>Ga0179593_1598794_pt1 | contig 19694 bp, 15 predicted proteins | sample CZODoug2_1_08_16_FD_185931 | JGI IMG/M metagenome (GOLD analysis project Ga0179593, IMG submission 185931) | Vadose zone soil fungal communities from Angelo Coast Range Reserve, California, USA - CZODoug2_1_08_16fungal (PacBio error correction) | ecosystem: Environmental > Terrestrial > Soil >...
GGGTTGCTGGGGGAAAGTGGTGCGGCACACATCGGCACAAACCTCCTGGGCAGAAACCGATGGCCGGGAGGGAACTTTCCTTTGGCAAGTCGGGCCGGGACGTAGGGATGAGTTCCCGAGTAGACCATCCTGCTGGCATTTCTTGGGATGAGAGCCGGTCCGTCAGAAAAAAAAAAAAAATAAAAACAAAGGCTTCACTTGCCTGACAACGCGGTGGCAAACTATAGGGGGGCATTATCGGCTGCTCAGGGTACTGCTGTGGAGACCTGGGGACGCTTCCGTCAAAGGGCGGGGCAGTTTTCTCAATACGCCGGCATGCGGCGGAGCGATTAATAGGAGGGTCGAAACGGTCAACGGTACATCGAACCGGTTTGCAGAAGGAGAGTCCATTCCGGGGTTTTGACTAGCCAGGTGAGTGCAATAGCAAACGGCAATTGATTGAGGGATAAGGCTTGCGCGGTATCGTGCGGCTCGTAAAGTTGTACGTCAATGGCCGGGGGGGAAACTGGGTAAGTAAAAGCACCGACGGTTTGTTGTAGTTACAACTCATGGGGGGGTTGTTTTGGGGGTGTTTTTTTGTTGTGGGGGGGTTTTGGGGGTGGTGTGGGGTTGTTGTGTTGGTTTTTGGGGTTTTTTTTTGTTTGTGGTGTTGGGGGGGGGGGGGGGGTGGGGGTGGGGGGGTGTTTTGGGTATTGCTCACTTTGAATGGGATTCCGTCATGAGAGCGTTGGTTGCAGTAACTCCCGCCCTTGCTCTGTCACGACTTCTTGCCTGGTTTTCTCAAGGCACGAACTGCTGCTCAGAGACGCTGACGGCCTACCAAAACTTGGTAGTTTCAACTCGACCTTTTCCACCGTATAGCAACGCATCTGAAAGGGAACCTCGAGACCGGCGGACACGTGGGAATTTGCAAGAAACACGGTAGAGGGAGAGGCAATTGCAGGAAAATTGTTACGCTGATAAGTAGCAGTCGAGAAACCGGTTGAACAAATTACACGTGATGCATGACGTTGGAACCACCGATAGCAAACCAAGTTTGGGCGGAAAGCAATGGTTTGGTGGGGGTAAAAACCTGATGGCAGCGCGCGGAGTCAACATTTTGTTTGCGCAAAGAAAATGAGGGGGGGCAGCCGGAGTCCAAACAGGAGCAACCCTGGCACGGTCTTAAAAACTCATGTATCCGACCCTCTCTACTCAAGCGCAATGGGAGGAGAGAGAGGTGCACTCCGCAAGTCTTCACATTAACCATAAAAAAAAACGCGCTCGCAGTGGAGCCCAACGCCCAAGGAAGGTAGGCTTTCCTTTGAACGAGCGAAAGGAGGGGGGGGGGGCGCCAACAATCAACCTGGATAACGGGGACCGATGAAGAGGGGAGGGGCAGAGATGATGGGGAAATAACTTTTGGTGAGTCTACCGGCCGTGTTAATTATAGAAATCTGGGATTATCCTAGCAAGGAGTTATAAGGGGGAAGGGGACTCTTCCTTTCCTCGTTAAGGAGAAAGCCGCGCGGACAAAGGTTCATGAAAGGGGATGGTAATATCAGAGACGGACTACAAATCGCCGCTAATCCGTAGGACTCATTTAACAACAGCCATTCAGGGACGATGAACGGCTGGTGTTGGGACAACCAGCGGCTATTGTTTGCTTCAACCGCCTGATTTGTTGACCCCATGCAACCGAGACGACGTGAAAGGGGGGGGAAGTTACGTCAGCCTGCTACATTGCCGATTCTAGGCATGGGTCTGGCAACGTTGTTTGATCTCTTCACTTGACCGCTTAGGGAGGCACATTACCAGAAAAAAACGCGTGGAAAGTGGCCGAAACTTCATTAGAAAAAAAGTAGGCATGGTGATGGAGTTGTCGGTCCTTCATGCGGGGGAAGAAAAAATGCCGTCTGGTGGGTGTGTGCCGGTAACTCAATTAAGCGATTCCTCTAACTAAGAAATATAGAACCGTGCCCGGTAGACGGTGAGGTTAAATAAGGCTAGACAGGTAGATCTGGGAAAAAAAAAAAGGACTTTCCTTCTTTCAGGTTCAATAGGGAAATAAAATGTCAGGCTATTCAAAGTTATATCGACGTGATCCTCTGGACTGAGAATCAAAATAATGGCGGGTGTATTGTAGCCCGACACAAAAGGAATTGAAAATTTTTCCGTATCACTGACCGGTATCGTTGAGTTCGCATGGAACGGGCGAAAGAAGGGGGAAAATCAGAATTGGCAGGTGGAGAGAGTGAGCGGTCTTTCAAAACAAGAGCTTTGGGGGGATATTGCAATGAAAAATATACTCTTGCCTATTAAGCTCTACAAACGTATATGATATCCTTCAGGGGATTCAGACTAAAAGGGCAAAATGGGAAACCCGGATACCAACTATAAGCCTAGCGCTGGAAAACGGAGTTGTTGTTAGAAGAATAATGATGCCCTGAGGAGGGAATGGTGGAAAACCGTTTTTGACGGTGACCGACCGGGGGGGGACTTTGGGGGGAGAGGGGAAGAGGCTCTCATATTCGTTGCGGATTTTCCCCTGTGCCGCAGGTATGCACATTACAAGCCGTCTTCTGGGGGATCCGAAGAATACAGGCTGAAAAATTTCTTCCGCGTTTGGGAGGTCTAAGAAGGAAGGGGAGGGGACAAAATGGCCGCTCAGGAATCACTGGAGTGGGGGAAAAAGAACAGTAAATTCGGGGCCACTAGAAAGAGGACTTTGGCCATAGTTTTCTCTCAATATAACACTCAGGGGGGGACTTCAGTTTCGGAGGCTCCAAAGGAAAGGAAGAAGGGTACAGTCGTTCATAAAAAGAAGAAGAAGAAGGGTCCGCCTCAATATTCGACACAACATTTAGGAGGAGAAAGATAGATCTAGTCTACTCCCTTCTGGAATGAGGGGTTTCGAAAAAAAAGACGACTGAACGCTGCGTGGGGTGCCGCTCGAAACCTGAGGCAGAATACCTAGGGATGAGTGCGAGAAACTGAACCAGTCAGAGAGAATTTCCTTTACACGATCAACCAGTCGAAATAAGTCCATGTTGGCCGCATGCCGCTCGTCAAGCCGCGAAGAACGGGGAATCGATGTAGATTACGCCTAACGACGGAGTATGCTGTCAAGGCGGCGGAAAAATCAGCAAAGATAAAAGGATAAGAATCCGTCCTCCTATTGGAGCCATCCAACGCAAAAACGTTCAGATTTCAAAAAATGAATGAAACTTACTCCAGGTCAGAATTCTTCTTCAAAAAACCGGGATCCTCTCAAGAGCGCTAGCTTTAGGTGGTGATCCGTTTAAAGCGGGGAGTCTGTCCAAAAAACGGTAAAGAAAAGCAATCAAAAGGTTGTATTCTAAAAGGGGGGAAAAGCAGAAAGGAAGGAAGGGTGATTCTTTTCTAGAACAATTGCTACCGGGGGGCTTTAAAGGAGACCGTTGGGGGGGGGGGGGTGGGGGGGGGGGTGGGGGGTGGGGGTGGGGGGGGGGGGGGGGGGGGGGGGGGGGGGGGGGGGGGGGGGGGGGTGGGGGGGGGGGGGGGGGGGGGGGGGGGGGGGGGGGGGGGGGGGGGGGGGGGGGGGGGGGGGAGGGGGAGGGGGGGGGGGGGGGGGGGGGGGGGGGGGGGGGGGGGGGGGGACTCACTTTCCTTTCTTTCTAAAAGGGGGACCGGGAGAGGTGTGACAAACCTCTTTTTTCACGCCCTTTCCATCAAAACTAACTAACCTTGGGAGCCGGAAATTCTCATTTCCTTGGGTTGTTAAGTTAGCCTAACCTCCACCAGCATGACGGCTAGAGGGACAGATGAGAAGGAAGACTTTGTCATAACGGCAATTCTTTCCCTAACTCTCGAAGAAGGGAAGGGCTCCTAGACGCTACGCTATAGGCAGTACAATGGAGGGCCAAGGGAGGCGCGAGCAGGACGAGGACGGACTCGCCTCTACGTTAGGGTCGCGTGATCTTTATGGTAGTGTGGGCGGAAAAAACTAGGCAGACGAATTCCCAAACGTGTCACATGTCGCCGTCAGGAAGGGCGGGTAACAGGGCCCAAAGCGAAGCCCGGGAACAAATACAGTTCAGACTTGCCGGGGAAAAACCTTACCACATACCAACCGAAATAAAGAGGGGGGATAAACGGAAAGGCTGACGACGGACGGCAAAGGCAGTTCGGGTCTTATCGTAATCGGACCAATCATGTCGCGGCCGGGCAAAGTCGAAAAAAGCAGCTGGGTGTAAAAGCCTGAGCGGATATGGAGTTTTCTAAAACATTGTCACTCGTGGCCCTTGTGGAGGAAGTCAGGGGGGGGACAGGGCGCATTATACAAATCCAATGGTTCGCTTTGTCCTCTCTTCTTAATCAAGGAAAGCGTTTGGAAAGGGAAAAAGAGAGGGACCTGAAAGCGTCCATAAAGCGGGATACCAAGAGGGAGCTAAAGTCCCACGTCACCGGTAAGACGTCCAAAGTTAGTTACTTGGAGAGAATTCTAAGGGTAACAGCCCAAGGGGAATACGGGAAAAAGTTACTCAGGGTGGATTGTTGGCCGAAAACCGTCAAGACTTGCAAGGGGACATCCTTCCGTACAAGTTGCAAGTAGGAAAGTGGGTCGGGGGGGACGTTTACACGAGAAAGGCGTAAAATGTAAAAGTATTTCAAAATTATGATCCACTAAAAATTTGCCCGGGGGGAGTGGAGCGCTCTGTCCAGGCGCCATGACGAAATGTGAAAAGAGGTATGGCAATTTTCATTGCTTGGAACCGCTAAACCCTCAGGTATGAGGTGGGAGCAAAAGGTTGGCAACAAAGGCCGTAAATTTCGAAAACTGTTTACCAAAAAATGCTAATGACCAAACGGGGTTCTATCGTCTTTTACCACACGGGCAGGGCAAGACCTTACATGTGGGAAACCGGTTAAGAGACACTGCTACATCTATCAGAGTCGGACCCCCTTCAGCCCTCTATGAAGAAGATAAAGTTTGGGGGGGGGGGGGGTCAACAAAATACACGGTGCAATCCCTAAGTACTAAACACAATGTCCGAGACGGTTCTATAAAGTGAAAACCTGTCGAGGAAAATAAAGGCCTTGAAGGAGTGACCTATAATAAAAAATCTAAGAGCACATGTCGCAAATCAGGACAAAAATCCAGCAGGGTTGTCAAATGATAAATTGGGACGTGGCAGGTACTGCACCATACAAGCCGTAAGAACATACAGGTAGAAAGAATTTGACACGACCATTCAAACCCTTCTGCGATACAAAGTGAACCGGGAGGATAGGGGGGCAAAGACAAAAAAGTTTACAAAAGCATAACGTTCTGATGACTAATTATACAGTGCAAGCCAGTGAGACAAGGGGGGGAGTCAAGGGCGGTGGCGCTAGTCTAGACAGGTTATGAAAACCTTTCCGGATTTAATGCTACACAAAATCTGCAAACCAGGGTGGGGAATAAAGATGTAATCAAGTGCCTTGAGAAAAAGTAACTGTAAATCATCCGTCTAGCTATGTTGAGCTTGCGTCAGGTATGAGGGAACCATCAGAATCCGGTGACGAGTGCTCAAATTGCTACAGACGTACTTCACCGTGACAAGACCATACCTCAAGTTTGCAAAGCGTAGGATGTGCATAAGAAAAGCAAGTTGGGCAGGAAAACCGGTAATTAAAAAATGCCATCTACTGTCTCTTTTTTCGGGTCGGATCCGGTTCAACCATCACATTCCTTTCCGCGAAGAGGTGGGGGAAAAGAAAAAAAGGGCAAATGTCCCAGGCCAGTGGGTTTGCAAGGTTCTTTTTTCAGTCGAGGATGCCACCATGACCACCTGCCAATATATCTCAAAACAACACAGTGGGGGTGGGGGGGGAGGAGATAGTGCAGGTGGGCAAAGTGTCAGGCATCGAACGGAGCACATAGACCCTCAACCCGCTGGCACTTGAACATTAATGGAAGGGGCAAACCGTAGGGGGGACGTAATTTAATTGTTCCCGTAAGTCGAAACTACTTTGAGCTGTCAGGAGTGGTAATTCCGGTCCGTCACAAAGGGGGGAGCTATTCCTGGAAAGAGAACGGTGGCAAACCTATGGGTTGGTCGAGTAGACGGCATCTTGTGGCGTTTGAGACCTTTTTTAGGCGGGAGAAGCAACGTTCTTTACATTCGCATACCTGAAGTCAAGTGCGGAGAGAGACCGGAGGAGATCGTGAAATTCAACCTTCCTTGTCAGAGGTCAACCTTTTTTGGAAACGTGTATCATTCATGAAGAAAGGTGCTCAGAACAACGGCTTGTAAGTGCAATGGCAACGTGAGGGTAATTCGAATCACTGGCTTACATACGTTAGGTAGCATTACTGCAGAAAAGATGGCTAGGAAAAACCGGTGGTGTACGTGCAAGTCTCAAGCTTAGGGCCAAGAACCGGGTGCAGTTCTGGGGGCAAAGTTCTAACGTTCTGTCGTAGATCGGATTGGTGGGAAAGGAAAAGACCGGCAAAAAAAAGGGTATGCCATGGCACCACCGTAAGGGTGGGTACACTGCTGGCGAAACATGGTGCTCATGCTTCTTAATAGTATACCGGACAGGAACGGTGTTCTTGTGGTCAGTCGCCGTTTCTGACACAAGGGGAGAGCAAAACGTCGGACGGGGGAAAAGCTCGTCGACCGATTTCAAATTGTCTTTGGAGAATCCAAAAAAAAAAAAAAAAAACAGGGAAGAGGAGGAAAAGGACGGTCTTGAAAGGGGTATATCGCCAAAGAATTAGCAGTCTCGTAAACCGGTGCAAACCTTGTCTTAGTTCTGCAATGCGTGTGTAAACCGGCCGATAGAAAAAAACGGTTGGGGAATTCGACAATGTTGGTGGTAAAAAATGATGCAGAACGGATGAATGGGTGGAGAAAAATCATCCCTGAGTGGGCCGGCCCCGAAAGAAAAAAGGGGAAGCATCAGCCCAGCAGCTCATTGCCGCCGACTACACAAGACAAATGTACTGAGATCATCGGCCTGGACTCCTCATTCTTCAAAAACATCCTCGTTACCGGGGAGGCTCGGGCCGGGGGAGACCCACCAAAAAAGGGGCAAGAGGGGTCCGGACGATGCCGTCCTAGACAAATGAGGGGTTTGTTCCATCACCCTTTAGGAATGCCCATGAGAGCTGGTGCAAAAGGGAACTTTATAGGAAAGGAACTATGGGGGGGTGAAGTCGAAGGGGGACGGGGGACTTTTAGCACATATTGATCACTGAATTGGACGCTTCCATGATGGAAAAGACTTCGTATAACCGCTTGCAGGGATATAAGAAGCGGCGGACAGGATGCCCCGTACTTGGATGGTTAAGACATATCCCTCCACTTCGCCCGCTCGAGCAAGGAAGGGGGGATAGGGGGGAAAGAACGAAATGAATTCCGCTCAGCTGGGGGGGTTCCAACCCCCAGCGCTATGTGGGGGACGATTTGCAACTGCCTGGGGAAACAAAGGGGGGGACGCATACCGAAGAAGATTAACGGAAGTTGCCGGACGGCAGCGCGTCATTGACGAGTTTACGAGGCGGTGGAAGTTTGTTGAAGCCTCGGCAGCTTTAAAGGGCGTAGACAACTAATCGCGGGGGGGGGCCGGAACTTCAGAAAAGGCGAAAAGCTAGGGCTTTACGTTTCGCAGCGTTAACCACAAAGACCATGATACAACGGCGGGAAAAAGCGGCGACTGCCTCCCATCATCGAGAGAAGAACTTTGACGTCCACATGGTACGCAAGGCCACGTCGCAGAGGAAAGTCCCTGACTTCTTTCGAGGGGCAAAAGAAAGGGAAAAAATGGGCCATGGACAGATGCAAAGTTTCCTAGATCTTGGGAGGCCTCTCCTAAAGACATTTGGGGGATTTCGTCTGAAAACAACAAAATTACGAGCATTTCCGAGCAAAAGGTACGGGAAGAGGGGTGGAAGGATGAGGGGAAAGGGCAAAGAGGTTCAAATCCCGCCTTTGAAGGGGGACAGGATTGGTTCAACAGACAATGAGCATGGCATTTAATACAAAATAAAATGCTGGCCCGTCCTATTAGCGGAATCCAACGTAGGGATGAGATCAGTCAAAGGTTGACTGACAAGACGAAGGAATTGGAACCACTATAGCCTAGCGCGTACTATTTGTTGCAGGAATGTTCCATGGGAAGTTTTCAGTGAACAGGGGGAACAATAGGGACCGACTGGGGCTTGGAGTGATTCAATAGGTGGGACTAGGGATCTCTCTGGGATTTTCCCCGTGCCTCATGATTCACGCATAATCCAAGCCGTCCGTTGCGGAAAGAGGAAGGAAAAAAAAAGACGGGGGAGAAAGAGTATTTCGTACCGCGTTGGTTCGATGGATCGATGATGGCCGCTCAGAAACTACTGGAGTTTTGAAAAAAAAGATACAAAATTGCGGGCCAAACCCCGCAGCCTTTGGCCATTCAACGGGTGCTCGCAAAAGGGAGAAAAGGAAGAAGAAGGTGAGAGTTTCGCGGCTCACCCATTATTCCGGGTTAAGTGATCTTCGCAACATAAAAAAGATGTTCCTCCTCGGGAGATAAACAACAACAATGATTGAGGGGGGGAGGAGGAGAAGAAAATATGGAGGCGGACCAGGTCTTCGTCATGTCTTGCGAACGATTAAAAAAGAAACTGAATAATTAATTGACGCTCGGGGGAAACCTAATGAGGGAACCTTAGTTCGTAGAGGTTAGTGAGAAACGTCAGGCCAAAGCAGTCGCGTCGTGGGAAAGAAAATTTCCTGGGAAGTCAGGAAGAGGTCAGGACGATTTTTGGCTCTATTAGTCCAAAATGAATTACGCTTGCGCAGATGGGGATGGAAAGATCCATAACTACGATTGCTCATGCGTGGAAAGAACAAAAAGGGGGAAAAAGACATACAAAGAAGAGGAAGTCCTAGTCCCCATGAAAAAAATCCAAATTTAAAAACATAGGTCAAAACGTAATGTAAAAACCTCCTACGTGCATCAAGGTCTTCTTCAACAATCGTGAGAGGGCAGGGAGAAAGCATGTTGGTGTATCCGGGTTGAAAAATGTGATGAGTCGGTCCATTAACTAGATCCATCAACGGTGATCTAATAGGTAAACAAAGTCTCTTTTTTTATGCCTATCCAATTTGCGAAAGGGTGAGTGAAAAAAGCGCGCAACGCTTCTTAACAACCTTTCAAAAGGGCGTTTTTAAACCCTCTGGGGCGCCCTTGCAACTCTAACGATAACAGGAAGGGGGAGAAGGAGGAGACAAGGGCAGGGTGTTGTTAGGGAGAGAATACACCCCAATATGGTCTATCAGAGTCCCAGGAAAGAGAATAGGGAACTTTTCAATCTGCCTTGACAATTTCCAGAGTTGGGGAAAGATAGGGAAAAAGGGAAAGGGCCTCAAGAATGCGCGACGCTGGAGAGGTCCGTACCTGTACTAGACCGGGCAAGTAGTGATGCGATTCTGCTGATGGGGCCGTTCCTCGCCGCTATCTTGAAAAAGGTGGAAGGAGGAGAGGGAATGTCTTTGGGTGATTCCAGCATGAACGAAAACGGGCAAACGATGCCGACAGTCGCTCATGAAGGTGAACTTTCTCGCTGAAAGTTGGGGAAGGGAAGAAAAGGGGGGAAAGCTGGAAAGAGATCAAACCGTGTCCGACCACACTCGAATATAGGCTACAATTACTCAGGTAGGAAGGGAAGCAATGCAGTCCATGTAGAGATGGGGGGGAGGAGGAATGGAGGGGAACAAAAATAATGTCCGGCAGTTCAATCGACCGACAGCTGGGGTTTGCACACATCCGGGGAGAGGGAATGCATTTCTTTTCTCTCATTGGACCTCTGGCCGGCTTACGGAGTAGTGTAGTCAAAGGTTCTGATGAAAAAACCCTACTAAGTTCTGCAGTCCCTTGGGGACCGCGCGGCTTTCCTTCAATTTAGTAATAAATCCTTAAAGCGCAATTCATTCTGGGATAAATCCAATTGCGAGAAAGGTAAAAAAGGGAAGCCGAGAAACCAAATTAGTGTCAACTTTCGAGATAATCCTTTGCCCAAGAGAGTAATCCGGAAGTTACTCAGGGTGATTGTGCGCCCAAACAAAAAGAGGTGGAGAAGAAGACAGGGCAGAACTTGCCGAACGGGGGGGTTGCCATTAGTCCCCGTGGGCAGGTTTGACTTTTGAATAGAGGACCTATGAATAATGAGGGTGAAAAAGGGGGAGAGATCCACAATTTGCCCTTGGGCGCTAGGGAGGAGGGGGGGGCAAGGAAGCGGCTGGGGGCAACGTGAGAAAAGGGGGGCTCATTCGTTCATCAGGCTACCCCTCTGGATGCTGGCGGGCAAAACAGTTTTGAAACCTTCCGGCGGGAAAAGGGAAAGGGAGGTACCAAAAAAATGGTCGAAGACCACCTTGTGTTTCAGCTTTTGTTCCAACGCATTCCAATGGCTTACCGGGTTTGCAAAAAGTTGTAACGGACAAAGGAGCCGCAGAGCAGAATCTATCCACTTAAAACACGGCGATTAAGAAGTGGTGAGACAAATACACTGTGGGCCCGTCTAAGGTACTCACGTCCCAGAAGTTTGAGATAACGTAATAAGTCAGGAGGAAAACTAAAATTTCCGGTCAAAGGTTTGCACCTATAAAGGGAAAGGATAGAAAGCATGTTCGCAAAGAATGCTAAACACTTCCGGTGCAATGAAAACCTTGCCGGTTGGCGTTACTGCCAGAAAAGCCTAAAGAGAAAATAACAGCACGTTCGAACAGAAGTGAGACACACCGACGGCACAGAGTGCAGGAACCAGTCCCGGGAGCTAGGGGGGGGGAAAACCGACAAACAGGGGTGAACGAAAGCAGCACGTTCGGTAACTATACGTCTGCAAGAAAGGTGAGGCAGAGAGAGAAGTGACGGTGACGCAATTGCACTTACAGCCATGAGCCATGTGGATTCTACACAAAAAAGCTCTCAAACGGAGGGGGGAGAGAGGGATAGTGCGGTTGCGAACCTGCAAATGCCCCTTAAGACGGGCAATTGAAGGCAGTTATGCGAAACCTAGACCGAAAGGGCCAGGAGCAGCTCAAGTGCAAGCCTCGCCCACCGTCTACACTGGACCAATAGAGTTTGCACCGGAGAGTGGGGGGGGAGAAAGAAAGAGAGGTTTTGCAAGACCGGTTTCAAAGAAAGGCAAAAAAGGATGTGTCGATCCGTCACGTGCACCTCAAATAATTTCCCGGCCCTAAGGGTCAATAAAGTGCAATGTCCAGCCAGTGGGGGGGGGAAAACGGGTTATATGGGTACGGGAGAAGCCGCAACATGACTGCACTATCAGGAGAAAAAACCACTTATTATTAAGGAAAAGATAGATAGTTGCAAAAAAAAGGTTGGAGGGTGAGGCGGACAATCACGGCAAGCAAAAATAGAACACTCTTTCAAACAAACTTGAGGACATGGGACTTTCTGGCAACAATTTCCTTTACATTAATGATGTGGCAGGCACGGATCGAAGAAAAAAAAAGGTATGCTGGCTTGATGGGTAATTACCGGTCAGGGGGAACATTCTTCATTCCTGCAAAAGACCGTTGCAAAAAAACGGGGAAGGTGTCTATTATACGCTAAGTGTACGTCTTTAAATGTGGGGGGAGAACTGAGAAAACCGGAAAAGGTGCGGTAGCAAGTGGTCGCACCCTAGCAAATGCTTTCGTAGACATGCGGACGTTTAAGGGTCGACCGGAAGGGGTAAGATCGCCACAGTTGGGGGCGGTTCTGCATTGACCGTACATTGTGTCATAACGATTTTACGGCAATAGCGAACACCGGCACTGATTAGGACCTGGATCAATGGCTTGCTCAAAGTATAGCATTATGCCGGTGCTGCTCGTAACGTTTTGGGGTTCAAGCGCACGGGCACGGGGGGGAAGGAATGAACGGGGACGGGTGGGTGCAGGGAGTTTAAATCTTGGAAAAACGTGCTTGGAGGATAGCTTGTAGGGGCAGGCGCACCTTAAACCTGGTAGCATTGCAAAAGCTTGCAGTGGTGGGGTGCACTGCCCGGAAGGGCTCATAGAAGTTGATATTTTCAAGTACCTGAGGAACTGTGTAAGGTTAATCGTAAAGGGGGGGAAGAAGATAGAAAAGTCATCGGACTTTCGATCATTATCGGCTTGCACATTGGAGGCGAACAACGTGGGATGATGAAATAGGACGGGGCTTTGCAGGTGGTAATCGCTGTGGCATGGAGAGTAACCGGTTTGCACAAACAGGGGAAGGGAATTGCATGACATCCACGGGGGTAAACCTGACGTCAAACAGTTGTTCTTCTAATGTTTTGTGTAACCTGAATTGAACGCGAGGAGGTTCAAAAGGGGGGGGGGGGTCGCCGAAGAAAGAGTGGGGTTAGCCATCCGCAATCCAACCCACTTTCTCACGGAAAAGACGGCGCAATTGCCTCCAAGAGATCAAGCGGCCAATTCGGGGGCGCAAAGAGGGGGACAGACGAGTCTTCCATGAGCGTGACTCGCTCGGGTGAACGTCCCAACTCCCAGGAGAATTTTCAATCAGACGGACGATGAACCGTCTCGCAGTGAAGGGGGTTGGTGGAGAAAAAAGAAAAACGAGGTAACTGTGACCTGAGAGGGCTGGCAAAGGAGATGTATTAAATACTAACTTTTGGGGGTCTACGTGATGGACTTTATGCTCAGCTGGGGGGGGTTATCCCGCCTGAGGGGCGAGTTCAGGGAAAAGGAGGATCTTAAGGATAAAGATTGAGGGAAAATAATACTTCCAGGAGTCATTCACGTATGATGGGTAAAAGGCTCTCCTTCAAGCACTTACCCCGCTAAACGGAAGGAAAGGGAAGAAAGGAGGAAACTCATTCACTTCGACACCAGGCTGGTGTTGCACCCAAAGTTATTGGGGAGTTGCCAGGACATGAAAATTGGGGGAACATTCCTAAAACCCCCAGATAGGACGAAGGACGGTGCAGGACGTCAGACGGGAGCAGTGCACGTCATATCTAGGATTTGTATGGTTTGATCTCGAGGAGGAACGGCTTGGCGCGGCCACGGGGGGGGACAGATCAGTGAAGGCGCATGATACGGACATCGGTTATTTTATTTTTTTTTCCGGCCGGCGGAGTTAATAACCAAAACATAAAGATACCGACGAAAAGAAAAAGGAGGCGGGACGGCTCCGCAGAAACACCTGCCCACTTCCATGTACGACATAAGAGGGACCAAGAGTGAATGCCTTTAAGGAGTTCGAGAGTGTCAAAGAGGCAATTGGAAATGGCGATGTGACAAAGTTAAATAGGCGCTTGATAAAATCGTCTAGAAGCAATGCGGGTGTAGTGCGGCTCCCGACACAAAGGGGGGAAATTGATTATGGTCAAAAAGATCCCCTTTCAGGTATAAGTTAGATTCGAGGGAAAAGGGAGAAAAAAAAAGAGGTTCAAATCAGGGGGGAAGGGCAGGTTGGAAAAGAAGGGAGCGAGTTTCTTGAAAAAAGGAAGGGCATAGGAAAATAGCAAAAAATCTGCGTCAAAGTAATCTAATCTATCCAAGGATGATGAATCCTTCCGGTTGACGGAAAGACTAACAATCAAATGGGGAAAAAGAGAAAATATAATAAAAGAAACGGAGGGGGGAGAACCGCGAGGGGGGTTGGGTCATAATAATTTCAAGAGGAAGTTTCATTTTCCGTTTGAATTGGACCGACTTTGCTTTGGGGGGAGTGGAAAGTGATTTACTAGAGGAATCATCTTCTTTGCTGTTTTGGAAAACTTGCAGAGAAAAAGAAGGGAAGGGTATCCAAGGTCAGGTAGGCATGATCGAAAAATTAATCATCAATCGAGTCTCCTCGTTTTGCGCGAGCGCAGGGGGGCTTCCAATGCCGTCAGGAAGTAAGGAGGGGAAGAGGACAAGGGATTGATGGAACACGAGAACGGCACAGTGGTCATATTGCCTCTTAGATTCATCAACCGGGGTGCCCCTATTTCTAGCTTCAGCTTGCCTTCACTCCGTTTAAGTCGTGTTCATAGGGAGAAAGAAAAGAAGAAGACGGTCCGCCTCATACAGATTCAAAAACAAAGAGTAAAAGAATATATGTAAGCGGACCCTTCTTGCTGTCTTGAGGAAAAAAAGAAAATAAACGGAACTGGCATTAGGGGTTGAGCCGCTCGAACCTGGGAGAGACAACCCGGATGATTGAAAGAGAACGGGGCGAGAAACTGACAAAGGGCCAAAGGCAGTAGCGTCCATAATTATCGATGCAACTCGCATGATAGCGGCCATGGCAGAAAGGGGAATCGCGCAAAACGAGGGGAATCGCTTGCTCGATGTAGTCTCAACCGAGAAAGAAAAAGGGAGTGGGGGAGAGTCGTGAAATCAGAGGCGGGACAAAGGGGAAAATAGCAAAGATTAGCCCCTGTCCCCCTATTTAATATCCAAAGTCGGTCCAAATATGGGGAAACTTTAAAAGGGAAAAAAAAAAAAAAAAAAAACCTGTAACTCCGAAAGGGCATCATGGGAGGACTGCAAAAAAAAGACGGTCTAAGAGGATCTTATAGTTGTTAGGCTGGTTTCCCAGGGGGATGGAATTCTGTAGTGAAAAAAACGGAGGAGCTCATCTCCGTTGGATTCGAGCGAAGGGGAAGTGGAAAGGCTATGACGCGTTTGTCTTGTACACAATTCCGGGGTTTCTTGAAAGAACTCGCTCACTGGTCTCCAACTGCAAAGCTATTTGAACCTAAATTGGGAGCAAGGTAAAATTAAGACTCGCCAACGAACGGAAATTTGCCGGATGAAAACCAAGTTAACTTGGTTGTTGTTACGTGGGCCTAAATAAACGCAAATGATTGATTCATAGGTGAAGAGGATCAGATAAAGGTGGGGGAAAGTTGCATAAGCAGGACAGTCAATTTCCCCTCTCCTCGTACAGGGTAAAGGGGCCTTAAAAAGGGAAAAGGCTCCGGGATAAGCCTTACCAACGTATACCCGGCAAGGAGCGGAGAGGAGGGGAGGAAAGGAAGGGGGGTAAGCACTCTATATTGATTGCGTTTGCGTGATCTTTATGGGGGCTGTTTGGGAGGACAGCATGAAGGCGAAAACGTAAAAACACCTAACTATCCATAGCCGAATAACGGGTGATAAATTTTCCAACTCGTGCCGTTAAGAACGCCGTGCAACTGCAACTAGAGTCAAAAAAAGGGGACATAAACAGCCACCATCGAATAGAAAACTTAACACTCCTTCTTGTCACTTCAAATTCTTCATATCGCTTGAAAATTTCTGCCCAAAGAATGTCCTGCATGGAAGGGGAAACACAAAGAGAAGGATGGGGGTTGCAAAACCAAAGCCGGGCGGAAGGAAATGGGGGACTTACATGATTCCCTTAAGGCTTAATCGTCGTACGTAGGGCAGTCCCAGACGCTAGTAGTCCACATTCCCCAACTAAGGTAGGCGAATTTAACCTCAGTCTGATATCAAGGGAAAGGGTATAGTAAGAGTACGCCCTGAAAGAGGACCAAAGGAGGATAATCAAAATGTTGCGCTAAAGTCCCACGCAACACGGAGCTCGCCAATTGTTCCCCGGTCAGAAGCTCCTTTGCCCGCCTCTCATCGGAGGTGAAGAAAGGTGGGGGGTTCGCGCCAAAACCAAAGACTGGCGAGACCGGGTGACTTCCGGAAGGATCCATTAGTCCAGTGCGGGGGGTGACGTTTTCCAGCGGCGCGGTAACGAGAAGGGAAGAATGAGGAGGGAAAAAGGGGATGAAAGATCCACGAAGTGGGACAGTTTTGATCAGCTTGATGTGCATATCTCCCAGTTAGGGAAAGGGGCTCATTAGGGGGGGCATCTTCAGACACCCTCAGGTATGAGGGGCGAAAAAAAAGGGGGGCAATCCGAGCGGTGCAATTTCAGGTCAGGGTGCCAAAACATTGTCTCCAACGGGTTGGCTAATTACGGGGGAACACACGTCATGAGATGCCTTACAAAAGGGTTTCAAAAAGGGGTATAAAAAACCTGGCTACCTCTATAGCTTAGAAATCAACCACCTGACCCCCGGCTATAGACGGATAAGAAAGGGTTTGTCGAAAATACACGGTGGGGTGAACGGCGTTAGAACAGCAGTCTGATCTTTATATACGGTGAAGAACCGTGGTAAAAACATAAAGGTTTCCTGTCCGGTAAGTGCACAGAAAATAAGTCTCCCTTTTCTCAGCGCATAACACAAACCTCAAGCAGGTGGGGCAGGCCAATGTGCCTGTGAAAGTGTTGCATGCTAAAAAATCAGTAGACAGAACCGCACGTTAGCAAATGCTAACGATTCAAAAACCGACGTGAATACAAGTCAATGTCGCTATGTAAAAAAAAAACGTACAAACCGGGCGAGCATCAATTCTGAGGAAGGCTAGAAAATACAAAGAATGCAATCCTTGTCCAGGAATAGCAGTTCCTGGTTCGCAGGGCAGAACGGGGGTTCTGAAAAACAGGACGGCAGATACAACAGGTCGGTCAAAAACCGGTGGCAGTGGAGACAAATTGACGGGTCACTGCCCGTATCCGCTACCTGCCCGTCATTTGGTCTAAAAACAACCGCAAGGGACGGAGCATAGGGGGGGGGCCAAAATTTCAGAAGAAAGTAAAACTTCTAGCCGGCTAACTCTAAGACCTATAAGGTTTCACAATATTTTCAGAATAGAAATTTGTGCCAAGGATAAATTCCAGAAATGCCAGATCAAAAAAGGACTCGTGGTCGGGAAAGCCGTAAAAGGGAAATAAAAGTAAGGTACCGGGCACCTAGTTAAAGAGGGGAGGTTACCCTGCCAGTTTTTTCAAGCGGGATGTGCGCGTTAGGAAGAAACACCACAATACCCCCTGCAACTATAGAGCGACAAACAAGGGGGGAGGGAGGGAAAAAAGAGAGAGGAGGGGGAAGGGCATGGTGCGGTAACTCGGCAGCATATCAGAGGAAACCCTGGCCGGGACAGGTCAAGGGAGGAAACCTTCAGGAAGGGACAGTAAGGTGAGGTGCACTGCACGAGACGCCAGAGAAGGGGAGGCAGAAAGGGATTGGTCAAATTACCGGCCTTGGAACAAAGGGGAGTCTCTTCTAATCTCCGTGTCAATATTTTCTCGAGTAGAAAGGCTGAAAAGTTTAAAGGTAGGTAGACCTTTTGGCGCGGATAAGTCACCGGTGCAGGGAAGCAGGGTGGCAGCAATACTGTCCTGGCTTCGCTTATACCTTGATTACGGGCAGGTGTAAACGGCACTTTAGACGAGATAAAATGGGCAGAAGGGGTACAAACGTCCTAAGGAATGGCTCCTAACCGGTGGTAAGTGACAAATAGCGCACACGGGAACTTTGATATCAAGGGATCAATGCTTGCAGACGGGTTAGAGCATTACTGAAAGGCTGCTCGTAAAAGGGGGGTTGTAGAAGGTGAAGGCGAACGGGCACAACGTGTTATCCGCACGACTGGGGTGCGTCGGGTCACTCTTGGCGAAAGTGCTGGGGGACGGGGGAAAGATCGGGGGGGTGATTATAACGCACCGGGGAAACCTGGGAAAGAATTTCACCCAGCAGGGGCAGGTGGGAGCCAATGCTTCGAATTCTGCTCAAATCGGGCGGGAGAGTGGCAAAAAGGAAATGGGGAAAGTTTCACGACAGGGTTACAGTACCTGCAAATGTAGACGGAGTTGCTGCCTAATTCTTGCACACCGTGGGATTTGCGAACAACGGTAGAGGTACGTGACATAGACTGCTTGCAGTTTCATGCTCTCGGAACTCTTCGTACACCGGTTGGGCAAAAAAAAGGGTAAAGGCAGGGATGCAGGACCGTGGGGGTACCGGCCCGATAGCAAAAAAGGGTGGTACGTGCGAAATGGGTGGGTACAGACATGAAGGGGTCCTCTCTCTGAAATGGTTGCGCAGAGAAATGAGGGGGGGGTAGCCGGATGACCCCCAAAGTGGAAGCCCAATGTGGGCATCATGATGCCTCATCTCCATTGCAAGCTAAGCGATCGGGGCGGCCAAATGTGATTGTATCGCAGGGTGCACGACATGAGTCCATCAGAGGGTACCAAAACTCACCGAGAGGAGTTAGAGAAGAAAGACAAAGAGAGAGGGTAGGGAGGCTCTTCAGTGTCCCAGGACACAACAACCACCCCAAAGACAAAAACACAACCAAGGGCTCATGTCCATCTGGCCTCCCGTTACCTTCAAAATGCTTTGTTTTTGACGCAAAATGCAACAGTTTAGGTCTGTGCCCGCTGAAGGGGGGAAAAAGGGACGTTAAAGGAAAGGGAAGAACGTGGGGGGGGGTAGGGCACAGGCTTGTGCATCTTAGCTCACGGGATTATCCAGACTGAGGGACTCTTCATTTAGGGAGGCAAATCTCCTTATAACCGCTTTCAATTGGTACCGCGAGGAAAAGGGGAGGCATTCACTTAGTGGGAAGGGGTGAAATCTCCAGAAAAACACGTACTCGGCTGCCGGCGAAGGATGGCAGAAGGACGAAATAATTCATGGCAGGAGAACTGAGGGGGTGTTACAACAGACGGGAGAGTGGGTACTTTTGCCCAGAAGGACATGATTTGGTACATTCCAGAGATATGACTACTAAGGGGAAAGAAGCCCGGAGGCAATGGCCCTTGGACTAAATTCGAGGGTGGGTAGGTGGGCAGGGTTGTGAATCGCTGCGACTTTCTGGGCGTCAACTTCCACGAAAGTGCAGAAGCAAGAACGAAATGATCGTCATCGTGTTACGTTTTGAGAGGGGGAAGGGAGGGAAAGACAAAAAGACCATAAGAGAACGCGAAAAATCAAAAGAGGAAGTCCTCCTCGACAAGCCGACGCCTTGACCCGGGGGAGCCGGTACGGAATTAAAGTCGCGAGCGGGAAAAGCCCTGTAAGGATTGAGGAAAGGGGTGTCAAAGAGGGAAAGGGCAAATGGAGCTGGAAAATTTCGGGAAATCTTGATCATCTGGATAAGGTCCCAAACAGTTACGTTTTATTGGAGGAAACCAAAAAACAAAAGGAAAGGGGAGCAGTCCGGATCAAAACCTGGAAGTATCCGTAGAGTTCTGGGGGGGGGGAGAATGAGGGGGGGGCAAAAATGCAAAGTTGAGTGTATAAGAGTGAGCGTCGGGGAAAAAAACAATATCAATTTGTCGTAGGAAGATCAAGAGTCTGAGGGACCGCCTAGAGATCGATCCAAGATTGAGTCATAACGGTGGGAAGGTTACAGAAAGAAAGAAAAAATGAAAAAACGGCCACTATAAAGCGAAGCGGTTGGTTTGGGGGGCGGGAGAAAAAAAGTTTGGTTTTCGAAGAAAGGGAGCCCGTAAGGAAGGGGGGGTGAAGGTTCAAGTTTGACAATATGGGGGACCGACTTTGAAGTGTTTTCAATAGGAAGGAGGCTCTCATCGATTTTCCCCTTGCCGGAAAAAGGAATGACACGCAGATCCAAGACGCGAGGATCGGGAGATACTCGCAGCCGGATTGTAGGGAGAGGTTGAGCGAGAGGCATGGCGGCCACATGGAAGAATTACTCCGGGAGCGACGCAGTACATGGTGTCCAGGACGCGCCTGCCTTGGTCCAAGGTTTCTCTTCCCAAACGGGGAAGCAAGAAGGGGTTGCGGGAAGGCTCAGTTGACCAGAAGAGGGAGAAAAACATTGGTCACGCCTGGTAAGGAGGTAAATGGGGAGGCAAACAAAGAGAGGTTCGCTCCTCCATAGAAG
>Ga0179593_1359692_pt1 | contig 19688 bp, 25 predicted proteins | sample CZODoug2_1_08_16_FD_185931 | JGI IMG/M metagenome (GOLD analysis project Ga0179593, IMG submission 185931) | Vadose zone soil fungal communities from Angelo Coast Range Reserve, California, USA - CZODoug2_1_08_16fungal (PacBio error correction) | ecosystem: Environmental > Terrestrial > Soil >...
CAAAAATGACCCTTGGAAACAAACACCCCCCCCCCCCCCCATCAAATTCACAACGTAGGACATTGAAGACCGGGGACAAGGCACAGGAAAGGAAACCGGGAAAAAAGTTTGCAAGGGTTTCCACCTGGGTGGGTGGATAACCCTTTGGGGGGAAAAGGAAACGGTGGAAAAAAAACCCGATTGGCAAAAGAAGGTTGGGGATGGTGTGAAATGTGGCGGGGGGGGGGCATGGGCCCCGGCCTTGTGGTGACAAAACCTACGAGTGGGAAGAAAACCGGTAATTCCGAAACCTGGCCCCAAACCGTAGAAACAGACGCAACCCTTTTTATTTGGTCCCAACAGCCAAAAAAACTGAAGGGTTGGTTGGTTTGCGGTGGGAAAAAAAATTTAGCCGTGGCCAATGTTGGGGGGATACTTGTTTAAGGGGGGAGAAAAGGGACCCCCCAGACTGGCGTGGACTTGCCAGCACCAGGTTCTTTGAAAAACAACATCCCCCCCAAAAAAACAAATACGAACCACAAAAAGTGGGGGGAAAAAAACGGTAAAAAAAAAATTGCCAAAACCAAAAACACGTTGAGGGTCATCTTAAAACCCCCATGTGACCGCGTTTTTGTGTTTTTGTGGCAACCAAGGGGTCACCAAAGGGTGGTCACGTGGGGGTTCTGGTTTGGGGGTGTTTCAAAAACGTCAAAAAGTGGGGTGGAGTGCCCCCCGGGGCAACCCCTTGTGAAAAAAACAAAAATCCAAAAAAACAAAAACGGGTTTGAAAGCAACACCCAAAACCACCCAAACACCACAAAAAACATAAAAAAACACAAACACCAAAATCTTTTCAAACAAGTGGCGCCTGTTACCGCGGAACGGCCGACTAAAATTGTAACCCTATGAAAACGTCGTAAGAAATACTCGTTGACAATCTGGGGGGGGGGGGGGGGGGGGGCGAGAGAAAACCTGGAAAAAAAAAAAAGCACAGCCTGAGTGAAAGGGGCGTTTCCACCACCCCAAAAAAACCGTGGGGGGAGGTGCGGACGGGGGGGGGGGAGATAATGTTTGGTATAAGGGGGGGGACCCCCCAAAAAACCCACAATAGGCAATGGACCCCCAGGACACCGAAAAGGGTTTGGGGTGGAAAAAATGGAACAAAAGAGGGTTTTTTGGACTTCACAAGCATTTGCTTTTATATGGGTGTCCCACCAGGTAAACGGTAGATGGCCGTTTTGGGAAAAAGGAGAGAAAAGACTACAAAAGAAACAGCCCCCCCCCCACCCCCCCCCCCCTCACTTTGAAGACCACATTGTTGTGTGTTTTGGGTCTGTGGTGTGGTAACTTTGGTGTTTTTGGTCAGACTTTAGCCGGAATTTAAAAATTAAAAAAAAAACAAAAAGGTCAAAAGGGCAAAGACACGACTGGGGGGTTGGTCCCCCCAAAAAAAGGGTTAACCTTGGGGGGGCACATGGAATTGGGTGGGGCTGGGACAGGAAAAAAGAATCAGGGGGGGGGCAAGGGAACAGACAAAACAAGGTGAGAAAAGAAAGGGAAATTTTGGGTACCCGAACAACAAAGACCCCAACCGGGGGGAATCAAAAAAAAATTTAAGTGTGTTTGGTGGTGTGGGTGGTCAAAGGGCTCCGAAAGGGATTAAAACTGGGACACAAGGAAGGATAAAAAAATGCAGAAGCCGAAAACCAAAGCCAACCCAAAAGAACAAAAAAAGGAAAATGGCCCCCCAAACCCCCCCTGGGATTCGGGACAGGGGGTAAACCAACGAAGTACAACAAATAAAAAAAAAGGGAAGCAAGGACACAACTACAAAAAAAAAAAAAATAAGAATATGCAAACAAAGCCCCAAAGAAAACAGGTTGGGGTGAGGGAGTATTGGGGGGGGTTCCCGACAAAAAAAAAAGGACCCCCAAAAAATTGGTAAGGTCACAGTGCCACCAAGGAAGTGGTACCAAAAACGAGAGGCAATCCAGCCCTTGGGGGTGGGCTTCCAGGGTTTTGGGAACTTTACCTTTTTTTCCCCAAAAGGGGGAAAACAAAAATAAATAAGGCCAGGGTAGGGACAACCTTGGGGTTGTTCTGGGGGAAAACCCAAAGACTTCCCTGTACAAAAAAAAATCGGGGAAAAAAAAAAAAAAAACGATGGGGGCCCAACCGGAAGAATAGAAGTTTGTTCCCCCAGCAACACGCCAACCCACCACCACGTCAAACAAGGGGGGGTTTTGGGTTTCGAATACAACACCAACACCAGGGTAAAACAGGGGACCAATCCCACAAAATGTGGGTCCCAAAATCAAAACACTTTACCCCCCAAGTTGAAAGCCCGAAAAGGAATGGAAATGAACCAACGGTTCACCAACCAACCCGGAACCCACACAGGTAAAAACCCCACCCCTTTTCGAAGAGCGAGAACCCGGGGGACCGGGTAACTTAAAAAAACCCGCCCCTGTTTCAAATGGGGGGTCCATGGGGGGGTTACTGGGGTTCCCTAGGTTGCCCACAAAGGAAACCAAACAGTTGTCCCCCAACCCCCCGGAGGTTGTTTGAACGTCCAACCCACTTTAACCTGTACACCAAACCCCTAAAATAACTGATTAAAGTTGGGAATCTCCCGTCCTTTGTTTTTTGAGAAAAGAGTGAATACTCGGGACCACCGGAAAAAAAGGGGGATAAAGTGAAAAGGTGGTTAAAAAAAGGGGGAAAGAAAACCAAAAACATTCCCCCAAAACGCTTTTGGAAATTTTGCCCTCCCGGGGGGAAGTGCCCCAAAAGGAACTCCCAAAATCCTGTTGCAACAACCCCCCCCCCCTTGTAAAGACCTTGTTTCAACCAAAAAAGACACCCCCCCCCCCCCCTGGTGGGGGCAGGTTTGGGGGTCGGGGGTATAGGGTGTGGAATGCTTGTGGATCTGGGGTTGGTCGACTTTGAAAGTCAACAAAAAGGGTGGGGTTTGAAAACGGGAAAAAGTGTGGTGGGGTTTAAAAATGTTGGGGGATATGGCTTTCGGGGGAGGCCCGAAACACCACGGGAAAAAAAAACACAGGTTAAAAAAACATGAAATTGAAACACCGGCCCAGCCGTTTTTGGGGAAAAAGGGTTTTGTTTACCCCCCGTCTTGTTGGGGGGGGGAGAAAAAAAAGAAACCGGCAAAAAACACGGGGGGGTGGGGGGGACAACTTTTGGGGGTCTTACGTTAGTTTTTCCTTGAGCCATAAAAATCCCTCGTGAGGGTGGGTGAGGGTGAGGAGGGGGTGTGAAACACGAAAAATGGTAGTCCCTGGGTGGTTTTTGTGAAAACCTGGTTTTTGGGGAAGCACACAAAAGGGACGGGGGGGAAAAAAAAAAACGCTCGGGTCGGTCTGTTTTTTCTGGGCCCCCAAAAAGGGGCAGCACCCCCAACCACAAACCCCAAAAGGGGTTAGGACCATAAATTGTGCATAGATGTGCGTTGGGTGGCGGACAAATTTGGGTAAAAAGGGGTAAAAGTTTGGGGTTGGCAAAAAAAATTGCAAAGGAAGGGGGCGTGGAACAAAAAAACAACCCTTCCAGGGACAAAGAAGCCTAAAAAGGCCCCATGGGGGTTGCGGGCGTTGTTTTCCAAAAGACAGGTCAAAAACCCCCACCCCCAAAAACCCCCTGATGTGGTGGGGTGGGTGGTGTCCTGGAAAACAAAATTTCCCCTCAAGGTTGTGGCATCTGGGGGGGTGGGTAAAAACGTTGCCCTGAATCGTTTGTGAAAAAACCAAAGTCAAAAAAAAAAGGGGAAGGATTTGGGAAACCTTGGAAAATAGAAGGTAAGTGGATTGTGGGGTCAACGGGGGGGTTTTGGCCCCTGGGACAAACCCCTTTAGAAACCCAGGAAACAAGAAAAAACCAGGGTTTGCAAGGTATTTTTTGTTTTGGTGTGTGGGGGGGGTTTTTTGGTTTTGAATTTTATGTTTTTTTTTTCCTTTTGGTTCTTTTCTTTTTTTTGTCCATGTCATGGCGCGGGGGACGATCCCCCCCTTTCCCCTTTAAGTTTGGGGGGTGAAAAAAAAAGGGTTTTTGGCCGCCCAAATTGTGTGAAAGGAATCCCCCGGGCCTTTGGTTTGGGGGTGGAAGGCCCCACATTGCAGGAATTTGGGAAAAACTAAAAGGGGGTAAACATTCCTTTGTGAAAGCATCAAAAAAAAACAAAACAAAAAAGGGGAAAATAGGGATTTTAAAAAAAGACGTCCAAATTTGTTCAGCAAATAGGACAAGGGAAACCCGGAACCCCAAGGGTTTCCCCCCAACAGGGGGGGGAAAAAGGCAAGAAAAAAAAAAATTGGAAATATGGGGGGAACTCCGTTCAACGGGGGGGAGGCTTACCTTAATTGGCAGCCAAACAAAAAACCCAAATAAAAAAAAACCAAAGAGGTCCGCCCAAAGTAACCAAACCAGACAGAAAGAAAAAATCTTTCCAGAGAAACAATAAAAACAGACAGGGGGAGTCAAGAACTGGGAAAATAGAGGACCCCCAACCCCCCCCCTTTGGGGGGGGTGTGAGTTCCCTGAGGGTTGGGAAATCCTCCCCAAAACACCCATTTTTGGGAATGAAAAAAAAAAACTGGATAGACAAGCCCAAAAAAAGCCGAAAAAAAAAACACGCAAAACAAGCGAGGGACAGAAGAAGAATGGTTGGTGCCCCGTCCACCCAAAAACAAGAACTAATGTTGGGAAAAACCAATCGGGGGAAAAAAAAACCCGAAGTTGGGGTTGAAAAAGCACCATTGTTCCACCAAGAAACCAGGCCCCCAACTTGACACTACAAAAAACAAAAAAGAACTCACCCCCACCCAAAACAAAACAAGTTAGAATCCCATGAACGAAACCCCAGCGCACAAAAAATACAAAAAAACGCAAAAAGGGAAAGTGAAAAAAGGATAAAAAAAATGAAAGTGAAATCCCCAACGGACAACCATAAGAATGCAACCAAAAGGGGGGGTGCCGCGTGGGTGTTATTTTCCCAAGGCCCCATCCACACCGCAAAAGGGGTAAAAAAGAAAATTTTTTTGGGGGGGAACTTAAAAGGGGGGGTAGCTGTAAAAGAAAATAGCGAAAACCTAAAATTTCTTGTTAAAGTCGCCTTTGTGGGGGGGGAACTGGAAGAAAGAAGCTTGGGGTTTTCCCATGTTTTCCAACAAATAAAAAAATCAACAACACCCCCAAAGGATCTTGGAACCCTAAAAAAAAAAAAACGGTCCTAACAAAAAAAACACCCCAAAAACGACAGTTTAAGGGACCGGTGATTTTAGACCCGTGGCAGACCCCCATGGAACAGATAAAAAAGCACGGTTAAAAGGAAAGACCCCCAACAGGGTGTTGAAGACCCGGTGTTTTTTTTGGACGCTTTTGTTTCAAAGGAAAGCCGCTTTCGAAAAAAGAAAGGGAAAAACTAAAAAGGGGGGGTGTGGACTGGGGGGTGTAGGAAGGGGGGGAGCACAGTGAGGGGGAAGTTTTTTTTGGGAAGTGGGGGGAAAATTGGGGGGTGGTAAGGAAAAACTGAAAACCATCACACGCGCCAGAACCCAGAAGTCTGGCAATCTGTTGGTTTTTTTTAACAGGCGTGGGGTGAAAAAGGAAAAAACAACCAAGCCCGAAAAAGGGAAAAAAACATTATGGTTTTTTTTTGGTAAACCTGTTTTGAGAAGGGGGGGCCCCAGCCCATTAAACCCAAAACAACATTCCCCCCCATGAGTGAAAGGAGCACCCTTCAAACAAAAAAAATGATTGCCCCCGTTTGGGTGGTTGCAACTTGACCAATGTTTGGGGGTAGTTTTTTGTGGTGGGTGGTCCCCCAAACCCGGGAGCCCCTAAAACCCAAAAGTGTTTTCGTTTTCACAAAACTGAAGGGACCAACCCCCTGAAAAAAAAACCGGATCTCCCTTCTTAAGGAGAAGAAAAAAATCAAAGGGCCAACCTTTTGCACCATCCCACAGTGTTGGGTGTAAAAACAAACCCAAATGGGGGGTAAAAATTTTACTGCGGCAAAAACTTCCAAAAAGTTTGTCATGGTTTTTGGTCCCCCCCCTAAACGAAAAAAACAAACTGAAAAACCAACGTCAAATTGTGGTGGCCCAGGACCAAACAAAATGTGTCGGGTCTAAAACCAAGCACGGTTTTTTAAACCAACCTTTCACAAAAACAAATGGGGGGAAACGGGGGGTTAAAACAACACAAAAATAGAAGGTTGGGGTGTTTTTTCACACCACGCCCACCCCGGTTTACATGTTTGGGCTGAAAAAGGTATGGGGAACCCACCAGGTTTAACCCTTTGAACCATAAAACAATGCGGTTTTTGTGGGGGGGAAAAAAAGCACCGAAAAAAAAGGACACCCCCCGGGAGAAAAAAACACTGTTTTTAATAGAAAAAAATAACCAACCTACACCCAAAAACCCAAAAACCCCTTTGAATACCCCTCTCCGTGTTGGTTAAACCAATGAAAAACCCAACGAAAAACAAAAAACCCCCAAAAAAACCACCCCAACGCACCAACCACCTTGGGTGGGAACGGCCCCAAAGAAAAAGGGGACACATAAGTTATGCAACTTTTTGGGGGGGTTAAACCAACAAGGTTGGGGTGTCAACTTCAGGTGTGTGGGGCCAAAACGAAGTAACACCCCAAAAGCCTTGTTTTCCCCTTGGGGTTGGTTCAAAACAAACCGCGGGGGGAAACTTCCACACCCAACAATCCCCCCCCCCCCCCCCCCCCAACCTTTCCAAAAAAAGGGGAACCTTAAACCAGTCCCCCAACTCTGGGATGGGCCACAAAATTTTGGGTGTGGGTTTGTTTGGGACAAAACAGACGAGGGGGTGGGGAACCTGTTCTAAAACCGACACACCCAACACCCGTTAAAAGAGTTTAAGTAAAGGACCAGGGGGGGAAAAACAACTTTAAAAAAAAAGGGAGCTACCGGACAAAATTAATGGAAAAAATGGGTGGGGGGGGCCCAAGGTTGGGGGGGGGGGGGGGACACTTGGGTTTTGGGGTACAAAAAACAAGGGAATGGGGGGCAACCCCCCAAACCCCCTGTTCCCCCCAGAAACTGGGGGGTGGTGGAAAAACAACAGACCCAAAAAAGGTAAAACAAAGGCCCAACAAGGCCCCAACTTGGGGTCCCAAAAAAAAAGAACCTAAAAAGAACGAACGGCCTAACAGGGGGGGACAAAGGGTGGGTTGGCCTTTTTTGTCAACAAAGGGGTGGGGGGGGGGTTTTTGGTGTTGGGCAGGGGTTTTAACGGCCGGGGAAAAAAAAGGAAAAATCCGAAAAGGAAAAGCTCTGGAAAACACCCCACCCAAAACACCCCCAAAACCCACACAGGGAAAAGTGTAAGGGACTTTTGAAAGACGTTGATTTGAATTGGGGATTTACGAAACCCAAAAAACAAAAGGAGCCCTTGGGGTTGGCCCTGGGAACAAAGCCCCATGGGGGTTGTACCCAAAACAGTCGAAAAGGTGGTTTTTGATACCCAAGGCTGACCAAAAACGGAACAAGAAAAAAAGTTCAAAAAGGACACCACCCATGGGGGGGGGGGGGGGGGGGGGGGGGGGGGGGGGGGGTTTTGGGACCGAAAATTAACTGTTGTTGACCCGAAAAAAAATTTTAAAAAACACTTCCAGGGAAAATGTGAATACAGTAAAAGACCTTTCCAAAAAAAAAAAGCTGGCCAACCGGGCCACCAATTTTAAAAAAAAAAAGGGTTAAACGAAAACAAAGGTGTGAAAACTCGAACCGGAACAACCGGACTCCTACACAAAAAAATGGAAACCAAGACAAGCGAACCCTTGAAGGAGGGGGAAAAAAAAACCAAAACAGGGTAACTTTGTGGGGGCCACCGAAAGAAACCTCCAACCGTTCTAAAAAAAACAAACACCAACGGGGGAAGGAAGGGGAAAAAAAGGAAAGAGAGGGTGGGGTTTCAAAACAACACCAAGGAACCAAAGAAGTGAAACCCCCAAGAAAGTAAAGAAAGGGAACCGGCCAAATTCCCCATTAAGGTAGAAAGCCACCGCAAGGGACCGAAGAAAGAGTTCAAAAACACCAGGGGGGGGGTACCGTTAAAAAGTTTAAAGTGGTTGGGATGGGGGGGGGGAACAAAACCAGCAAGAAGGATTGTCCCCCCCCGATGGGAAATCCAATCAAAAAAAAAAAGGGGTGAAAAGGTGGTATTTGGGGAGGGGGGGGCAAAAACAAGTTTAGTGGGGTTAAAAATAGGGGGGGGAAACCGACCGGGTGGATGGGGGCAAACAAAAAATACCGAAGAAATGTACAGTACAGAACCCAAGGGGAAACCCCAAGGGAGTAATGGGAACAACTGGAAAAAAAAAAAACCCCCATTTGAAAAAAACAAACACCCGCGTTTTTTTGGTGGGTTCCAAGCAACGTGGAAATTCACAGGTGTGACCGGGGGGGGGGAAAAAGAAAAAAAAGAATCACTTGGGGCAAACCAACGAACAAATAAGGGGAACGCAACTTTCCCGGGTTGGGGGTTGCCAAAAAAGGCCCCCAGGCCCCCTGGGGGGCGGGGGGGCCCAAAAAAACCAAAAAGCTTTTGCCCCACCCAACACCCCGTCCCCTGGGGCGTTGGGAAAAACCCAGCAAAAACCACAAAAGTCAAAAAACCACAAACGGTAACGGTAAAAACTGGGGAACCCACCCGGGGGGGAGTTTGCCCCAAGGGTAATAAGAAAAAGGCTTTGAAAAATCGGATTGGTGCCACTTTACCCTTTGGGGGGGGGGTGAACTGGTGGGGGTGTCCTGGCGTGTGTTAAACCCAAAAAAACAAAAAAAAGGGGGTTAGGCCACCAAGGAGGGGGGGGGAGGGGGCCCCCAACCAGAACGGGGGTGCAAAAAAAAAAAAAGCCAAAACCCGCCCACCAACCAAGAAAAAAAAATTTTTTCAATTGGCAGGGCTCAAAAGGTGGGTTAACTTGGGGGGGGGGTGTACTAAAAAAAAAAAAAAAGACAAGTTTTGGAAAAAACGGGAATCACCCCCGAATACACTCGGCCAACGGTGTGTGGAAGAAAAACGAAAAGGAGAAGATACAACAAGGCAAAAGGAAAAATGCAAAAAAACCAAGAAAAGTTAAACCTAACGTGTATGCACGGTGTTTGACCCCCCAAAAAGTACACAAACCACGGGGGACAAAATTGGGGGGGGGGTCCCCCCGTTTTTTTTTTTCGCAGGGAAGAAGTATTTTTGGGGATATTAGTTATCGGAGAGGAAAACACAAACAAAGCGAACCCAAGTTTGGGGGAACAATGCCAAAAAAAGTGGGTGGGGAAAAAACTGGTCCAGTCCAATTTCCGGTGAACAGGTGAAAGTTAAAAAAAACAACAAAACAGCCCAAGGGTGGCTGGGATGAAAAAACCCACAAAAAGAATCCCTCCCGGTGGTTAGGAAACCTGTGGGGGGGGTATACAAGAAAACGGTTTTTGTTTTCCGCGTGGTAAAAAGGCCCCTATAAAAAACCTTACCAACAAAACAGAGGGGGTTGGAAAAAACCTTCAAAAAACTCCCCCGCCCAAATTTGGTTACGAAAACCTGTAAATAAGGGAGAACGGAACCCTGTTTGTTTGGAAAACCTTAAACAAAACAAAAAAAACAATTGAAGGGGAGAAAAAACGGAATGGTTTTTTGGGTGTAAACCGCCCCCGGCAAAGGGGAAACAAAAAAGGGGAACGGGGGTTGAGGGGGGGTAAAAGGATCTCACCCGAACTCCCCCAACACCGGAGAACAGCCAAAAAACACCGGGGGGGAAAAGTCAGCACAAAGCAACACCAAGGCACACAAAAAAAAGGGGCCCCCCACTAACAGGATTGGGGCAAAAACCAAAAGGGGGCCCCACAAAACAGGGTAACAGTCGGTAGAATGGGGCATGTGGTAAAAGCATGCCCCCCTGGAAACACCAACACCCCCAACAAAAAACTTGGTTGGGAACCTGAACCCCAAAAAAAACCCAGAAAAAAAAATGGGGGTGGGGGGGGAAAAAGCCCCCCCAGAGAAAACCAAGCGCCCCACCAAAGGGGGAAAAATTTGGTACAGAAAGAAAGACCCCGTGAACAACCAAAAACGAAATGAGAGCAGATAAGTGGGGGGACCCACTTTTCCCAAAACAAAAAAGTGGGCTGGGACCCCCCAACTATGTTTCCCAAGGGAACCAAAAGGGAAAAAAAAAAAATTTTGATCGCAAGGGGCCGGGGTTTTGTGGCAGGGAACCTGACCGGGGGGTTTAAAAAACGGTGCAAAAAAAGACAGAAAGAGAGAGAAACAAAAAACCCGGGACCCGCCGGGGGGAAATTGGGGTATTGGCAGTGCACCCCCCATCAAAACAAAAAACAAACAGTTGTTGGGAATTAAACAAAAACCAAAAAATAAAACCCCCCCCCCACCTTGCCAAAAAAACACAAAACAAACTGTGGGGGCCGTGACAAAAAAAAACAAAACATTACACCACCCCCACCCTTGTGAAAACGACAAACAAGACACCTAAAACAAAAAAGTAATCGGTGGGGGAAAATAAAACATTTAGGAGAAACCAAAAAGTGGAAAAAAAAAACCCCAAATTTTGCCGAGCCGTCATAAAACCACCCCCTTTGAAAAAACCAAACAAAACGAACCCCTGTACAAAGAGTTGGGCTGTTTTTACCACTGGCCCCCCTTTTTCGGATGTCAAAGGGGGAAAAGTAACCAAAGAGAAAAAGTCATATGTTTTTTGCCACAAAAAGTTAGGGTGGGTTTGACCACACGGAACCCAATCCCCGATACAAAAAAAGAGAAGGGGGTTATAAATCACTACCAATCCGACCACCCCACCGGTGGGGAAGACTAAAAAGTGGGGGGCGGGGAGAATGGGGGGTTATGTAAATCAAGAAGGGAGGGTGTGACAGGGGGGGGATGTTATGGCCAAATCACTCCAGCCCCCCACCTTTGTAAGCAAGGGGTCTTCGTTTGTTAATTCTTTTGGTCAACCAAAAAACAACCCCACGAAAAAATGCCCATGGTGAAGGTGTACAAAACAAAAAACCACCCCCCCCCTTTTTTGGTTTTTTTTTGGTTTGGATTGTGGGTTTTTATTTGTGATCGTGGTTCCGAAAAAACACACAAAAAACAAATTGTTTCCCCAAAGCCGGCCCCTGCGACCCTCCCAACCCAAAAACCAGCAAACCCGGGGTATTTGGTTTGTCAGGTCCCCACCACCCCGCACCCCATATTGATTTTTTTTTTCGACACATTGTGTCGGGTTTGGGTTGGGCAACCTTCTAAACCAACGGGAAAAAAAGGACCCAACAGGCCAAAAGAACCACAATTGGAAACCATAGAAAAAACTTTGCTGGCCCGCAAAGTGTGGGATTTGGGTTGGAAAAATTCAAAACCCCAAAACTGGGAAGGTGGGAAAAAAATCGAAAGGAAGGGGACACCAGGGTGGGTGTTAACAAGGGTTGCGGGGTCAAAGTAAAAAAATTGGGAGTTGAAAAGGGAAATCTCGAAGGAAAAAAGAGGGGGGGACGAAAAGGGGTTTTTTTAGGTGTTTCGGAATTGGGATGTAAAAAAGTTACGCGTTGCTTCTTTTTGGAAAGGGGGGTGAGAAAAACAAACAATCGGAAACCCATTTCGTCTTCACGGGGTCAATGGGGGGCAGGGGGGGCCAGGAAACAGATAATAAATGGATGGGACGGAGGGGAAAAGTTAATTTTGGGTTTTTTTTTTTTTTTTAAAAGCCAATTTGGTTTAAAGGCGGAGGAAAAAGGGGGGTTTGGGGGAAGGGTTGGGCCAAAACGGCGTATTACCAAACAAAAAACCATTCTTTGAAGAAAAGGCCCCAAGTGGAAAAAAAACCAGAATGGGGTAAAGCGGAACCCCCCCCCCACCAACTGTTGTTTTGAAAACCAATTATCAAAAAATTTTCCCCTATGTGGGCAAAAAAAGGGTTGGGGTTTAAATTTTGGGAAGCCCAGAAAAACTTACAACATTAGGCGTTTTGGAAATGGTTGGGGGAAAAAACCACCCCCCTGGGGGGTGAAGTTGGGGGGGTGGGGACTTTTTCAGTCAGCCCACATGTTGGTTGGACGGGACGGCCAAAATGGACCCCCCCCCGGGTACCCCCGTTTGACCGTGGTTTTTTTTTTTTGTTGGTTTTGTTGTTTTTTGTTTTTGTTTTTGACTTGTTTTGGGTTTGGGTCTGGGTTGGTTGGGTCTGTGCATTTTTTATGTCGTGTCGTCCCCCCTACTGGTTCGCTTTGTGGGGTTTGGTGTTTAGGTTTTCTTATGGGTTGGTCTCTTTCTTGTCGGGCGGCTCACCTGGGTGTACTCACAACAAAGACTACATCTTTTTCTGTCGAGTTTGGTTTGCGTCCGACCAAGTCTGGAAACCGGTTCACCAAAGGCACCCGGTGCCACTGGTGGCGTGGGAGGACCCCCCACGGCGGAAAAGGGAAAGTCAAAAGGGGACCCAAAGTGTTTTTTGTTATTTGGGGGGGGTTTTTGTGGCAAAACCAAAAAGAAAAGTGGGTGGTTTTTTTGTTTCCCCCCACAGTCCCCCCACCCAACAAACCCCCCCCCCCCCCCCCCCCAAAGATGTTTGGGGTGTCGGTTCACCTGGTTGGGGGTTGCCGGCCAAACAAACGCCCCCCGACACGGAGGGGGGGAAACTAACCAGGAACTCCCCTCAACGAAGAACCCCCCCCCCCCGTCAAAACCAAACAAAAACCCGCAAAGAGGCCCCCCGCCCGAACCGCCCTTCCACAGAAGGCAAAGTTGAGGAAATCCGCACGGAAAAACCTACTGGGAACCGGGGTTTTGGATGGAAACCAAAGAAGGGCTGGGGACCCCCCCCCCCCCCCCGCCCCCAGAAAAGGGGAAAATAAGGTACAAACGGGGGAAAGGGGAAAGGGGGTGTTATTGTGGGGCTAAACCCTTACCACCAGAATAACTTCCAAACCAAAACGGTGTTGACCAATCACCGGGCCGAGAAAATCTTAAAAACATATGGCAAGGGGTGTAAGAAGGAAAAAAAAACAAGTAAAGAGGCCTTGTGGGGGGATGGGGCCCAAAAAGGGGTAATCCAACGAACCCCCCCACCAACTTTGGGAAAAAAAAGGAAACAACACAAAAAAAACCTCAAAACAAACCTCTCCCGGAAAACCCCTCAACGTACTAAAACGCCCCCAACGTGACGTAAACACAAGGTAGAAAAAAAATGGGTGCCCCCCCACGACCCAAACACGATTTTTTGTGAAAACCACCGCCCTGGTTGAAAACCCAGGAAACCAAAGGTACGCCACCACCCACATAAAATCCCCGTCCCCCAACATCCCAAGAAAATTGTACCCAAAACCAAGGGCCCGAAAACAACCTAACAGGTCAAAAGGAAAAAGAAAAACCCAAACAAAAAGGAAAAATCCACCCCCAGGGACCCGGGTAGTCGTAGAAACCAATCCTGGAACAAAAACCGGAGGCCCCAAATATAATTCCAAAGTAAACTGGCTTTGGGGGGAGAAAAACACTTGAACCCCTGACCAAATTGGGAAAAAAAGTTTTTGCATCACAAATGTGAAAAAGAAAAAATCCAACAAAGCAAATTCGGGAAAGGAAAAAGCTTTTTTGGAAAACAAAACCTAACGAAAGGGGGGAAGGGGGGGAAGCTTTTTTCGAAAAAAATGCACGGGTCCCAAAAGCGAAGATTCAACCAGACAACCGAACCGAAATACCCGCCAAAAACCCCGCCCATAAGGGAAAAGGCAGGGGATGGGGAATACAAATTAACACGGGGGGGGTTTGTTTTCAAAAAAAAACCGACAGAAGGAAACCACCTTTGGAGATGGAAAAAAACACCCGTGGGCAAAGGGAGCTGTGCCAAAACCCCCAAAACTTGTGAAGGAAAAGTCCTTAAAACCGCCCCTTGGGGGGTAACAAGGTGGAAAAAAAAAGGATGGGGGTATGTTTCAAAAAAAAAAAATGTGCTGTTGAGTTGGTTTGGGGCTTGGTGAAGGGCAGGGTGGGTGTTTTGAACAAAAGAAAAGGGGGAAGAAAAAACTGCGCCGAGGGCAAAACCCAACACCACATAAAAAAAAAACCCCCCCTTCAACTTGAATCCGCGGGAATCGTTTTTTTGGTTACATTAAAAGGGGGGGGGACAAAGAAAACTTCCAATGCCCCCCCCCCCGAAAAAAATTTTGCACCCTGGAAGTGTTGGGTGGTCACCCCAACCCCAAAAAAACCCCCCCTTTTAAAGAGGTTGGTTCACAAAAAGGCACCAAAGGAAAAAAGAAAACCCGATCTTTCCACCCTCCTAGGAAACAACGTGAAAAAAAATTGCACCCCTGGTTTCCAGTTTTACACAGGGGGGCCCCTCTTGTGGCCTCCCCCCCAAGAAAAACACAAACATTTCCCCCACTCACCCAATGTTCGCCCCACTCCAGGGGTGGTGGTTCCCCCCTCCCCCCCCACCCCCCCAAAACTGTAAAATGAAAAGCATGTTAGAAAAGAAAGATTCCCCCCAGTTGGTCGCCCCCCACCCCACCCCCCCCCACAAAACCCAAGTGTCCCAACCCCAAGCACCAAAAAAGGGTTAAGCCCACACACGAATTTGGGGTGGTTTAAACTGGGGCACCGTTTTCCCACTTTTGGGGTAAGGAAATTTACCAGGTGTGTAGACAAATACCCAAAAGAAGGGAAGAACATCCCCCCGTTGAAAAACAACCAAGGTCAAAAATGTGGGGTTGAAAAGGGGAGGGGTCTTAAAAAACAAAATTTCCCCAAAAAAAAGGGTGGAACTGGGGGTTTGTAACCCAGAAAGGTGTTAACAACCCCCAAACCCCTACGGTATGTTAAGTCCAATTCAAAAATGGGTCAAAATTTGGGAAAAAGGGGGACTAAATCAAAAAGGTTTGGTTGGGTTAAAATATCCCAAACAACCCCCCCCCCTTCTAAACCCCCCGAACCCCCAAAAAAGGTTTAATAAAACAAAATGACTTTCCCCAAATTGGGGAAGATCGCACAAAAGGTTTTTGTTCCCGGCAAAAAAAGAAAAACCCCCAGTGACTTTTACGGGGCCCCCCAAACACCCCTCCCCTTCAAGGGAGGGGCAAAAAAGGGGTTTTGGTGATGGGAACCAAACCCCCCTGTTGGTTGGCCAGCGGGTAGGTTTTGGGGGAACCAACCCCCTAAATACCAGCCCCCAAGGAGTGAGGAAAAAGAACAAAAAGAACACGCCCCAGTGGGGCTAAAGCACCACATCCACGCGACCCCCCAAAACCTTTTTTTAAGACGGTTGGTCATTCTTAAAGAAGTTCCAAAAAAGGGTAAATACCACCCCCCCCCCGTGCCCCCAGGTGGACGAGTACGAGGAAAAAAATTCTTGGGCACCGTACCTTAACACGTTCAAAGTGTGGATGGGGATGGGGGGGGGGAACTTTGTGGTTGACCCGGAGGGTGACATCACCTGGCCAAAAACAACTGGTTTGTGGGGTGTTTAAAGTGTAAAACAAAACACAGGGGTGAAAGGAGGCAAAAAAAGAGGGGGTCCCACTGGTACCCAAATAACAAAAGACCAGGGGAAACATAAAAACCAGGTGGGGCCCAAGGTTTTTTTAACGTTTGTGGGGGGAAAAGGTGGGGGTACCTGGGGGGGGGGGGGGTTGGTTTGGCTTGGTTTTGAGAAAGGGAAAGGGAAAAAGCGACCAAAGGAAAGCCCGCACTGAAAACCGAAATTGTGGCGAACGGAAAAGAGGGGTTTCACCCCAAAAAAGAAAAAAAAAAACACACCGGAAAACCGTTTTTTTCTGGGAAAAAAAAAGAGGGGGGGGGCAATGCCCCAAAAGCCCGGGTTGTAAGAACCCCTCTAACTCGGGGCAAACAATGAACGAACCCTTTGAAATGTTGCCGGGTCCAAAAGCAAAAGAAAATCCTTTGGAAAAAGGGGAGGGATACTGAGAAAAAAAAAAAACACTCATGGGGACAAAGGGGCCGGAAGAAGGGTTTTCCAGAAAAAAAAGGGGGGAAAAAATACCTCCGTTCCCCAAAACGAAAAAGAAATTGTCTTAAAAAAAAAAATGAAAGGCAAAATTTGAACAAAGCCGACTTTACGGGGGGGGAAACAAAACCCCAAAATCCAAGGGTTTTGTTGAACCCCCCCCCATTTTTGTTTGGGTCTCTTGGTTGGACACACCTGACAACAAAAAAAAAACCAAAAAAAAAACGTTAGGAATGATGAAAAGAAGAAGAGAACATGGTTTGTCAACCACACAAGGACAGAAAGTCCCACAAACCCCCCCCCCCAATACCCCAGGGAAGGAAGGCCCCCTGAAAGGAAAAAATTTGGGGGGAGAAAGGAACTTGAAAGTTGTTGTCCCCGAAAAGCCAAATCAATTTTGCAAAGTCACAACAAGGTGTTTTTTTCAAAAGTTAAACAAATGACTTTGTTTTGAAGTTGCCCTGGGGGGGGGGGGGGGGGAAAAAACGAATGTTTGTGTCCCTAGTAATTCAAACAAAAGTGGAAACAAAGAGGGTTTTTTATGGGACCACGGTGGACACAAGTGTTGTGGGGGATATGTGACGAAAAGTGGGGGGGGGTCACGAACCCATAAATAAAAAAAGAAAGGGGTTTTATAACACCGGTTTTGGGGCGAACCGGGCCCTTGAACTTCCAACGCACCCAGGGGTTTGTTGTGGAAAAAAAATCCAACCCTCCCTGGGGGGGGGGTTGTCACCCCGTGGAAAATGCCCACCGTGCCTCCCCAAAAAGCCACTAGGGGGAAAGCCTAAGGGGGGGGCAAAAGAGGGGATGGCCGTGGATCCGTGTCCCCTGCCCCCATTAAAAACCCCCCCCAAAGAAAAAACCCAAAAAAAAAACAAAGAAAATGAACACCCAAACAAAAAAGGACCCCACACCAAAAAGGTGGCCCCCCCCCCCCCCCACCCCCAAAGAGGGGTGTTAAACATAAAAACAAACCGTCACCCCACAAAGTTAAAGGATTTGCCTAAACTTGTTATGGGTTTTCAGTGGGGGGGGGAATCGGGGGGTGGGGGTGGCCCAACAGTTCCGTTTTACTTTTTTGTGGTTTTTTCTGTGTATTTTGGGGGGGGCAGTGAAAGTGGAATGGGTTAACCCCGGGCATTTTGGATTTGCCCAAAACAAAGACCATTGGTGTTGAAAAACCAAAAAAAAAAAGGAAACCAATTCCACTTTCGGGGGTAACAAGGCTTTAATTGTTTTCCCCTTGTTGTGGGTACGGTGTGGGGACCGGAAAACCATAGCGCTTCGTAACAAAGAGTTGGGGCCCCGACCCACGGAAGTTAATAGAAACCCCCCAGTGTGAAAAAAAAAAAAGACGGAAAAAAGTAAGAAGGGGGATGCAGTCCCCCAAAAAAACACCCCCCCCCAAAAGGAAAACCGGTGTGTGCGCTGTGCCATTGGTTTGTCAGGAAGAAGGATTTGGGGATAAGGGGAAAAAAAACAAACAGACCCCGCAAAAAAAGTTGTTTGTTGTTGTTTTTGCCCCAATCAGGTGAACGGAAATAATTTGAAGAAAAACAAACTTTTGACCCCATAAAATCCTGGGAAAATTGTGAACAGAAGAATCGACAGGCAAGCTTTTGTTTTTTTTTGTGAAAATAAACAGGGGGGGGCGGAAGGGGAAAAGGGAGGGAAAAAATACCGAAAAAACCGGACCAATTGACTGTGGTTTTCAAAACCGGGGGACCCCCCAGTGGGGGGGGGGGAAACCCAATTCAAATTAACTTTTTTTGGAAAATGTTTGGGTGGAAAAACAATTGGGGTGAGAAAAAAGAAGTAAGGGGGGGGAGGGGGAAAAATCTTGGGGGGGACTAAAACCCTCAAAAAAAGGGTGAGACTGCATTGGTGGGGAGACGACAAAAGGGACCAAACATAAGGTGGGGTGGTCAATTCTATCATTCTAAGTGAAAAAACTGGGAGGAAAGAAGCCAAACAAAAATTGACCACTAAACAAGGGGTTGGCCCCCCCAAAAAGTTAACCCCCCACTGTGGAAAAAGGAGGGAAATTAAATTAAAGGGGATCCACCCAAAAAAAAAGGAAAAAAACGGCAACAGGAAATTGGTCCACCCACACCCCCCCCACCTTCCAACAAATTGGGAGGGGGAGTGAGTTGGAAGGGTAAAAAACATTCCAAAAAATAAATTTAAATTCACAATCATCAAGGTAAATTAAAAAGGGGGGGAAACAAAACATTCTGGGGTCCAAAAATTTTTCAAATTTGTTTGAGGGAAAACAAAAGAACCACAACTTTACAATGGAACAACAAAAATCAGATATGAATTCCTGTCTTACCCACAAGGGGTTTTGGTGGGGGGTAGGGAAAAACCACGTCCCCAACTGTAATGGAAAAAAAAAAAAAAAAAATGGAAACCCAGAAGGAGTTATCCTTCCCCACCCCCCCGGGGGGAAAGTTTTGTGGTGGTGCTAAAAAAAAGTTTCCCCCCCCCCCAATGGAAAAAAAGTGGAGAATACAAAAAATAATTTCCCCCTAAAGAAAAAAAAAAAAAAAAAATTCCCAACCCCCTAACCAAAACAAAACTACGAAAATCGTGAATAACCAAATCGGTGAACCCCACAACCAAAGGAAAAATTGTGGGGGTGTGAATTTGAATAAAAAAGCCTGGACCCCCATTGTCTGGGAAATTCTCAAAAAAAAATGTTTCCTGGTCAACGGAGGGTGAAGGTTCTAACCTGGCAAATCTAATTTTTTAAAACAAAAGCAAAGGTTAAGACAAGATAAAACGATTCAGGAATGACGAGAAGGGATGGCCCTCCCAGGGTTTGGTTTACGGTTGAAAAAAAAGATCCAACCTGTGGGCACGGGGTGATTTTTTACTGGTAAAACTACAGCCCGGGGCGGAAGGGCAAAAAAAGCACAAGGAAACAACCAAAAAACCCCCCAGAAATAAAGTAAACTTTCCGGTGGGGTGGTGGGGATCTTTTTCCAGGGTGAAAGTCACAAAATTTGTGGGTGTGGGGGTGCAAAAAAACAAAAAAAAAAAAAATTCAAGTCCAAATTTGGGGAGGGAAACCTCCTTTAGGCCCCCCTATTTTTGGAAAGGGGGGGGGTAGGAAAAGAGGGAAAACCGACCAAGTTGAAAACTGACCTAAGGGAAACAACCACGGAGGTTTTGAAAATTCCCCATGGGGAACTGTTTTTTTTTTTTTTGGGGGGGGAGCGCTTAAACCAGGAGTGGGGGGGGGGAAAGGTAACCGGGCCGGATTTAAAGTAACGGGTTCCCAAACGGGGTGCGAGGTGGTGGTGGAAAGCGATGGCCGGGCCGTGTTCAACTGGGTTTAGCCAAAGAAACCCAGTGGGAAACATTTTCAGGGTTTGAAAAAAGGGGGGGGGAGGGGGGCCCAGGGGGCCCCCATGGGGGCCAGAGGGTGGGAGGTTTTTTTTTGTGTGGTGGTTTTTGTTTGTTTTTTGGGGTTTTGGTTTTTTTGGTGTGTCAGGGTGGGGGGGGGGAGGTGGACGGGATAAAAAGGGGGTGTGGGTTTTTGGGGTGCCAAAAACCGCACTTTTTTGTCAAAGAAGGGGGCCCCCCCACCTTGGTCACCCAAAACAAAAACGTTGACCCCCAAAACCACAAAAACAAAAAACCCCCCCCACCCTAGCATTCAAATTTCGGCAAACCACTGAATGC
>Ga0179593_1367099_pt1 | contig 19687 bp, 27 predicted proteins | sample CZODoug2_1_08_16_FD_185931 | JGI IMG/M metagenome (GOLD analysis project Ga0179593, IMG submission 185931) | Vadose zone soil fungal communities from Angelo Coast Range Reserve, California, USA - CZODoug2_1_08_16fungal (PacBio error correction) | ecosystem: Environmental > Terrestrial > Soil >...
ACGGCAATTCGCCGAAGTCCAAAAAGTGTGCCCTTCGCAATGAAATCAAGGGGGTCTTTAACTCAGCGAGGTAGCGGCCATTTTCGGTCCAAGAAACAGAAGGAAGAAACCGCAGCGCAAGAACTGGATTACTTAAGCGAGGGGAGGGCATGGACGGCAACTCGACACCAGTTCCTTGTCCTTGCGGGTCCAAAGAATCAGCAAAAAAGGAGATTCTTCGACACCCCTCAAATAGAGCCAATTGCAAACGCTGCAAAAAGTTCCGAAGGAAGGAGGTCGACTCGAACTTCCAAACAACAGGACATTGTGTCGTGGCGGAACAAAAAGCGATCCGCCTTCACTAGGATTCGGCGGGGGCCCGGGGGAACTATGACAGGGCAAATTCCAACTGAAGAAAAAAATACGGATGGAAAGAAAAAAGGGGAAGAGGAGAAAAAGGTTGAGTGAATCGATACATCTCAACGCCCCTGCCACCAAAATGGGAGTCATAACTGCGGGTTAGCAATCATGCTGGGGAAAGGGGATCGATTCTCCAAGCTAACGAAAATCAGGAAAAATTGGTCTGACCGCCTTGGATTACGCGGGGTTAGAAACGCAATATTTTTATGCAGTCGCAAAGTAACTCCTGGGGAAAAAACAAAGCGAGAAAAAAAAAAACGGTAAAAAAAAATGCGGGGAACGAGTGGTAAAAGCAAAATAAAAACAAGCGAAAAGGACTGTGCGAAAAAAAGAAGGGGAGTTTCGGAGAAAGGACCCGGGCATGTGTCCAGTTCAAATGCTGAATTACAAAGGAAGTCAGGTCCCGGACAGGCGGGGGGGAAAACCAAAAACCGGTTGAAAAGAACCTTTCTCGGGGGTAAGAAAAAGATGGGATAAAGGTCAGGTTTCAGGTTCAGCCAAATATAAAGGGGTCCGAGATGCCTAAAGGACTGGTCCGGAGGAACTGTGGGACGGGAAAAGGATACTCGCATGAATATGAAAGCCGCATTGCAAAATACCAGGGGGGCCGATTCAGAAATGGGTCAAAGCACAAAGGGGTATCTGTTATCCTGGAAAATTCCGCCGCTCGTCCTAGAGCCGTGGCAAGACAAAAGGGAACATACAAGAAAATCGAAGGGTGCTCTCACCAGATAGGGGGTGCTCAGCCACTGCACACACAAATCCTTGTCAAAAAAGATCAGTTTTTAGGAAACAATATAGAAGAAAGCGAGAGGCAGAAAGAGCACACCTCACATGGGAATCTGCAAACGAGGACACCTCATTCCCAGCACAGCGCCGAGCCGGATTTCACCGAGAATTCAAATTCTCCTGGTGCATAGGAAGACTGTCAAGGAACGCCAGATCGGCGGGGACAAGTCGCAGATATCATAAGGAAGATCTGGACTGACTAAATAAGATCAGGAAAAGGGGGGGGGGGGGGGGCGGGAAAGAGGGACCACCAGGACCTCAAAAAATACGGAAAAAGTCCGCCACAGGGGATCCAGGGGGGAAAGAGGGATCATTAGTATTACACGAAGGACTGGAAGCACTACAGTTTTGCTTCGGGGTGCCCAAAAAACTCCCGATTCAAAAAAAGGACTGAAAACCAGAAGAAATCATCGTTTAAAATCCTCGTGGGGTAGAAGGGAGGCGCAGCACGATCACACCACTCACGGGGCGATCATTATAAAAACAGACCGTTGTGACGGCACCTGTTCGAAAAAATCGCAAACACAACAAAAAACCGCTCGACGGCAACATAATGAGAAAGAAACAGCGTACAGAAAGGTGACTGAGATTGAATGAAGGTGACCAGACAAGGTAAAAGCAAAAACCAAGCGCAAGAGGGCTGGCCAACCAACAGCTCAGATCTTAGAAGATAAGAATGTAAGGAGGACCCCAAAATACAAAAAAAAAAAAGAAGTCCGAGTTGGGGCAACAGAGGGGGAAAAAGAGCTTCGAGCGAGTGCACCGTACTACAGGAGGTCCATTGGCTTCACGACCATCGACAAAACAGTGATCAATTAAAAGGAAATCCATGGGGGGCTATTTCGCGGAAGGAGAAGAAGACTTAGGGCAAGGCAAAGATCTCTCTGCTAAAAAAGAAGGAAGAATAAAGCTCAGAGACCAAAATAAGTAAGAAGCAGGAAACTTGCTATCGACGTGGAAACCAAGAATGAGGGATGGCGTCAGGGAAAAAGGGGGAACCATGGGCGGTCATTTAGTGGGGTTAACCATCTAAACGAAAACGGTAGGCTGGTCAGTCAGCCTCGGCTCATTGCGCACGGTTGGTGAACCAGTAAGGACCGCCTTGAATCTCTGCATTCGCCAACACCAGGTGTAGCGCTGCGTTGGGTTTTGGGCACAGCGGGGGCGCTCAAGTGGAGGGCTATGTTTCTGGCCGATAAAAGACGCGGGGAACCTAAAGGTCCAAAAGGGGGAAATAGCGAGCGGAAAGAGGAGGGTGTGCCAGTTCAGAGGGTGGCACTCAGCGGTGTGGTGGAACTTCGAGAGGATTCAAGGGAGGAGGGCAAATTCGGGCCTTCTGAGAAATATGCTTGGGACACCGGATTGATCGCGAAAGGGAGACCTTCCTTAGTTCCGTAAAAGGAGAAATCCGCATCACAGATGTGGGGGGGAAGAAGTGTTTTTAAACCACCTGAAAAAAAATATAGGGTCGGGTACGAAAGGCGATGTCAACTCGTGGGGGGGGGAGGGTAGTGGCGAAAATATATAGACAGCGGCCTCGTCTAGTTGAAAAAAAAACTGGGGAAAGTTCATCGACGGAGGCAGAATTCGTGGTATCAAGATCTAAGCAGGCCGAAGATCGGGGGAAAAATGAGGGGAAAGAGGAACCGGACGGCGGTCAGGGCACATTGAGCCTGGGAGTCAAGTCTGGAAGGTTACTCTCAGTTAATCCGGCCGACGGAAGATCTTGCGTGAAGGGCCAGTGCCTGAAGGAAGGAGAAGGGGGGATCGCGCCTGCCGTCCGGAAAGGGTCGAGTCACTTTTGAAAACGAAGAGACACAAGGATGGCTGGGTGGAAAACGAACGGAGAATAAAAAAAAACAACGCACTTGTGGAAAAGACACCTCTGGTGACAAAAAGATGAGACTGGAAGCTCAAAAAAGGATAGACACGGCTCAAAAGGAGGGCATCGCAGGAAAAACCGCTACAAGCCGTTGAGAATTTGGCAGGGGATAACAAAAGAAACAAGATTTGTGGGGGGGAAATGTGGACACCAAACCCGAAGGCTATGGCGAAGTAGACGTTCGCCGGAACGAGGGTAGTAAAGGGCATCTCGGAAAAAAGACAGGGAAGAAAGGACGAGGGAAGAGGCTTCGGCCGGATGATTCCAGTTGAGTACGCATCTAAAAACCGGGGGGGGGGTCAAAAACGCACAGACGGAGTACTCAACGACCGGCGATTTTCACACCTAGCAAGCGGAGAACGAATCTTCAGAAAAAAACGAGGCAGGGGGGGCGCGGGGACACTAAAAGTCAAAGTTCAAAGGGAAGACAGGTCTACCTCGAACACACGGTATCTAAAAGAAAAAACCTGAACGTGAAGCATCACCGCGACTCGGGGGGGCCGGCCTCCCTCCTCTCACACGCCAATCAAGACCAGCTCTTCGTCGGGACAATGATCGGGACAACGTGCAGTAGGAAGCTAACCATCTCTCATAGATTGGAAAAGGGGAAAAGGAAAGAATCAACGCAAGAAAAACTATGAATGACGGGGATCGCCTGCACGGAAGAACAATACAGGGTCAGCTACCTGGAAGGGAGGAAGCGAAAACGGCTTAGGAGGAAATCAGGGCAAGGGTGGACAGTGTGCTGGGTGTTTGAAAAAGCCCAACAAGGTGCTCAAAATATGCGGGGGGGACAAAAAAAACCGAACAGCAAGGGGAAGTCACCCCAGTTCGCGGACAAAATTGACAAGAGGAGGCGCCTAACAGGCGGAAGAAAGGGGGTAACAGAAAATATTCACCTGGCGCATGCAGACAAGAGGACGCCTCAACTCGGCCGACAAGGGCACACTTGGGAGGGGGAAAGAAAGAGGCGAATTGCTCTGCTCACGATCGAAAAAAACAAAAAAAAACGATGGGATTCGCCGGAAAGAGGGTGGGGGGAGAGCTCCAGAAAAGGGGAAGGTCGGCACTGCCTCGCAGGTGTGAGGATCAGATATCAAAAAAAACGCAAAAAGTTTCGTGGGAAAAAAAAGGTCAACTCGCAGCAGGGCGCTGCAGCGCGGTTAAGTTGATAATTCCTAGGCGGACCGCGCGAGGAGAAGGCCCCGTCCGCAAGTGAAAGGGGTCATCACCAAACCGGGACGGTCGGGGAAAAAAATTTTCAATGAAGAAAGGCAAGACTGGCATGATTCCTCAGAATTCCGCCTGAATTCGTCTCTACGGGCAGCTACAAGTTGTCCAGTGTGCTCAATGAGATGTCATTGAACCCAGGCGGGCGTCATAACAGCGCGGTACAGTACCTACGTGGACACCAAATAGAGGGCAGGGTTATCGAAGAAGAAAGCTTTTGCCAGTTGCAAACAACTCGTCAAGGGATACGAGGGGGAGAAATGGGGGGGTGACAGAACGAAATCATTACAGAGGGAGCCGACAGAGAGTTCGTCAGACTTGGACCATAGTCTTCACGTCCGTAAAGTTATAAAAAGGTCGCGAGAATTGTTTAAAAACAAAAAGGGGGGAAGCGCAAAGCAAAAACGACGAACGAAACGAAAAAAAAAACGAAAAATGGCCGAAGAACGAAAAAACGCTAATTGAAACATCAAAAGAGGAGGGTGGGCATCCACGTGTGCCGGCACAAACCCAGGTTAAGGCATTGAAAGAAGACGTCAATCGCCTGAGCGGGTTGGGGGGGGGGGGGGCCGACCTCGTTCGAAAGTTCTTGTCCGATGCAGCGGGATGGAAAAGAGGCGGTCGTGTTACAGGACTACCAGAGCCCTGTGAGTGCAAAACAAAAAAGGGGGCCGTCAAGGGATCTTTAACCGGAAGATAATTTCGCGGTCATGAAAAAGCGGCCTGATAGGGCTATCGATTGGGTCCTTCTCCTGAATTCCGCCGCACACGGCAAGAAGGTTGAGGCAGAAGTGAAAAACAATCCCAGGCAGGAAAGATGAGACCAGCCACGAAAAGAACAAAAAAACAAAACGGTGTAATCGACCTGCGGTTCCAAACAGACGCTAATACGTGATCAATGAAGACCACCCGAGAATAGGGCAACAAACCAAAGAAAGGGGGGGGGAGCGGGTGTTCCACCAAAGTCTTTGCTCTCCGCTAAAAAGGGACACGCCAATCCTTGGGGTACAATCCGTTGAAGGTTCTGTCCTTGGGACAAAAGGAATAAAAATAGGCCATCGCGATCATCTGGGGGCCTCTCAGGGAAAAGAACCTAGAAAACGGAGCCGGAATTCATAGAAACTTGGGCTACTACAGGGCACGTGGAGCGACCAAGCGAAGGGGGAAAATCAAAAACTCGGATAAAAAGACTGCTTTAGAGAAAGGATTCCCGTAAACACATCGCTCTATTTCCCCAGGACCTTACCCGGACGGAAACGTAATCGAGAGAAGGGAGGTTTCCAAACCTTACCGAGAAAAATAAGGTGAGGGACAAAAACTCCCATGAAGACGATCCACAAATCCAATCATTTGGGGAGCTCGATAAGCTAAACAGGGATGATCAGGGACACGTTAGTAAAAAATCAAAAAATCGGAGTACGTCTTCAGAAAGGCGTTTCGGGAAAACTGCCCCCGTGAATCCACGAAAAAAGACCACTACCCGAGCAACCCCCTAAAAAAAAAAGACGATGTCGGACTCAAGACGGGCGATGGAGATTGGGCAGAAAGATCCAGGCAACACAGCCAGAAACAGATCGCGAACAAGGGCTGGAAAAAAACGCAACGTCTGGAAAAACCTTGTGCGTGGGGACAGGAAGAAAAAAAACAAAAAAGAAAGACTGACGCCCCAATCAGATGCAGAGTTGCGAAACAGGCGGCCATGGACACAAGTAGAAGTTACACACATCATCAACCTAAATACAGGGGAATGTGATATGTCAAAAAAACACCTTAAATGGAAAGATTCCCGGGGACAAAACCGTGGTCTATCAAGCTGAGAAAGAAGGAACCTAAGAGGCGCAGGTCACTGCGAGTCAGCCAAATCAAAACAAACGAGGGGAGGGAGAAAGAGGGGGGAAAGGGGTGCTGAACCGTGGACGGCGGCCTAAAAAGGGAGGTACAGCAGACGGAAATAAAAGGGGGGTTTTGCCAGGCGAAGGGGAATGTCAAGGAGGAGATTGATTGCAAATGGGAATGACGGCAACCGAAGATTGTAGGAGATGAATCAGCACTGTTGCCCTGTAAAGTTGAAAGAGACAGAGCTTCGGTGAACGTGTGGACGGAGTGTGGCACAGGGCAGAAAAAAGCATGGTTCTCATCACCTGCTATGTGCCAAAAAAACACACACAAGTGGGGGCGGGGGAGACTGTGGTTTGGGGGCCCCTTTTAGCAAAAATAAGGAGTGACCCTGTGTTCGTGGGACACGCGTTCACTCAAAAGTGTCGCAAATCCAGAAACAGGGGGTTGAAAAAGGGGGGTCAGAGGTGAGTAACTGGGTGGGCAGGCGTGAAACGCGACGGGGGGGAGAGGAGGCGTGGAGTCAGGAAAGAATAGAGCCGGGAAAGATAAATTGCGAGACAGATCAGGAAGGGGAACGGAGAGGCTGGTAAAACAGAGCTAAGGGGGTGGACGCAGCATTAGTTGGAGGGTTTGGAAAAAAACGTGGAAAAAACGGATTGAGTTGAGTCAAGGAAGGTTCAGGAACGAATAACGAGGGTCAACTACACTCACGTGAAAATTGCAAAGGCTATTGAAGTCCCCTTCAGTGGCGATCGGAAAACAAAACTCGGTTACGGGAAAACAGAGACAAAAAGAGCGGGGCGGAGAATAACCGGACCTGAGAAGGGTCGCAGTGTGCCATGAAAAAACGAGGGGGAGTAAACGGCTCGCGGAGCTGATGGGGGACAGTGGGACCGATATATCCTGAAGGTCACACAGAGGGCGCCATGAGGAAAAGGGCAAAGAATACATTGGAAAGTAAAGAGGGAGGGGCGAACAAAAGGTATAGGTAAGACGCGTAGGCAAATGATCTGGAATAAACAAAAGAGGGTGTTGCAACAGATGCTCGATGAGGAATGTACATCACGATAGCAAACACAGCACTGCATCGCCCGCCGGCTACCAAAAGAGTGTGGGGGTAGAGAATTGGCGGGCGCGAGCTCAGGTGGAGGGTGGAGGCAAGATCACTGGACCCAAACCTCTGCTAAAAAAGGTGACGGAGAAGAAGGACCCGAGGGAGCCGACACTCTGCGGGAAAGAAAGACGGGGACCGTCGCCATAGACGCGAAGATGACGCGGGGGGGAAGGGGAGATAAAAAGGAAAGAAGAAAAGTGTGTTGGTGTGTTAAAACAGTCGACGCTACAGGCGAGGGGCCACAAGGGGCCAAAACGATAAGAACCGACGACGAAAGCGGAAGACCGCGTGCGTACGAGAGGGTCAGGGGAAAAACAAGATTCTGGTGGGGTGTCACAAGGGCGATAAACGGGTCTATACCCGCAAACACGGGACAGGGAACATCTACTAAAATAGAGAGAGGCAGCCGCGAAAAAAAACGGGGGCAAGCGTGTCTGAGGGACGAAGAAGGCGGGCCGGACAAAAAGCGGCTGCCGCCGATCTAAAAAATATAGAAGGAGAGGGTAAGGTGGAAACGAATCAGAACGAGCCCGTTCGGGAAAGGGGCAAAGGGGGGGGGGAAAAGAGAAGGGAAAGAAATGGGTCCTGCAGAGGCTGCCTGGGCGAGATTTCAGGCGGAACGCTGGGAGGATAAAATTGGGGAGGCATTGCGGTTAGTATGGGGAAAAAACAACGGAGTGTGTGAAAAACGTCCAGTGAGGGGACGTCACAAGGAAAAACGGGGCGGGGGGGGGGGGGGGGGTGTTGCAAGGCCGGGGCCCGCATGGTCAGGATTGGGGAAAAAACTTGGAATTCCTGCGGTTGAAACTCAAACTTGAGGAACTTGGGTACACGGAAAAAAAAAAAAAAAGGGGGGGGACAGGGGAAAAGCGGTCTCGAGCGAACTCGCCGAAAAAAGGGCAGAAGGTCTGTAGGATCGGCCGCTCGGAATCTACAAAAGTCAGGTCTGCGGAAAGGAAAGATGTTCGCCTCATCCGTCAGATGTCGCTAGTTCAAAAGAAAAAGCATCTGGCTGAAAGCATTTCCTGTAAGTGGTCCACAAGGGCGGGAGAAAAAAAGCGCCTGAGGGACACCATCATAGAAGGGGTAGCTGAAGGCCTGGGGTCTTTCACGGTCATGCAGAGACTAACCTGCGTGCCACGTTGTCCTCCTGTGGTCAAGGGGAAACCAAAAGCAGCACTTGGGAGGGGACGCCACCACCAGGACAATACATCCCCATGAACCTGCGTATTTCCGACGAGCCGGGACGGAACGATCATCACTGTTCCAAAAGAGACGACATGGGGGTCCTGGACAGGAGACGTCATTTTACAAGCAGGCAACGGCGAACGCCCGTATTACGTTCACAAGCAGTAATAGGCTAGGAATAGGGGAAAAGGGCCGGGGGAGGCCATCGAGACATCTGAAAAACAAAAAAACTACCCTGTGGTCAGAACTGGGGATTAGGGCTTCTTCATGCCGCCGAAAACGTCATCGGGAAATTTCAAGGGGACGCCGGGGGGAGGGTTAAGTCCAGGGGGTATCCGGTTCATTTAAAACCGTAAGGAAGAGTGAGCGCCACGCAAGAAAAACGACGAAGTCTTTCGGAGTCTGGCAGAAAACGGAACCGCGTTCGTGTCAAAAAAGGGGACCGCCCAAAAAGAGGAATGAGCGTCGACAAAACCCAACCGGTGTGACGAGAAAAGAATCTCGGACCCCTGCAGACTGGAGGACAGACAGGCTTACGGCCGAGATGCTAAAGAATGGTCCAGCGTACCGCGAAGGACCTGAGCATAGGACGGGTGTGGCCCAGGCATCAGTGCAGTCACATGCCCTTCGTAGGCAGGGGAAAAAACCAGCCATTCTCCTCAGAGCGGGTGCGAGACCGCTTTTAAAAAGGACGACGGAGGAAGCAGGTGGAGCGCAAAAAAAAACAAAATAGGGATGGGCACCCATAGGGGCGAAAGGTTGGGGCCAGATTCTTTTAAAAAAAAAAACGGGTCATCACAAACCAAAAGTGACAAAGGGTACTTTTATCCGGATTCAGAAATCCCGAGTATGCGCGAGAAGGAAACAGGTCTCAGAAACGAGAAAAATAGACCATCAGCGGGCGCAGGAAAACACATTAATTCTTCACGGGATGCACCGTTACAGCCCCAGAAGAGGGACTGATCAAGGGCAACGGGCAGGCAGCGCGAAATCGGCCTTCTTTGATGAAAAAAAGGACAAGTAACACGATAAACGTTCCACCAAATACGACCAACAGGATCATGGAAGACGGAAGATGAAGCCACGGGGAAAATCGTACGAACTTTCGGACGCACGGACCTTCACCCAAGGAAAAACATGTTTTTTGGCTCACGGTTTGGGAGAAAAAACCCCCATCACAGAGAGAAGTAAACCAAAAGAGAAGCATTGTTTGGGAGCAAAGTGAGTATCGGACGATCACCGGTAGAAACAAAAGGGACGAGGGGCAGAAGGGGCCTTCAAGTCCTAAGGAAAAACTTAAGCATATCGAAGTAGCAAGCCGACAAATCACGCTGAAAACACTCAAAACTGATAACAGAAAGAAAACGGGGGAAAAAAGGAGCAGACTGATCAATTGGTGGGGAGGACAAGATCCAAGGCAAGGCAAAATAAGCAGCGCGAACAAGGGGGGACTGGGGCCCATAACCGACAAACCAAAAATGTGGGTTGTTGTGCAGCAGATGGCTGAAGTCCGATCTACTACCCCATAAGAAGAAAGGAGGTGAGGGAAACATCCATGTCAACCCGTAAGCGGGTTCACTAAAAACGAAGCAAACTACACTAGATGCAAGTGCTGAAAAAGGCAACAAAACTTTCACGGAGGAAAGGGGGGAAAAACAAGCATAGCAGTCACCAATGGGCCGAGGCATAGGCCATATTCGAAACCAACAAGGAGAGAAAAAAGAGAGGTCTGGCCTATAACAGGGAGCCTGCTATCGGAAGGTGAACGTGGGGAAGAAAAAGGTCCATGGAAGGTGGAATGTGGGCTCGTAGAACGTCACCGACATGTATTTGACAGCGAGGGGGGGGGGGCCCTCGAATACGAGGTGAAAAGTCTGTTTGGTCAACAGGAGCAATCGTAACGGGAGGGGCCCGTAGACGTACTCCCCGTTTAAGCGACTCTCCCACAATTAACTGTGGTCAAAAAGCGGTGTTTGGCCAGCAATTCGCCGACTAGCATTGCGATGGTGCTTGAAGGAGAAGTTGCGAAAAGGCACAACGAGAGGAAAAGAGCTGGGTGACCAAATTTTTATCAGAGAAAAGACTGGCTTCTCGGCGAGTTAGGAAAAAACGGTTGGCGGAAAGAAAAGAGTACAAAAAAGAAAGCCTGGGACCTGTGAAGAAAAGAGACGAGACGCAGAACGTCCTTTGGATATCAGGCTTGAAAACGGAATTCCTTGGAACGCAGAGCAAAGACGGGTGATTTTTTGGGAGAACACCTGGGATGTGCGGAAAAAAATAGGCGAGTGGAAGTCCAGAACGATTCACGGGAGAGATCTTTCCTGGAAAAGAGTACCCTGAAAAGGGTCCTGTGGGAAAGGACTGACGGAGCGTGTTACTGTCAGGGGATCGGCCGAGAGATAAAATGAGAGGACGAGGCCGCGATACTGTGTCGAGCACAGTGACCTGGGGAAGTCAACGTCTGTACGAGGTCGCCGGCGCAATGCGTGGAGTAACCTGAAGAGACCATGCAAAGAGCGCCGCCTGTCAAGGGGAGGATGAATATTTTGGATACACTTGAGTGCAAAAGAGAAAATGGAAATAAAAAAAAAAAGTCAAAAAGGAGGCCCATAACAGGGCGGATGGACATAAAAAAGATACGAAGGGGGAAGAGTGGCACCACCGACCGGGGCTACGAAGTTTTGGAATGAGGTTGCTTGCTAATATCCTAAGTGATGTGGCACAGAGTCATGAAAAAACCCTCCACAAAGTAAAGTCCACTCCAAAAGTCACACAAAAAGATTTCTACCTAGCATCGAGGTGAACAGACGCAAAACTGAAAGAGGAGGCAATGCGGGGGAGAAAGATGACACCAAAAAAAGGGGGGGTGGGGTTCAAAGAATACGCGGCGCGCAGTGATTACAACGACGCGATTTGACATCACCGGCTCAAAAGGAGCAAGAACCCGCACGTATAAGTTCACGTTGAGAGGGAGAAAGGAACATGCCTGGTTCGGGTGCAACCAGAGAAACGCAGGATAGCGGTAAGCTGATGGAAATCCCAGGCCAGTGGAACATCATGAAAGGAAGGGGAAAAGGGAGTCCGTGAGTAAAAAGAATGAGAACAACACAAAGGAAAGGTTAGTTGCAGGAAGAGGGACGAGCAAAGGCGAAACAGAGTTTCAGCATGAGAACAAGGCGAGCAAATAAAGGGAACAAGGATCGGCCACGCTGGGAACTAGTATGAAAGAAGAGGACTGAAGAAGCAATCAACACAGTACCTGGGTAGGGGAGAGAAGAGGCGGAAAGAAAGGAGAAACATGGAGTTGGAACTGGGAAGGAGATAGAAAGGTGGAAGCGGGAAAGCACGCACGGTGCTCGCGCAGAAAGGACAAGGAAAACATTAGACGTCAAATCATTTTCGCGGCGGGGGGGTGGGGGGGGGGGGGGGTGAGGGGGGTGGGCGGGGGGCTGGGGGGGCCGGGGGGGGGAGGGCCGGGGGGGGGGGGGGGCGGGGGGAGGGGGGGGGGGGAGGCGGGGCGGAGTAAGCGAAAACGCCCTAGTCAAAGACTACACGTTGCCTGGTTCCTAGATGGGAGTGAAAATTTTGGGTGGACACGAAAAGAGCAAAACAGGGGCACCAGGCTAGTCGAGAAAGCGCAACAGGCACACAAGTGGTTTACAGGGGGGGGGACGGATAGGGAGAATTGCCGCTCGAAATACGAACAAACCAAACGTACAAGAGGAAGGACGAAAGAACAACGGAGAACAAAAAGAAACTTGTCGATAAGGTTCCGAAGTCAGGTGGCTGGCGAAAGAGGCGGATGAACAGGGGCGTGGACAACTCCAAAGGGCAGGGACGGAGAAGAGGGTGATTGAAGGTGCGTAAAGGGGGCAATAGGAACAGCCTCCAAGGAATTTCCTTGCCGGAGGGTCAAACAAAGAAGCACACGTGAGGTCGGTAGCGCAAACAAGACCTTTATTTCAAACAAAACGCAAGCGGCAAACTCAATGAATGGGACCTTTAACTCGACCGACCCGATCTTCCATAGGTCTCCAAAAGAATATGGAAAGTTTCCGCCAGGCGATAACGACGGACAAGAGGAATACAAGGCGGCTAAGTGGCAAACGTGAAACGGAATATAGATAGGGGGAACAGTTGTCAATTGCGTCGGAGAACTTCAAAACGCAAAAGTGTAGGCATTGGAGCACAAATTCGCTGAATCCGAACTCTACGATCAAACAAAGCTCAATGAGTATCTACACGCCGGATTGGGGAGGGAAGTCCAGGGGACCAGGGCTCGACCTGGCTGGAGAGGGAAAATCTGAAAAAAAAAAGGAGGGAGCGCCACTCGTAAAACCAGACGCAGAAAAAAAACGGGCACGCACGAAAAGAGGGGAGGAGCTGGAGACCACTGGGAAAGGTTTCGGGGGGCCATCACTTGATTATACGAGAAAGAGAGTCGAACGTGGCTAAACCAAAAAAGGGTCGTAAATGGTCTTGGGCGGAAATGAGAAAGCACAGAAAATGGAAAGTGTCCAGCAGACAAGGGGAAGAAGGTAATGCTAATGAGAAGCGGTCATCGGAAAAGGGCGGACTTTCCGAAGCAACTGCATACGGGGCCAGCATCAGGGGCAGCAAAAGCTGGCGAGGCTATGGGGTACGCCGCCAAGAACAACACTGGCGGTAATCGTTGTTCGGGGCAGGGTCAAAATTCCGCTCCGTTCTCAAATAGAAAAGTTATGTCATGCAACCACACGAAACCCGAAAAGAGGGGGCTGAAGCCATCAACGACAATGTTTCAAAATGTTGTGCCTCGAACAGAAGGTCTCAAAAAGCAAAAAGAAAGGGACGCTAGTACTTTTAGCCGGAAAGGGGAAGAGATCAAGATAGCAGAAAGGAAGGGGGGATAAATCTAAGGGAAGTCAGGAACTCGCAATCAGTATCCAAAGACCCAGAGCCGGATTCACCGAGAATAAACCAGAAAATTATAACAGGGGGGGGATAAGAAGGGGATAACTATGAAGTGCCGCGGAAGAAAGAGCCCTCGGAAGAGTGATCGGAAATAAAACGAGCGAAAAAAAATCAGATCAAGCAACGGGACACTGACAATGTAAAGAAGAGAGCGGAGTAAATGAAAAGAGTATAAAACATCTTTCCGGTTCCACAATGGCACAAAAAGCCCAGGGGGGGAGGAACAGTCCTCAACAATCTCAAGAGTAAACAACACAATTGCTGCGTGAGAGGAGTCCTAACTATTGGAAAAGCCCGATAGCTAAGTCAGTGGGAACAGCACAAAACAGGGGTATCACTGTACACCAACGAAGGAAAAACCTAAAAAAAATCGAACGGTCCCATGAACTCGACCATATCCGACACAAGCCGCAAAAGTCTTGTAGTGACCAATGGGGAACCAAAGATGGGGACCAAACCGACGGATGTGGTGAACGAAAAGGGGAGGATCTGACTGCGAATTGAACGGGGTTAGGTCGTATGTGGTTGGTGGGCAAGCAAACAGCGAACAGGCGGCCAAACCACACAGCAGCGGGCGGCAAAAATTGTGAGTGGAAAGTAAACCGATAACGGGAACGCAGAATCAGGTTGCAGGAAAACACGCGCGGACAGGGCCAAGAACGAATGAAGACGGCGGTGTGCAAAACCAGGGGAATAGGGTGTCCTGACTTCCTAGCGATCCCGACAAAAATTAAGAGAACTATCCCAACTTCCAACGGGATTCCCTTCCAAAAAGGGTGCCCAGTGAAAAAAAAGAACTTAGCGCCAAGAGGAAATAGGCCATTAGATCAACAACAACAACGGATGAGGGAGCGTTGGGGAAGTGCCACCTTAGGTTGCCTGAAAACTGAATCGGTTAGGTCGAGCGGAAGGGTTTGGAAAAAAGAACGGTAAAAAAGGGGAGGGATGAGTGTGTTGTCAGAGAGGAGGCCAGGACCGTCAGCGTATTGGTTCACTCAGTGGGCTCGAGAGAAGGGGCCCTTGAAGGAGGGAATTCAGCAATCTGATTTGGAAGGATTGGAGACAAGTAAGGTTTAAGAATTACCTGAGCTAAGCCACAACTTTTGAAGTTCGGGTGTGGTTGGGGGAAGAAGGGGGTCGCGAAGAGGCTTGAAGATGGTGCGTCGACTCGGAAGGTGCCAACAAAGACAAGGACGCAGCAAAAATGGCTACATAGTAGCTGTTTGGGGAAGCTACGGGGATGGGGGGAAAAAGAAGAGGAGGCGGAGGAAGGACCGGCGATGGGACAAGGGTAGTCGAAAAAGACGGTCTGGAAGAAGGGGAGAAAAGCAGTGGTGGAACAGACATACACCAGTGATGAAAACCGATCCTTCCGAAGTAGCGACTTAAAAGATCCTGGGAAAAAAAGGCCAGAGGTTAATCATAAAACACAAGGGTTGAAGTGAGCAAAAACTGGTGATGAGGAGGAAAGGGGAGGTCCGCGTGGAACGAAAGGCGAGAACGCTAGGGAAGAAGTGGCAGGAAATCAAGTACGTCTGCTATTGTTTCCAGTGGGGGTGGGGAGTGGGATCGAACGGCTGAGTTATTTAGATAAGATTTAAGCAGGCCGAATATGATCTTGGATAGCGGGATGAATAGTAAAGAGGAACGAGAAACAACAATCCAGAAGATCGTTGGAATTGGGAACGACGTAATCGGCAACCGGGGAGATATATGAGGGCCAGAGGGAAGGGAAAGCACTGTGAAATCGCCTGAAAGTGGGCCAGACTATACGAGAAAGTGGACTGTGTGCGTGTTCATGAAACAGAGAGTAAGAAAGAATCAAAAAATCTTCTCACTGTGCCGATAGTGAAAAGGGGGCATCGACGTATAGAAAGACGTCGGAATGGATGAAAAAAAAACACAGGCTAAGCAGGGGGGGGGGGGGAAGTTGGGAAGGCTGATCCATCCAAAAAAAAATGTGATGTTGGGTTGAATTATACCGGGCCACCCAGAGGCTAATAAGTGCCGCGCCGGCCGAGGATTGGTCTAAGGTGCACATAGGCCTCGCATTGGAAACACGGAAAAAACGGGATAGGAGGCCGGGCCTAGGAAGAAGACGCACACCGGGTATGGTCACAGAGACGCAGCTGACTCTACAGGGCGTGCTCATTTAACTGGACAGAACCCCAAAAAAAGGGCAAAGATGACAAAATCCCGCACGAGGACGTTTTCGATGAGAGACAAGAGTCCAAATGAAAAGGGTTTTCAAAAAAGGACGAAAGAAAAAATATCACCTGATAGAACAAAAAAGACCAAACGGAAGAGAAATTTAGAAAACCGAGGTGCAACAGAGGACCTGCAGAAAAGCCTGAATGAGCTCACACAAGATCTGCCTCACGTTGCGAGAGCAAAGAGGTGAAGGAAAAAAGAGGCCTTAGCAGAAAAGAAACTCTAATGCGGTGGAAATAGTCCAAGGGCCGCCGTGAAGGATTGAAAACCCATTCGAGCGGGTCGCAAAGAACAACAAGGAAGGAATAAAAGGGGGGCTGCAATGCGGAATAGGAGAGGATATCAGTGGCGGTTGCCATTGGGAGGGGGAAAAAGCAAAGGGGGGGCGACGGGACCGACTACACGGGGACGAGGAACACAAAAATGTGACGGGCAAACCATCCCTATGCGAGAAAAAAACGTATCAAGCTGAATTGCGTGGGTTCCCAGACAAGGCTGCCGAAAAAATGAAGGGGGGAAAAAAAAATAACGGGCGCAGGGGGGAAAAAATCCTCACGCAAAGGAAACCTTTGGGACTGACTCGCGAATTGTGCCGGAACGAAAGCATCTCAGAAGAAAAAAAGAGGATAAAATAGAGACAGAGGTAGCGAGGGGAAAAACCGATAACAAAAAAAGACTGTCGGCGAGGAAGGAGTCCGAGGAGCGGGTACAACACGAAATGATTCGCCAGTGGGAAGGTGTCCAAAAAGTTCCCATCACCAGCAGGAAGGAAAAAGAGGAAAAGACACTTGGATTCACCGGCTCGGAAAGGGGGGGAACGAAACCATGGCCGTGCCGGTTAAGACCACAGAAGCAGCAACAACACAGGGGGGCGGTGGAGGAAACAAAAAACCACTCACAAAAAAAAATTGGAAATAAAAAGCCAAAAATTTCAACTCCTTACGAAAAAACCGACGAATGAAAGAAAAGGGGAAAGGTCCAGACCAACTTGTCGTTGCTAAGGAGATGGTTGAACCGAGGCAATATTCACGGCGGGGCAAACCCGGGAGAAGACTTTCCACCGGAATCAAATAGAGGCAAAGATGTGAGTAGAGAGGCAGAAGGGGAGGGTTTGAAAGGGCGAAGGAGGAAAATGCAAAAAACCTGCCTGATGGAAAAAAAAGGGGCAATTGAAAAATCAGAGGCGCTGCCTCAAGGACCTAAGGGCATAAGGTCTTCGCAAGGAAGGCTGGCAAGGTAGAAGGTTGTCCGGTCTCAGTAAAGGAAAATCCGGGAAAGAGGGAACCCGCGAAAAAAAAACGGCGGACAAAAAACTGAAAAACGTTTTGCGGCAGTGGATGTCAAACCAGTGGGGGGGGTCCGGTGATGCAAATCGCGCGATTGTTAAAAAAAGGCAACGGCGCGCAGGGGGAATCTACGGAAAGGCGGAACAAAAAAAAACACGGGGGAAGAAGGTCCGTAGGACTCTTGGAGCATCCGCCGGAAAAAAAAGGGCGCTGACTGTGGTCTTGAAGTACGAGATGGAGTGGAAAAAAGATTGGGGCGAAAGGAGGAAAAACGCAAAGAAGGTTGGGACGGCATCATTGGGCAGTCAAAAAAAAGAACCGTTGACAAGTATGGAGAAAGAGCCACTTCTCTCAAATGGAGATAAGCGTGTGGTGGGAAAGGAAATCTCAGCAGAGGTACATCCTGTAGGAGGCATCCGAAACAGGAGGGATGGCAAACCAGTGAGCGGTTTGTTGTATTAAAAGTAGGGCGTCTCAACCGGACATCAAAGAATCAAAAGATCATTTCAGGGATCCTGAGTCACGGAAATGCGGGAAGGAAGGAGAGGAAAAAGAGACGAAGGAGGCAGGACGAGAAAGAGTAAACCAAATATCCCAGCAATAGTGAAGCCGCGCAAACCGGGGAGAAGAAAGTCACATATCGTGCGTGAACAGTGCTCGCACTGGGAGATCGCGTGTAAAAAAGCGGGGGAAGCGAGAAAAGACGCTTCGGAAAAGGGAGTAGTCTTGATCGCTCACGAGCCCGGTCGAGATTCAACAGACAGGAAAAAAAAGAGAAAAGAGGAAAGATTAGTGCGCAGTCGGAGCGCAATTCGTATTCCCACAAGGGACCGAAGAAAACCAGTGTGCTGAAAGGGAACTCAACCCGGATTCAACAGTGAATAGGGCATACAAGAGATCCTCTTGGAAAGCCTCGATAAGAAGGCGGTCGTTGTCACGTACGGTCACGTCCACCACTAAAAATCAGGGATTCAAGACCGGGTCCAGAGCCGTTGAGAGGGGCCGACACAGAGAAAAAAAAGAAAAACGGAGCAGCAGCACATACTCCCTTAGAAAGCCTCAGGGGAGACAGAATTGTAAAAAAAACGCTCGAGAATGTGCGGGAAGGTAACCGACTGGATGGAATGTGTAAAAAGACTGGGGGGAGGCTTTATAAAGTGGGGTCATACAATGCACCAGAGAAAGTCAATATGCAAAAGATAACAAGGCGGGCAAAAAAGGAAAACGCTAATAAAAGAAGTGGGATAGAGTGAGGCTGAGTAAAACCATAAGAAAAATCCGTATAATCAGGGGGCTGACGCCACCTAAGGTGGAAAAAGCGTAGCTCTCGAGGGAAACGCGGCGGTAGAGGGGGAAAAAGGCGCCTAGATCGAAAAAAGAGAAAACAGGTACAAAGGGGAAGAGAAACCTGGGGTCCTGTGCGAGTAAGCATCAAAAAGAAGAAAAAACTTAGTCATAGGACAAAACAAGAGATACAAACACGGGGGAAGTAGAAAGGACCTAAATCCCTCGCGGGCCCTAAGTGCTTATAGACGGGAGAGGATGTTGGGGGACCCCAGAGTGACAGTTGGTACTATTGGCACGACACACGGACGAAAGGGTCAAGAAGCGGTGTATTGTAAAGAGTGTCGAAACAACGAAGGGGGGGGACCCGGGCGTGTAGTCAAAAAAGGAACAGACAAAAAGGGGCTCATTGCGGGTGGGCATGCAACTAAGACTAAAAAGCCTTGAGCGGCGGGAGGAGGTGGGTGGGTGAAACTTCGCAGATGCTGAAGCCATACTAAGGATATCCTGGAACCGAAAAAGGCCTAAGCAGAAGTAAGAAACTCGGAGGGCACCTCTTTGGGGGAAGGACCAATGGGAGTGCCCATAACGACAGTTGGTCTGCTTGAGAAAAAGTGGAGACGGGAGTCAGAATAAAAAAAGGAGAAGGAATGGAAGAGTAAAAGGTATGTGTAAGTGACCGCGTACGATCGGGGAAGGAGAACCGTCATCCATAAGGAGATCGGAAAATAACAAGAGGCGGTGGCACCGGACGGAAAAGAAGGCACAGATGTGTGTATCCGGTGGTGTTGGAGACAACAAGATAAAGATTAGTGCTTAAGAGGGGGAACCGAAAGGTGGTCCGTACCGTTAGGAAGTGAAGTAAAAAAGCTTTCGGGGATATACAAAGTGTGGTGGGAGAGACCAGTGGTCGGACAAGGTAAGGAGTCACAATAGAAAGAAAGGGAGCGAAACACGTCAGAGAGGACCGGACCGGGGCTGTCGGCACACAAGGGGTGGACCGCACATCGTAGAGGGAAAAGAAGAGGAATCCGCGCCGGGGAAAGGGGGGACGATGACGGTGGGTCCGGAGTTAGAAGAACAGAACGAGATGTAGTAGCGCCGGACTCGAAAAAAAGGGTAGTGAGAATATGGGCAGGGAGAGCGGACAATGTTGCTTGAGGGAGGAAACGAGAGACTAAACCACACCGTAGCAACTGATTCGGGTGCGGGTCAAAGAATCGTGCGCGTGAGGCGCAGTCATCACTAGAAGAAGACGGTGGACAGGCACAAAGGGCCGAAAAACCGGTAAAAAGGCAAGAGTTTGAGGGGGAAGGTCCAGAGAAAAAGGTGATGGGTTGGACTAATGGGAAGGTGGACAAAAAAAACCAGAGGACCCTATCTACGCACGAGGGCACATGAATAAAAAGAGAGAAGACGCCGAAACAGCTTGGGATAAGGGAGAAAGGAAAAAGCCTGCAGGCGGAGAAAGAAAAGAAAAGAATCTTCAGCAAGAAAAGAAGAAAAATTTTG
>Ga0179593_1604827_pt1 | contig 19686 bp, 38 predicted proteins | sample CZODoug2_1_08_16_FD_185931 | JGI IMG/M metagenome (GOLD analysis project Ga0179593, IMG submission 185931) | Vadose zone soil fungal communities from Angelo Coast Range Reserve, California, USA - CZODoug2_1_08_16fungal (PacBio error correction) | ecosystem: Environmental > Terrestrial > Soil >...
TTCAGGTGGACGGTGGGAGAAGAAAAGACGTTCCGGGAATTGGGGTTCGCAGAAAAACCAAACGGACACACGAAATATATCGAGCCCACTCTCGACAGGGGGGAAAACTTATAAGGAGTCGGAGGCCACAAGAAGTCAATCGATTTGAAAAAAAAGTAACGTCATAACAGGGCCTGTGGCTTGTAAGGAGCCCACCTTACCCCTCTTCAGCCCCTAAAGGGGCTGGAGGGAGGGAAAGGTGTTTTGGAAAGGAAGGCGTGATAGGAAAAAGAAAAGGTTGGGAATGAGACCCCGTTCTTGAAAGCGCTCGTTACCGAGCTCACCTTCTGTAAGAAAGAAAGTCACAAAAAAAGTAAAAAGAAAAGAGAGCCAAAAAAGGGGGAAAAAAGAAATCCCTATGGAGGAAGTCCGTCAATAAGAAAAGACGCCCCACACAAGATTTATTCCTAAGCAGTCCGGGGAAAACCCGTCAACACTTTTAGCCTGGCGCAAGCCGAGCTAGCTAAAAGAAATCCTTTTTTTGAAGTGCAAGGCCGCGAGAAAGGGTGAAGGACTCTCGGAAGGAGAAAGGGAGGAAGGGCGCCAGGGGAAATGCAAACTTATGAATGACGCCCATGAGGACGGTTCTCCGCGGATGCGCGCCTGGAAGCCTACTTTTCCAACACAGAGAGAAGAAGGAGAAAAAAAAGGTTCTCGGAGCAAGGCAAATAAAAAAAAAAAAAAAAGTATTACAACAGGGCGGAAAAAACATAATGACTAACACACTCGGGGGAAGACATATCGGCACTTGGAAGGAGGCGTAGGCCTGGAGCTCCCTCTGCTCGGAAGCTGTGAGAAAAAGGACTCATGAGGAAACTGCCCTCCGCACTAAAGTGTCAGGACGGCGCGATATTCGAGGGGAAAAGAGCCGAGATTAACTCGATCGCTTCAGGGGAAACTGAAAAAAAATCAGAAAGGGAGGTGTAGGCGGGGAAAGGAATCGGGAAATTCAGAAAAAGAGAAGACCTCCGGCATCGAAAAAAAATCGGCGCATACAACCATTAATCATCCTGTGACAAAGAAGGGTTAGAAAGGGAGAGAGATTGTGGGGGAAGAGGATGAAGAAGCATACACCACTAAGTCACAGATATGCGATCCCACTGGGAGAGACAAAAAAGGAATAACAAGATGTGTATCGATCTCAGAGAGAAAAAGTAAAGAGAAAAGACTTGGGAAAACTCGAAAAGATGTTTCAGGCGGAAGCACTCTGTACGAGGGGGATCGGATCGCGGCCATCAGCGGGCTTAAACCGAGAGGGGGAAGAAAACGGAGAAAAAAAAAAAAACTAGAAACTTAGGGAAAAAAAGTCTGTGGGATGCGCCTGGCCGGGTCTGTAGCATGAAGAGGGAGTCCCAGTTACGAGCGAATGAAGAACGCCAAAAAGGGAAAAAAAGGAAAAAAGAAATTCGGAAAAAGCCGCCCATTATCAGAAAAATCTGGAGGAATCGGGAAGATGAAGGATCCACAAATAGACATTCTGAGGGGGGAGTAAGGCTCTGAAAAAAGGGGGAAACGCTCCACAATCTGAAGACGCCGAGAGAAAGGCAAGAAAGCCGCAGCTCACAGTTCATCAGTTATCGGAGCTTTGAGGGGAAAGAAGGATGCCGGGGATGAAACTTCAAGGAGAAAGTCTCAAGAGCACCCAGGGCTTCATATGAAGGGGGGATAACAGCCGAAGCCTTGAGGGGTGTTGCACAAATCTGTTCTTGGGTCTTCTCAATAAAGGTCCCGGGAAAAAAAAAAGGGTCAGAAACGGGTTCGATGGGAGATTGCCCAGACCTAAAGGAGGACGTCAGACATTTCTGCGCTTCAATGGGGTCCCTAGGCACGCGCCGGTGGGAAGAGAAGAGAGTCGGACAGGGGGGCCTCGGGGCGCGGCACTTATGGCGGCGTCTTGAACGTCAGGAGAGAAGGGATCGCGCCAAAAGAGTAAGACCGCCTCAACTTTTATAAATGCTCGACTGGGGAAGACTCGAGACGAGCAAAAGAAAGGAAGCCGAAAAAAGGAATGAAAAGGATAGGAAAAAGACGGCTGGACGACTGGTTTTAAGGGACGTAATTCCCCGACAAAAGGAAAAAAGGGGAGGAAAAAAAAGGGAGTTAGTCAAGCCACAGCTTAAAAAGTTCACATCGAGGGGAAGGGGGGTTTAAAAAGAGTTCGGGACACCAGCGAAATCTTAACCAAAGTAGACGGGGGGAGGTTGATGAATTGGTATCAGAAGTCGTTGCGGGCTAAATCCGCCGGAAAAAAAAAGAAAACAATAAAAAAAGCAGAGCCCGAGAAAACCCCACACACACCAATCTAACAGGGATCTCACCAACAACAGGGGGTAAAAGGTAAAAAAAAAAAGGGGAGGAGGGAATTGGAAAGGATTGTTTATGGTGTGCGAAGCGAGCCACATAAGGCCACGTCATCCGCAAAGGAAAATGATAGTCACATAGGAAATGACGAGAACGGGCGTTGGGATGGCTGGAGGGTAGTAGCCTGAAAAATAGAACAAATATACAAGAACCCTATTGGAGAGAACCTAAGAAGAGAGAAAAAGTGAAATAGCACCAAACCGCTTAAAGAAATTGGTGTGGAATGGCGGGCACTTTGGTGGGGGGAGAACCCAAAGGAGGATCTTCTTGGGCGGGAGGATCAAAAAATAAGTTCCTGAGTCGTGTACCGTCTGGGGGTAATGCGTTGATCAAACCTCGTCAATACAAAAAGGTAAAAAAACCTTGAAAGAAGAGTTCTTTAGAAGGAAGGAGGAGATCCAAAAAAGAAACGCCTCATTGTGGGGAGAGGGGGAAGAAGACCGGGAACAACGTCAACCGATGAAAAAAGGCCGGAAGAGGCCGAGCTGAGGCTGGGAAACCTTTGTGAAAAAAGGGATCGAGAAAGGGAAAAAAAACGACTTCTGGAGGCAAGAAAAACCGCGACGGGGAAAACGGATAATTCCTGGACTTTGGTCCGGAAACTAGAAGAAACTGTGAAAGAACTAAAAGAGAAAGGGGGAAGCAGTCCCGGGCGCCTTAGCTTAGGAGGAGGCTATAAGGGAACTAAAGTGCCTCGATTACTACTACAAAGGGGATCAGAAAGAAAGTTCGAAGCCTAGAAAAAAACATAAAAGAGTGGTGGGGGGAAGGGAGTCTTGGGGGAAAAAATATGACGACTCAAACCGGTGATTAGTCTTTGAGAGGGGAAAAAAGGGCTCGAAAACCGGGAAGAGACGAGGAAGAATGGCGGCGGCTCGGGGATATATTTTGGAATGAAGGGCATATCTACGGATAGGGACCCTCCTAAAAGGCTCAAGGAGAAAAGAGGAGGGACACCGGAAAAAAAGCAAGAAGGCTCGGCTTTGGGATAAAGGGTAGGATATAAACCGATTTATTCCTAGGGATGACGAGGAAGCCCGATCCACAACAGAACTGAGAAAGCACTAACAGGAGAAGGAAGAACACTAAGGAATCATAGAAGAGGACGACTCTCAAACTTAGAAAAGAGAGGGGAAGACCCGCGAGGGTGTTATCGGGCAAAGATCTCCTTCGGGTACGGATATGGGTGAGAGTTAAGGGTAGAAATAGGAGGTATAAGAAGAATCCATTAGGAGCGGAGCCTAAAGGAGAAAAAAAGTCTGGGGATTAGGACCTTTTTTTGCGAGGAAAAGGAACCTGGAGGGAGCAAGAAAATTAAGTAAGATCGAAAAAAAGAGGAAGCTCTGGAAGAGAAGGCCACCAATGCGCGCTCGAGAAGAATTTAGAGAGGGGTATCGAAAAAGGATCAAAAAAGGCAGGAAAAGGGGGATCAATAAGAGGCGCTTCGCGTAGACACCCAGAAAAAAACGCCAGGGAGCGACATGAAGGACAAGATAAAGCCGATGGGCCATATCCGGGGGGGGGGGCAGCACACGTTTGTGTAAAAATGCTATTTACGTAAGGAAAGGGAAAAAAAAGTAAAGAAGAAGTCTCTGAAAGCCGAGCCCTATGAGAAAAAGGAAGGCTACATCTGAGGAAGGGGTGAACTGAGCCTGAGCCTTGGCTTCAAAGTCCAACGGGAAAGGAAGGGAAGAAGTCTCTGGCTGCTTTCAAGGAGCTTTCTTCCGAAGAGAGGAAACAAGTGTCTGACTGCTTAACAACGGGGGAAGGGTGTCCTAAAAGAGGACTCGGGAAAGGCTAAGTGATAAGGGTTGAATGAGGAGGAGCGGAAAACTTATGTTTTTCTTCGGGAGAAAGGCTTAAAGCTAGGCGGAATCGGAGGGGGCGAAGAAAGGAGGGGGGAAGGAGTTGTTTTTGCATAGAAGAAGCGAAGTCGGAAAATCAAAGTGGGTGATAAAGCACAAAAGACCAAGAAGGAATGGTGGGAAAAAGCAAGCAAAAAAGCAGAGCCATACCAAGGGGGATCAGGGGGGGGGGGAAGATGAAGGCCCACAGAGAAGGGGATAGACTACTCATAGAAGAGTATTTTAGATGGGGGCTGTAGGAAAAAGAAAGCTAGAGAGGAAAACGCTTCAAGTTCGGTGGAGGAGGGAAATGAGAGGGGAACGCCGAGGGGAAAGGGAGAACCAACAATAAAAACCTTGGGAAAAGTCCATCTTAAAGAAACCACCAAAAGAGAAGACTACGAGAGATAAAACAACAACACTGAGTAAGGGATGTAAAAGGGGGTGGGGGGTCGGGAGAGCAGTACGCTTGCCAAAGGTGGTTGTGGGGGGGGGTTCGGTCATCACGATAGCCAAAGGGGGAGAAAGATGGAAAGATCCAGAATCGACCAAGAAGGAGATGGTTTCAGATGAGGGAGGGGGTACTAATGTAATCCAACGGGGATATGGGTTAGATTAGTTAATAGGCTTGTCCAAGAAAAAATTGTGCAAATTAAAAGAACCATGGGGTGGTTTATGGCGTTGGGAGTTTTAGATAAGAGGAAAAGGGAAAATCCTGATTAGTAAAACTTATAGGAGTGCCGGCCCTCGAAGACGTCAGGCAGATTTTTGGAGCAACCTCGAGGAAAAAAAGGAACCGAAAGAACAAAAAAAAGGTCGAAAAAAAGAGGTATTCAGAGAAAGAGCCAGAAAAGCCGGCCTGTAAAGAAGCCCCACCAGTGCCGTCTCAGAGAGGAAACAAAACCGAAAAAAGAATAAAGAACGGCAAAAATGGGCCAAAAGGGAAACTGTGCCAGACAGGGAAAAGCCAGAGCACAACTTGACTTCCTCTAAAAAGTTTTCATACAGAACTGGAAAAAAGACGTTGGTAGGTTGGAATGGGTGCTCAGGGAAATTCTCCTAAAAGGAGAAGGTTCCACAAGAGCCTTGGGGGGGACTCTAAGGAGAGGGAAGTATGAAAAAAAAAATCTCCGTACTAGAGGAAAAGAGATTGAGAAAAACACTTCAAAATATCCCAGGTCTTGTTCTCAAAAAAAAGAAACCGAGGGAGGAGGGAGGAAAGATGCCTCCGGTGATTCGAAAGTCCGCCGACTTATGGAGAGGAACGAAGAGCTCTTCAATTCCAAGCCTGGAAGGAAAAAACGAGATAAAGGGAATCCTTCCAGAAGAGTCAGGGGGGGGTAGGGGCGGAAATTTTCCCGGCCTAAGAGTTAAGAGGACCATAATGCTCCATCCGGGGAGAAGACCACAAGAAGGGGAGAAACTTTGTGAAAAGTCTCTTTGGGAGGGGTATCAAAAGGAAAGAAAGATAAAGAAGAAGCCTTACCGGTCCAGAGAAGGAAGCAAAAGAAAAATTGAAGAAAGATGAGATCTGTGGGTTACAGTATAATAAATAAGCCAAGGGACACCAACAACGAGAGAGGGATCTATAAAAGGGTGAGGGATCTTCAAAAAAGAGTCTATATGTGTTTAGGACGGACTTTCTGGTGGGAAAGAGCGTCAGAAGAAGAAAAGCCTTGAGAAAAAAAAAAAAAGAAGGATGGAACCTGGGGCAATGAACATTAGACTGCGACCATTTCCAAAGGGGGGATAGAAGGGGGCTCTGAGGATAAAGTAGGAGCCAACGATGTCGGGGTCGTATACAGGACACCATTATAAGAGTCGGGAGGGATGAAATCGCACCCTGGAAAAGGTCGAAACAAAAACGAGGAGCTGCGCTTCTATGCACCCAAGAGTGCAGCTCGCCGAGGGGGAAAGCAGGCCCAAGAAAAGGATTATATGGATTCGGGGAAAGGAAGAAGGACTAAGGTTTAACCTGGAGGGAGGAGTAATGAAGTCGCTCCGAGAAGAGCTTCAAAAAAGCTGGGGAGAGGGGTACTGAGAATCTTGGGGGGGGGGAACCAAGGAGGAGGGTTAGGAGCAAAAAAGATCCACAGAAGTCATTATAAGGGGGAAAATCGAAAAAAAAAACTTTAAAGAATGAAGGGAATCGGCGCGTCAGTAAAAGTGGATGAGAAATGGAACACACGTTAAAGCGGAACCAATTTTTTCCGACTCAGGGGTTTAATCTGGAACGTTGGGGGAAAGTTCTTACACTAAGGGGAGGCGGTAAGCCCGCTTCCTCATGAGAGGAGGGTCTTGAAAAAAGGGAGAGCCGGTAGAGGTCCTGGGAGAAGGAGTCGGTTTTCGAAGGGAACAGGAAACGACGAACGACCTGTTTTCATCCTTTAAAAGAGAAGGAACGGACTTGGGAAAAAGAGAAGAAAAAAAAGCAGAAAAAAGGAGGTTTAGGGGGGCCAATGTTTTGGGGGAATACACGGGAGGATAGCTTCCGGAAAAGTGTTAGATTTTGGGGGGGGAATGTCGGGGGAAAACCTCAAGCCATCTTCATTCGGGTTGAAAGGATGGAGATGGAAATGTGGGCACAAAAGGTCTTTCTGGGTCCTATTTCTAAAAAAAGAATAACAATAAGGGAGGAAAGAGAAAAGGGTGAGAGTCCTCATCCAAGACAACCCTATAAGAAAAATATGTAGGGAGGAAGGACCTTGGGGGGACGGGTTAAGCAAGGGGAGAGGTAAGGCTAAGGGGGGAAAGGGATTGTTAGTTTATTTGGGTGGGAACCTCGGAGCCACAGAAAAAGAAAGACCCGACTGGAACATCTCAAACCGGAGAGAAGAGAAACACTGGAGTTTGTTTGACGATTTATTAGCCACTGAAAAAGGGGCTCTGAGATGTGGTAGAGGACTATAAAAACTAGGGCCGGGAAAGAAAAAGTTGCCCAGAGGAAGTTTTGAGGTGCTGGCACTGGAAGCCGTTAGGAGGAAGGGGGGGGCCAAAAAGGGAAAAAAAAGCTTAAGAAAAAACTCGTGCCTTAAAGAGCTAGGGAACGGGTAGTTCTTTGGATTTTCACCGCGGATAAAAGATGGTCTAACAGGGGAGAGGGAACCTAGGAAAAGGGATATTAAGAAGACGAGCCAGGCAAGGCAGGAAGACGAAAGAAAATAAATCACTCGAGAAGCATGTCCCCGCTTCAAAAAAACATTCAAAAAAACCGAAGTCTCAGGGCACCGTTGAAAAGGAAGAAAATGAAAAAACCACTGGTGCCGCCGAAGGAAGGCGGACGAGTTGCCGGTCAGGGGGGAACTCAAAGAAGAAAGAGGGGTCAAAGTCCAATTCAAAAGAATCGGTTACGAGTGTTATCTGAGGTGGTCTCCTAAGCGTCCGAAAAAGAAGAAACTAAAAAAGAGGTCATCAGGGAATGCAGCACGGGAAGCGCCTAGCGTCGAAGAGAGGATAAGTAATTAAAGGCGGAAGCAGCATTAAGAAGAAAAAAGAATATGAGAAACACTTGAGTGGAGTCCTTGGAAAAAAAAACTTATAAAAAGCGACATCCGAGCGAGGCGTCCAGACGCATCGCCTCTTTTATGGGGCCGGGGGGGACCCATTTCCTCAGAAAGGGCTCTGGAGAAGCCTCGTCTAGGAAGAGTTCGAAATGAAATGGTGCGGCCGGGGAATAGATGGAATGCAGGGTTGTGCGATCTACGGATAGACATTTCACAAGAGAAGGGGGAAAAAAAAAAAACACGCAAAAAAAAGAAAAATTTAAAAAGTCAGGGGGGGTAGTGATCAAAAGTGGTACGATGTACTATTGGCATATCACCTAGCCAACAAAAACCGCCTCAAAAAAAGGGAAGCACGACTGCGAAAGGAAAAGAGAGCTCGAAAAAAAGAATAGATAGGGGGGGAAAGGTGGGGAGTAGGATCTTGAAAAGGACGGGGATCGCAATTGAATGTTTCGTGACTCTAATCTTTCTGTAGGGTAGGAGAAAAGAGGCCATCAAAAAGGAAAAGTCTAAGCCACTCAGAAAAGGATGATTAAGGGAGGATTGGTTTGTCGCTCCTGCTTTCGTATCATTCCTCTAGGGCGGACGGGAAAACTTATCTCGGTACGACCAAAACCCCAAACATGACAATCTTGAGAGAAGAGTGAGAGCTCGAGAATCTTCGTCATAGGCTTGGCAATCGGAAGAGTAGCAAGTGAAAGAAAGGAACTGAAACCGAAATCGTCTAGGGAAAGGAGAGGGCGTCGGAGACTATCTAATGGGCCTACGATCAGAAAAAAGGACGTGGAGGAAAAAGAGGCCAGTACGTTTTCGGCTTCGGAAGGGGCTGCGTTTGGACTGACTTGGAATGTAGCCTGTAGAAAAAATCCTCGAGAAACGGAAGAAGAAACGCAGCAGGGGGTTATGGGCAAAGGAGACGGTCTGGAGGCGCCGGTAACGCGGTATAACAGATTCAGGAGGAGAAAAGGTAGAGGAGTCGTGCCAGAGACTGTATCTAAAGCAGTTAAGAACCAGTGGTCTTGAGAGGCACTGGACGAAGGACGGAAGTCTGATTGACGGGGGAGGGGGGGGGAATGGATTGGTCACTGTTCTTTTGGAGAGAAGGCTTAGAGAAGTCTAGGATTTAAGGGGAGTAGGAGCGGTCTCGAAGGGGAACGGAGGTGTGGCGCGTTGTCGTTTTGAGAAGTCAGATCAGGGGGGTAAGAAGGGAAAAAAGCCTGGGAAAGGACTGTTTTAAAATCAGGAGAGCCCCCTAAAAAAAGGGGGCCAGAAAAATGGGGAGTTCACGGTTGAAGAGTCCACAGGGGAGAGGAAAGAGAAGAAACGATTCTACCGAAAGATTGGAAGGGGGATTAAGGAAAGCCAAAAGAGAAAAACAGCCATTTAGAAGGGTAGAGGGGGGAGGGAGAATGAAATGTGTGAGCAGTCTTTGCTTGAATGGGTGATGTGGAAGTGGAGTCAAAAAGAACAATCCGAAAGGTCCAGAGACAGACAACGAAACAACTGAAAGCCTCCAGAAAAGAAAAGACTCAAAAAGGGAGTAAAGATGTAGAGGGGGGGGGGTGTAGAGAAAGTGCGAGAGTTACTGAATAAGTTCCGTGTATGTGGGGGAGAGCCAGGAAAAAAGAACCAGGGGCCCAAAGGCCCGAACCTACGGAAAATCGGAAGACCGAAAGAATTTCGGAGGGGGGAGGTGCAATAATAAGAAAAAAAAAGCGGGGCGAAAGGCTAGAAAGCGGGGTCAGAAGCCTGTGGCAGGGAAAATTGTTTTAAAAAAGTTCAAAAAAAGTTAGAGTGTGTGGGGGGATGCTAAGGCAAAAAAAGTCCAGGGGGGATCGGTTTCCATCGGAAGTGGGAAGCCTCTAGGCGGAGAGAGGGATCGAGAGACTGGAAAAAAGAGGAGAAGGAGATAAAAAAAAGGGATGACAAGGATCAGAAGAGGCTATCACTAGAGAAGAACGCACAATTGAAAGAGAGGCCTGGAAAAAAGAAAAGGGGGCCTCGCGCAAGCCGATCGGAGGAAGTAGGAAAAACGTCAGGGAAGGTGAATTGTCCGGGGATCAGTTTGTGCCATTCCTCGAAGAGTAGCGAAGAAGATTCGAAGGGAAAAAAAAGGGGGTTCAAAGTGGCCGGTGGGGAGAGGGAGGAGAAGTCCAAAGAAGGGGTTTCCAAAACTACCAGGAGTGTTAATGTTCAGATTAAAAAAGGAATTGAAACAGTGCAGCCGGACGAAACCGGCAGAAGAAGGAAAACCGGGGGAAGGGAAATCAATTGGGGACTTCAGGAAGGTTTAGGAAGAACGCGAAAAGGGGTAGAGGAAAAGGAAGAAGCGAAAAAGAAGGAAGCCGCGACTTCGGAAGGAGAGAAAAAAGTAGGACCCTGCCGGTCTCCGATATAGAATCAAAGGGCCGAGAAATCTATGGGACAATGGGGGGGAATACATAGTCGGATCAGTTTAAAAGGCACTCCTCAAAGGAAAAGAGGTCAAAAGACATCAATCAGGGGAGGGAAAATGATTCTCACGCTGGGGGAAGGATGGGTGAATGATTAAGGAAAGGATAATCACACCAGAGACCTTCCCGCCTGGAGAAAAACGATCCCAGGAGAAAAAAGAGAGAAAAGAATCTAGGAGAAAAAAAAAAAAGGAAAAGGAGAGATCTGAAGAAGAGGGGGGGGGGGACTTGGAAGAGGGAACTCAAGGACTGTAGTCTCGGGAGGGAATCTTTGCTGAGAAGCGTTCTTTTTGTGAGATTGAGACGGCCATCATCGGCAGAAAAAAGACGGGGAACCTACAGGGAAAACAAGAGAATTCGGGGAAAGACCTAGGGGCTACATTGGGGGGAGAGAGAAGGGGGTCTAAAAGGGGATATCACTCTCGCCAAAATAAGGGAAAAGAATGTATATGAAAATCAGATCCTGAAAGGTCATAAAGCGCATCGTTTCCAAGAGGAGAAATTAGTACCCAATATTCTCGGAAAAACAGGAAAAAGGGGTACGCCCTGAAAATCAACAGTGCACCTAAGGAGGGATATTAAGAGAGTAGTTAAAGTCTAACGGCTTCAAGGGAGACTAGAAATAAGGAAAAAGGGATTCAATAAGAATAGGGGTGTTGAAAAAGGAAGGACCTTTTCCTATACCTGAGGAAAACCATCCTGGCCAAGGAAAGGGAGGGGTATAGGGGAAGCTTTGGGGAGAACATTCGGAGGAGGGGTCAAATAAGAATTAATCACTCCGGGGGATCTCTTAAGTTTGGGAGGAAAAGGTCGGAGGAACTGTGAAGAATCGCGGTTGCGCGTCGATCATGAAGGGAAAAATGTGGTGTCAGGAAGCTTCGTTGATCTCAAAAAGTTATTCTGGGGAAAGGGAACGGCCGAAAAAGAGGGGATAGGGAGTGGAAAGAGAGTTGGCTCGACGGCTGGGGTGGGGAAGGCGGGAGGAAAAGGTTAGAACTCAATTATTACTCAGGGAGGCGTCCAGTTGGAGAAAAATCCAGGGGACTGGTTAAGAGACAAAAAAAGGGGAACCTCTACCAAAAGGGGACGTTCACATGGGGGGGTGGGAAAACAAAAAAACGGGGAATCAGACGAAACGAGAGGGGGTTTTGGTGGCGGGGCTTACTAATCTTAAAAAGCAGTTCTGGGGGAGGGGTTAGGGGTCTGGTGCAGAGGGGATGCCTGGAGGTAGTGGTTTTTGTGGAGGCTTTCGAAAAACACCAAATCAAAAAGACAAAGGACAAAGGACACGAACTCAAGGGCTAGGGAAAAAAAGAAAAAAACACAAACGATAATCTCTCGACACACAAAAAGAGGGAGATTTATCAGGGGGGGGGTCAGGGGGTGATAGAGGGGGTCCTTAAGGTGGTTAAGTTGGAGGGTGTCTCAGCCCGCTATCACAAAGGAAGAATTACCCAAATAAGACTGATACTCAATGGGAACCTAGGAAAAGACTTTTTGGAAGACTGGGTTAAATAGGAAGAGGGGGGGCGCAAGGGATATACAGCAGTGAATCACTTGGGGAGCCGGCCCATAAAAAACCAAAACTAAAAGGGTTGGGGCGGGAAACTGGTGTTTAGGGGAGGAAACCAGGACACTTTGGTGCTTATCACCCAGGAACCTCTCGAAAAGTAGGATTCAAGAAAAAAAGTACACAAGCCCCGAGCTTAAAGGGAAAAGTAAGGGGGGGCTTTATGACAGGAAGAGAGAAAATAGAAATCGGTCCTTCAACGAAACGCAAAAAAGCTCAGAAAAAAAAACAAAAAAAGGAAAAAATGTCCCTTGCCCGCAGAAACGGAGAGCGCCAGAGAAGCGCCTTTGCCGCCTTCAATTTCCGCTGCATGAAAAAATCCAGAAGAGGGGACGTTTAAGGCTAAAAAAAGGGGGAAAACTGATAATGGAAGTCCAGGCGGGCTGTTAGAAAGCCCAGCATCAAGCCTGTGCCAAAGAAGACTTCTGGGCAACGAGAGAAGGGGGGGGGCTAGAAAAGAGAAGGTACCGTCTCAATAATTACCAGAAGAAACGCAAAAAGAAAAAGGACAAAGAAAACAAGAAAGGGCATAAGGAATGGGAGGAAGAGGACTAAGGAAAGAAGAGGACACGCGTTGACTGTGAGGAAAGCCTCTGGGGAAAAAGGCCTAGAAGAGCCGCTAAAGGAAGGAAGGACAAAGACACGAGATAGAGGAAAGGGGGGGGCGACAAGAATGTGTCATGTGTCAGGTTTGGAGGGGATAGTCTCTAGAAGAAACTATCGGGGAAAAAAGAGAGGAGCAGAACACAACCAGAAGGAGACCCGTGAATCCAAGACAGGAAGGAGATGATCAGTGCGATATAAGGCTTGGGGGGACTCCGGCATAAAGACGTCCTCAAAAAAATAATCAAGGTGCGGCCGGAAATGAAAACCGCGCGGGGATAGGGAAAAAAAAATGATTATGAGAGTCGAAAAAAAAGATAGATCGATCCCGCTGGGGGTCTTACGAAAAGCGATGTGGTTTGGGGGGAAGTAGGAGGTACGGCATTGATGGAAAAGAGGAGGATTCAGAGAGGAAAAAAAAAAAAGATTGAGAGATACGGCTTATCAAGAACTCAGAAAAATCCTCAACGATGGGGAGGAGGGGCTCAAAGAAAGCGATCGAGCGTCGGACCAGGGGGGGCAGGGAGAGCCGGCGAGCAACCTGCACAAACAATTATTCTATGCCGGAATCTAAGAGAACGAAAGAGGACTCAGAAGGAGCGACAAAAGCAGGAGGGGGGGGGACCAGATAAAAATCGCTGGGATATAGGGTACTACATTCGAACTTCTGGAGAGGAGGAGAGACTGGAGTGAGGCTGAATAATGCATGTTCTTCGGGATCGAGGGGATGAAGGTTTTGAGAAAAGTAGAAGAACTTACCGAGGCTCTAGCTAATGAGAAAGAGGGGAGGGGGAAGGAATCCTAATAAAAAATGGGAGAGAAGAAAGGGGAGGGCAAAGAGACAGCATGCCACAACGGAATCGGGAGAAATTCTCTGTGTCGCTGAAAAAAACTGTCGGAAAAAAGGAAAAGAGCAGAAAAAAGGGAGGAAACGCGTGGTAAAGTCAATTGCTCTCGAACTGCATTAAAGGGGGGGAAAAATGTTTTGGGAGAAGGGGAGGCTCGGGGAAGAGTGTGGAATCCTCGGGCGTGAATCTTGTGAAGAAAAAGAGGCGGGGAAGGGGGAAGGGAAGGGAGGGGGGTGGTTAGACTTCTTCGAGGTGGAAAAAAAAACTACGGGGAAGGAGGACGAAAAGCCTTGAGAAAAAAAGGAAAAAGTGAAGGGGAAGCACGATAAAAACAAGGAAAAAAAAAACCTGAAGCACGGTGTCTTAAGAGGGAGACAGGCCTTCGAAGGAACCGTTAAAAAACGATGGGGTATTATTTCGTTGTTGACAAATTCAGGCCCAGAGAAGAGGAAAACAAAAGAGGGAGGGAGGTCTCGTATGGGGTCTATTAATTTATGGATTCGGAAGGGGAAGGGGTGTAGAAAGGGAAATCCACGAGAAAAGAATTCACAAACCGACGGGCTCGGTCAAAAAACTACAAACATCTCTAAAAAAAGGGAAAGGGAGGAAAGGTGTTGGGGCCGTCGGAGTGAAAAAAGGGATTGTGGGGGGAATGGGGTTAAGGGCAAAGCCCTCCTATCCCAAAGAAACAAGACGACCACGAAAACACGAACTTAGATGAACGTTAGCTGGCGGAAAAAGATAAGAAACTGTGAAAGAAAAAAAAAGAGGATGGTTCAGCTTGACGATTAACGTGAAAAATTGCTCCGGGGAAAGGGGGGGGGTGCCCCAGAGCCAAAAAGTGTTGGGGAAGGGGGGAAAGGGGGTGTTTAAGGGGGGCTAGGGGGGAGGGAAACCAGTCCGGGGGGGGCCCAAAGTTTGGTCCAGGAGCGTCCTGCGCGAGGAGCTCCCAAAACAAAGGAAAAGGTCGGAAGAAGAAAGGGGGGGATCAAAGAAAATAAGATCAACAAACCTAAACGATTAACTCCGTCCGAACATCAGAAAAAATCAGGAAAAGAAACAAGGGAAAGCAAGCATAAGAGCACAGATAGTCGGAAGAGCCGGAAAACTCATCCACGGAAGGAGCTAAAACATTTCAAAGAATAAAACTACGGGGAGGAAAAAAAAAAAAAACTGACCAGGGGTCGCCGGTGGGTGGAAAGCGGGGGGGGAGAAGAAACGGAAGAGGAAGGCACACAGGAACCGGGTTCTGAGAGACCTTTTAATGAAAGGTAATCTTCTAAAAGGAAGTAGGACGGAGGAAAACCGATCAGAAAAATAAATCAACTGTGGGAGGATTGGGGAAGTAGGCTTCAAATCTTCGCTGAAAGGACGCATGGAGAGCAAGAATGGGTATAAAAAAAAAAAAGTGGGGATGCGAACGAGAGCGCCTAGATGAAAAGAGGGAAGAGATTATAGAGAGGAAGGGGACGCAACGGGCTAGAATCTAAAAAGTTGGGGAGGGATAGAAGACCTTCAGAGAAGGAGAGAACCTAATGCCGGGCTCGAAAAAAAAGAAAAAGCCTTGATGATTGGGCTCCTTTATAACTCCATGGTAGTACCGGAAGGGGAAAAAGCCAAAAAAAAAAAGCCTTACTAGGAAAAAAAAAAAAACAAGATCCCGACTGCGAGCGTTTGGGGAAAAGAAGAAAAGGGCTTTGTAGGAGGAAAAAACAAAAACTTCTTATGATGAAAAGAAAACCGCGCAGAGGATGACCAAGGGAGGGGGGGATCTGGGGAGGGAAGGGACTTGCAAGGCGTCGTGGGGGGGAGTCGGCGGAATCATGGAGAAAAGGAATGGAGATCGAGAGGAAAGAACTCGCAAAGCAGAAGGATTTCACTGGAAGGTTGAGGGAAAGGAAGAGGGGGGAGCTGCGGAAAAGGATTTAAGGCTAACAAGCAACAGGACAACATCGGGAGATTCGTCAGTGAACCAGGAAGATGAGAGGCATATGCATCGAAGAGGGAGCTAGTTGCGCGAGGCTGATCCAATCTGAGGGGAAACGATCTCAGGGATCTTCTATTCGGAAAAGCTTCTGGAAAAGGAAAAAAAAAAAAGCCTACGAGGAAAATCTAAAAAATGATTTCAGAAAAGGGTGCTTGTAAGTAATGAAAATAGTTTTTGAGGGAGCAGAGAAAGTACGGGGGGGAGACCGCTAAAAAAAAAGAGAAAGGAACAATCGAAGAGTGGAGGTTTGTGGGGGGAACAAGCAAGGGGAGGCGAGACAAAAAGAAACTCGGTTCATTCCATGTTTGAAAAAAGGCTCTTGGAGGGAACATGACACGAGGGGAAAAAAGGCTAGGAGGTCAGGCAACGGGAGGGAAGAGGATAGGCTTTTGCGGGGGCAGTACATTTGTACTGTTGGTGAAAGCGTTCACGGGATTGGGAGGGGTCCAAGAGGGGGAATGAATTGAAGAGAAGGGCGCGGTCTAAGGGCGTTTGGACTGAGTTGGAGAAGGGGTTTCTAATGGGGGAAAAAGTGAAAAAGACCTAAAAGGTGTAAAAAGGGGAGGCAAAAAAAGAAAGGGGGGAAAAATATAATCCATGAAAACAAATTGCAACACCAGAAACCCAAGAAAGGGGAGTGGGGGGAGGGAGATGTGGGCCTGAAAAAAAGGAGGGAGGGATATCCGTGCAAGAAGGAAGGTTTTGGAGGGGGAATTGAGGGCTTAGAAGAAAAAAAGGACAACGAAAGAGAAAGAAGGGGAGGAGTTCGGGAAAGGGAGATCATGCGGGACTTGCGGGTGCTGCCTTGTCCTAGGGGGAAGGAGAAAAAAACATCCACTAAGAAGCCCGAAGGATCGGGGAAGACACACAAAGAGAGATCACACAACAACAAAACCCTCTAGAGAGGGAGGTTTCGGGGGGAACGACTTTTGAAAGGGAAAAGCCAGGGAGGTAGGGAAAATTTGTGGAAGACCGCTACCAGTCCTTCCCCTTCAGAAAAAACTCACGGAAGAAAGAAAAGCCCTCTGGAAAAAGATGGGGGATTTTAGTTTAAAAGAGGGAGGGGCAGAAAGGAGATAAGCCTAGCAGTGGGGTCCTTCCATAGCCCACTTGTGGGAAAACCATTGGGGGGGGGGGTTGAAAGGAAATAGAGACATTGCAGCCCTGAGGGAAAGGAGGAAATAAAATGAACCTTTCGATCAGTGAAACTTCGGAGAGGTTGGGAAGACGCAGAGGAAGGAACCACCGCAAGAGCCCGGAAAGAAGGAAAATCACGACCGGCGGGATGTCATAGGACAAAACTCCGAGAACGCCCCCCCAACCATATGAGGAAAGAATCATTCCGCTTCCAACGCAATCCGGCCGTCTCATCAGATTCAGAGAGAAGACAGAAAAGGGGAAGTGAAGAAACAACAATGGTAAAGGAAAAAAAGACTGAGATTGGAATCAAGACCAAAGGGGGGGGGGAGAACTGTGAAAGTAGGCCCTTTGCGCCGTCGCAACCGGAAAAAATTCAAAAAAGAGGCTTCGATGTAGGAAAACACACCCCGCGTGAGAAAGGGTGGCTATCCCTTATAGTAGAGAACCCTACAAAAAAGGTCAAAGAGACAGTTAAAAAGGAGAGCATCATGAGATGGTGAAGGAGGATACTATAATACAGACCTCTGGGGGACAGGTAGTCCCTAGAGAGCGGGCGGGGCACAGTCGAGAGGGCGAAGAGGAGAATGAACCTCGGGACGAGCTCTATGACGCTGTCCCTTCGAGAAGATGGGAAAGGGGGGGCAGGGGGATCGAAATTACAAAGGAAAGAAGCGACTCAAGGAAGGGAGGAAGCAACCAAAAAGTTAAACATTAAATCCGGGTGATAAAGTTTCGCGAGGGGGGGTGAAGAAATCCCTATAAGAAAGACGAATGGAGAAAACATCAATATAGGAGGGACATATAATGGAAAGATAACCTCTCTTTTAGACGATCTCTTAGGAGGGGGGAAAGGAGCTTGTGGAGGGAAGAAACAACAAAGAAATTTAGGAAGCGGGGAAGATGATGAAAGGGGGGGAAGTTGTGGTATCGGTGGCACGCGGCATCAGAACTTTAAAAGGAAAAGAAAACGCGCAAAAAAGAACGGGAGGAGCCTTCGGGAGAAGAATGCGGGGGATGAGAAAAAGAGAGAGGAGGAGTCGGAAAAAAAAATCCGATCCGTCTCTCAACACGACAAGATCGAAAGAAAAAAAAAGGAAAAGATAGGACAGCTCGGGAACCGGTGGCAATCGAAAAGAAATCGCGACCAAAATCAACCTCATTTGGACGGCTCCAGGAAGGCGCGAAGGACTGAAAGGGAAAAAAAGCCTTTCAGAGAAAGGGAGAAGGCCTCGAAGGAAAAGTGCCTACATGCCTATGATGATCTGAAAAGGGGTTCGAAAAGGGTTTTCTGAAGTAAGGGAAGGGGCCTCTAAGAAGAAACAAAAATCTAACAAGAAAAGAGGGGGGGTTTGAAAAGAGGCGAACTCCTAGGAAGAAGTGCAAAAATCCGGGGGAAGCCACTTTCGAAAGACCGTAAAGGGGGGAGAAGGGGCCGAAAAGAGAAGAGGAAAAAATTGAAGGGGAAGGGTGGAAACGAAGAATTTCTCTCGATAGGATGAAACAGGACAAGGGGGATGTCCTGAAGGCACTGGGGGGGGAAGGTCGGAAAGGAAGGGCGCTTCCTCGGATAAAGAGAGGTGAAAAGGAGAGACTTCCTAATTTGTCTTCTACCTAATGAAGAGGGGGAACTCCGGGGACCGTGAAAAAAAGCAAAGGCAGGAAAAGGACTGAAGGAAGAAACCAGGAAAAAGGAAAGAAAACAAACAGGTTTCATAAAATATGTGAGGGAAAAACCGGTCATTAAGGAAAAAAAAAAGGTTTAGATTTGGGGGGTTTAATTAAATTAGGGGGGGTCCCACTCAGAAACGAAAAAGCTCGATGGGAGAGAGAATGGTAAGTAAGCTTTTAGGGGGAGAAGGGGCCTGATGGGAGGAGGGCCGAACAAACGGACCCTCTCCCTTGTCAAAGGAAATCCACCGGAGAGAAAAAAAAAGAAGGGATTAGGATCTGGGGGGAAAGGGGGAGGGAAAGGACCTAGAAAGGGGGAAGCTCCTGGAAAGGTAGTATTTAGGGTTTGTGCATCCAGAGAAAAGCCGACACGGAAAAGATAAGAACAGGAATCTGGAAGAAAAAAAAGCTAAACTGGAGGGGGGAGGAGAGGGGAGTGCCATTTATAATCCAATTACAATAAAGAAATTTTTGAAAGGAAAAGAAAAAAAGGTAGAAAATCTAAACAGGGAAAGAGGCAGAAATGGGGGGGGGGGAGTTGCAGGAAAGACTTAAAGTGGGAACCTTAGGGGAAAAACAGTTAGATCGGTAAAAGGGAGGAAAATCTGCAGGGAAAGGAAGAGCGGTCATAACAAAGACACCACGCCGGTATCCGCAAAACTCCTGGTCCTGAGAGGCCTAGACACCCGAGACATGCCGCTAAGAAAAGGGAAATAAGGGGGAATGAGCAAGAAAAAAAGAGTATAAACCCGGCGGTTCCTACCGGCAAAAGTGAGGCAGCCTGAGGAAGACATTTAGGAAACGTTAAAGGATTAAAAAATGGTCTAATGAGGAAGGAAAGGGGATGAAGGAAGCCGGTCCAGAAGTTCTCCTTTAAAACACAGAACCCGGGAATTGTAGGGAAAAAGGGAAAAAAGTATAGGAGGGAGGGCGCAAGTAATTACGTGGCAGCCGAAGAAAAGATAAGACTAAAACGGGAAAAGAAGGAATATAAGCGAAAAGGGGGGGGGCTTTCATTAATTGAAAAGGAGTCTTTCGAACAAACGAAAGAGTGAATGTCTCCCGAATAGAAAAGCGTGATGGAGGTCACTTCCTACGACTTCGGGGAGGAAGCTTGTCGAAGGAGGAGACGGAGAGTATAGGGGAGGACATCTCGAAGTTGTGAAGGGAAGGGGAGGGGGGGGCGAAGGGGATGGGCAGTCGACGATATTCTATCTACGAAGTAAAGTAAACTTCAGAGGGGGGGGAGTCAAGCCCATCAGGGGGGAAAGGAGAGAAGGAGCCTCTGAAGGATGGGTAGCAGGAAAAGAAGACACCAACAGAACGCCACCTCCTTGTCAGCACACGAAAAACGATCCCGAAGAAGAATAAGGCGACATCGGGGAGTATAAAACAGGATGAAAGGAGGAGGCTTATGGCTTGGGGGCCGAAGAGGTATAATTGGTGGGGAAAGGACCGTCTTAGACAAGGGGGTTGTGGGGGGAAGGCGGAAACTTTGAAAAAATCAAGGAAGGGAAAAAGTCTGATTCACCGGGGGTCATGTACAACATTCTGGTGACACGGAGGCCCTGGATGAGAGCGTAGGAAGGGAAGTCAGATCGGTAAGGGGAACAACAGGGGGGAGGAAAGGACGAGAAGAAAGGAGAAGCGCTCTGATCTCAGGCTACGAA
>Ga0179593_1331875_pt1 | contig 19685 bp, 24 predicted proteins | sample CZODoug2_1_08_16_FD_185931 | JGI IMG/M metagenome (GOLD analysis project Ga0179593, IMG submission 185931) | Vadose zone soil fungal communities from Angelo Coast Range Reserve, California, USA - CZODoug2_1_08_16fungal (PacBio error correction) | ecosystem: Environmental > Terrestrial > Soil >...
AAATCAGGGCTCTGAAGCCGATGGAGATCTTGTGGGGAGGAAAGGCGCAAAAGAAGGAAAGAAGGGTGGCACTCCAACGAGCTGCTCCTGTGGAATCGAGAGGCGACAAAAGTCAAGTAACCATATTCCTCGAGGAAAGAAGACCGATGTGTTACCGAGGAGGGTCTGGAGAGAAGATTTCCGGAAAAAAGGTGAACTGGGGGGAAGCGTCGAGGTACGAATTACTTGGCACCTGGAGGTCGACTTGGCCAAAATATAGACGGAGAAGAGACGCTGATACTAACGCGTCCGTGCTGTCGACAGGAAGGGGTTTGGACTGAAAAAACGAAGGGTTAAGTGAAAGAGGCCGACGGGGGTGTAGCCGTCGAAAAGTGGCGACCGCTGGGCACATTAAGAAAGCAGAACTGCGGTCCCAGGCATGACAAAAAGGGAAAATATCATCGATGAAAATGCCTTATCTCAATACTCTGGAGCGCGCCATAGAGGGGAAATGTCTATCTAAGCTTGCACTTGATGCTCGTAACTGTTTGGGGGCGGAATAGGTTAAAATCGACCTGAAATCCACAGGCCGATGACATTAAGGTGCTACCCTTGCGCTTCAGGACCCTTCTTCGGAAAAACGTCTTTACTCTTGCCAGCTGAGGCACTAGTTTCCACTCGTTGGGCTACTGCGGTTGGCTAAGGGTCCAGTAAGTTACGTTTCCGTCTGGGAAAACTTCAATCATGTCCTAAAAGACGCCTAAAGATCTCGGTCTCTTTCGGGTCACTCGACTCGCACCTATTCTGTTGCGGGAGGACGGGCAAAGGACACAAAAAGCAGCGGGTAAAATTCGAGACGTTCGGTCGGGGGGGGGGGGGTTGGAACCCAGCCAATTATCTCTTAATGTCGTTGGGGATTGCAAAATAAGAATTACCTTCGCCAGCTTCCTTTCGGGGAGACCCTGCCTTGGTTGCTTCTTCAGCTACTCATTCTCAGACGGGTTCGCCTATGGGGGTTCGGTCAGGGGGGTCCCGGGGTGAAAGACGCTTGACTGGTGGGGAATGCTCAAGGAGGCCACTTTATGGACCAACCGCCGGGGGGGTCAAAGGGAACCATGGGGCGTCCATTTAGGGGGCTTTGGGGGTCCAAGGTCCACTGCAAGGGGGTAATGTGAGAAAGGAGGTCGGCGGTGCCTCAGTCGCTCCCTTCGGCTCGAGGAGACCCGCTAAACGAGAGCCGAGGCCTAGGAACTGCTTTACCCAACTGTGTTACAATCGAAGGAAAGGAAGGTAGTGAGGACTAAGGGTTCACACGTGCAAATCACAGCTCCAAGCTTCGTAAAAAAAGGTACTGGAAAAAGAGCGGGAGAATCGGGCGGATTATGAAAAGCAGGGGATGATGGAAACGGCAAACAGGCATTGACCCACCTTCAAACTGCATCCGGGGGTGTCCGACGGCCGTAGGGGGCAGTCGAAACCCAGAGGCTCCCATAGTGGAAGGGAGTAATCAAAGGGGCAGAGATCAACGGCCAGAGGGGGGAGAGCAGATGAGCAAAGCGCGTGTATGGTTTGGGTGGTCGGATACAAAGGGCATCACCTTCGGAGGTCAGAGATGGAATACATCCCCTTTGCTCAAAGATTAAAACCTATATCAAAGTAAGCAGACGAGGCTACTAAACGACCGCTCCCACCCTCGGGAGCAGGAGTGCTGAGGGAGGGGACGAGCAAAGACTGTATATTTCAACTATTTTGAACCTTTATTTGAAGGTCCCTACAAGTGTGCTGGTGGTTAGCACACAAAGGATATTCTTCAAAAAAAAAGGGGGCGGGAGTTTAAGAGGATCAATTTCCCTCGTGGTGCGGGGGAAACTAATAATCAAATCCTTGCGCAAAGCCGGAATTACGGGAGAGTCCAGAGGGGAAAAGAACAGGTAAGTTTCTAAGGCGGGGGGGAGTGGTTACTAAAATGAAGAAGGCGCAGCCAGTGGACATCAGTGACAATGCTCCCAAGTCGTAAAAGATGAGAAGCTACTCCTCAACAAGAAGCCGACACTTGTGTCCCTCATCTTATACAACCCAAGAACAGGCGTAGCTTTCCGGGGGAGACGTCTTTTCATGTCAATTAGTTAGGGGGGAGAGCAAGGCTCACGGGGGGGGGAAGAGAAGAGCGCCGGTGATGCAATCCGGATAGCGGGGAACAGCCAAGGGCTGGCGTTAATGCGTCGCCAAACTGGGAGGAACGCGGCGAGGGACAAACACGAAAGCGAAAGAGTGGGGTCCAGAGACCTCCAGGGCGCTGAGGGAGATATCATCTGCGCAAGAGGCGGGCATGAACAGAAAGCTCCTTGTACTGAGAAATCTGCAGGGGATTGCTCAATGCACCCATCTATCAAAAAACAAAAAAGTCTGTCTTAGAATATAGAGAGGGGGGAGGGTCTGACAAATGAAAAGCGGGGGGAGAAGAACACATAGTTCGTGGGCGGAACCCTGCGGGAATAAAAACTCCGGGCAAAAATCGCGAATCTGAGGCATCGTAACCAATATGCGGCGCGAGTGACCTCTCTAGCGTGAAGGTGAGAACGAACCGATGGAAAAACTCCACTGAGGGGTACGAAAGCACTGGATCCGTTTTGAGAAGTACTCTCCGCCACTTTTCCGGGGGATGATTGGAGTCATATTTAAAGGCCCATACTTAAAGTTTCATGCGGAAGAAGGTCTTGCAGGTGGGGGTTGGTCTAAAGAAAGGGGTTCAGTGTATCTTTTGTTAGTCAGCGTACAATGTCCTGGGGAGGAGGGCATAGGGGTCCGCCTGGGCGGGAAAAGGTCAAAAAGGGGAGAAATCAGAAGGAATAACTAGACGACCCTCGGCTAGTTATAAAAGGGGATTGAGAACGCGACAGAACAGGGAGTAATGCTGTTAGTCCCGGTAGCGAACCTGGCTAGTTTGAGGGAGACACAAACCCCCCAGGAAATCCGGACCTCAAAAGGTTAGAGACCAGGATTGTTGCCGTTCTATCCCGGGTACAAGAACGGCGGCACAAAGCATCCCTTACAAAAGCTGCAAGACAAGAAGTCTCTGATTTGGGGTGGGAGGATGAAGGGGGAACAAAAAGCAGGGAAGAGTTCGGGAAGGGCTTGGCCTCCGCGAAGAAATCTCACTGTGGAATAATAGAGTCCTAGGTGCCGCCCCGTTTGCCGAACGCGTAAGAGCCTTTTCAGGAAAAATCGTAAGCGTAACAAAGACAATGTACTTAGAAAAATTACAACTGTTTGAGGGAAGTTTTTGGGGAGGCTCGGATCGACAGCTACGTTTATCAGCAATCGAGGTTTGCGTAGAGAGGCCGTTAAGTACCGGACAACGCTGGTCTGACGGCCGTAGGGGGAAAAAGTGAACCATACTTTTGACGGACCAGCAAAGGCTCGGCGTCGGGACCTACGGCCGAGGGGGGAAACAGCTCTGGGCGGGGCTACAAAGGACCGCGGCATGGGGCCAACCGGATTTTCATCATCTTTCTTGGCAATAAAAAAGGTGAATAGGGGACTGCAATTAAGAAATCGCCTCGCTGTTACTTCGGGTTGACCAAGGGGCGCTCCAAGGCAGAGGAGGAGCCGGCTGGGGGTGTCTAGAACGGGGGGTGGGACTGGGTTGAAAACCTTTCTTCAGTCCGCCGAAGAAATGACCTAAAATTGGACACACTCGGAAAATCCTCAATTAAATCCTATCGTGGGTGGGCAAAAACGATGTGTGGGTAGAAGGCACCACACATTCAAAGTTGAGGAGTCTCATGAACTCTTCCAGCGGTATCTAGAGGATGCCCGACCCGATGCAGGGGTAAAACTGAGACAGAGAATCAGAAGTCATGATGTGGAAAAAGCCGGCCCCAAGATTTAGGTGCCGCGAAATACCCTGAAGACCTCTCGTGCATATCGATGTGTCAGGGTGAAATAACATTAAAGAGTCGTTAAAAGAGAGTTGGCATTCCTCCCTGTGAGAGGAAAGATGGGCAAACGATACCCCTGACGGTAAGGGGTTCTGAAGTAAGGATCTGTGGGGCCAGAAAGCATAGACTGGGGGGGCGGGTGTCGATCACTGAGGCGCTGACAACACGGCAGGCCGTCTGTCATAGAGTTTAAATTACTCCGGGAGGGAATGTTCGCAAGCAAGGTAATCCTGGGGAAGAAGGAAAGAAGGAGACTCATAGGAAGGAGAAAAACGGGAGAGATTCTTCTCAAGAGTGATCAGAAAGGGCCGCATCACGGGGGGGAAAAAAGATTGTTCAGATCGAAAGGAAGTCCCTGACATCGTTGGCGCGCTGCCCCGCGTATTTGCCCTCCACGGAAGGAAGGGGACAAGGCCCCACACATGGGGACATGATTGCAGGGGAGGTAGTGCCAAAAGGATTCATTGTGTGGTCTGGCCGCACAAGTGCTTGATGCTTTCGTTATGGCTGACCAAGTAGGGCAAAAAAGGAAGTAAATCAGAGAGGGGACACCATAAAGTCGGTTTCGTCTGAGCGGCAAAGCAACCTCTGGCGCTCCGCCCAATCGAGAAACCGTGGGAGAGGGAAGAGAAGCACGCACAGAAAAGAAAACGTAGGAGGATAAAAGAGGGACGAGACATCTTAAAGAAAGTCCAAGAATAAGAGTGCAAAACGGCGGCAAAACTCTACCTCTCCTCTTATCGTAATGCGTGAACGAACAGGCTACCAAAAAAGAATAAAGGGAGGAAGAGAGGAGCGACCAGCAACCCGCCGATCAGAAACGGGGAAGCGATCTGATAAACACGCATATGGCTTTACGTTAATTCGGAAAAAAGGGCCAGGTCGCCCTGAAATGCCTAAACATGTCCACACCTTGATAAAGCGAAGTGGCGCTGCGTATAAAAAATCATGTTGGATGGTTTCTCCGATGGACACCATAGAGCCTCCGGCAAAGACCGCCCTGCTGGGGGCGGCCCAAGAAGAGAAAAAACAAAAAAGGAGGATTAAGAAAGAGAGATGGCTCAAACGAAGGGAGAGGGCCGGATTCTTATCTGTGAAATCTGCGCCCACTCTAGCCAAACATAGCTGGTAATAGAAAAGAATTGCTCGAAAAAGGTGTCATGTGGGCGATGTGAGGAATCGGTGCCGAGACGGCCCCGTTCTATTCTCAGCATTACCGTACAAGAGCAAGAAAGGGAGATCCAAAAAAACTCGTTTCGTGGAGGGGTCGGGAAAAAAGCTGGGGGATGTTCGAATCAGCTGTCCTACCCGGTCTATTATCTTTTTGGTAGGAGGGACGCTGGGAAAGAAGGAAAGGGCGACGCTCGGGAGGGGGGGAGCAGGGCCGCCGGGGGGGAAAAAATAAAGGGCCGGCCGTCAAGGCCTTACTTGCTGTTCTTCTTGTTGATTATCCGAGCAGCGTCAACGGGAGAGAGAGGGGGGGAATAGCATGGAGAGCACTAGGGGGCGTGGGGGGAGGTTGGAAGAAAAAAACGGGGCTTAAAACGATCAGAATGAAAGTCTGAAGAGTGATGGTGTCGCCTGAGGAGGGAGAAAAATGCTTGGGGGGAGACAGGGGTCAGAAGAAAGGGCCGGAAGAAAGAGCGGGGCGTGAAACATGGAACATGGTAATCCCCATTGCCACATTGACAAAGGAATCGGGAGCTGGGGGGGGGGAGGCTAGAAAAAGTGGTGGGGAAATAACTGGGCAAGCGACTCCAGCGATTTCTGTTTGCAAGCTTCGGTCGATAGAAGTGGAAAAATTGGGCGATAGCGCCGGTTTGGGAATCGGTCTCGGAAAAAAGAACCCGACGCGCCGCCGTTGAAAATTGGAGGCCTAGACTTCGAGAATGACAGCGGTAAAATGGACTTGGCCGAGCGCCGGCGTCCTGTGGGAAAACCGAGTGCCATACGGCCTGAAAGTTTGTCAGAAGGGTAAGTGATGAGGAAAAGACAGTCTAGGGTCCGTCGGAAAAAGAAATCGGGGAAGCCTCGACCGGCATCCTAGAGGGCAAGTTGGAAAGCTTGAAGGACTAAAAGGAGGACACGCGCCCAAAAGGGAGATGGAACCGACGGAACGGAAGGAATGGCCCCCCGGACTCGTCGGAGCTATTCTGAGCGGGCAACTTCAAACGTGAGGGCGTACCGAAGAATAGGGAAAAAAGAGGGGGGGAAACTCATAAAAGGGAATAAAACCTTTGTGAGGTTCCTGGCTGGTACCTTCAGGAGATGGCGGGAGAAAACCGCTCGATGGAACAGACCTTGAGGAGGTCTTAATCAGTCAATCGAATAGGGGGAAATCTGAAATCGAAGGGGGGGGGTTGCCAGAAACACACGGGGGGGGCAACACCAAAGAAAAAAATGGAATAGAGGGGATTGTTTCCAGAAAAAGTGCCGGGACGGAGGAGGTCGGGGGGGAAGAGGAAGAAGGGGGACTAGAAAGAAACCAGTTCTGAAAACAACCTAGCTCATAAGGCTGGTAACAGACCAGGCCTCACAAGAAAAACACTCCTTGCATGGAGGGGGGCGTTGAAGAATAGGCCAAGAGTGGTGTAAAAGATAGATTAGACCACACCGAGTAAAGAGGCCGGTACGTAATACTCTTTCACACGCGGGGGGAGGGCAGAGAAGAATGATGGGGGAAAACGGGAAAAAAACAGCCCTGGGCAAGTTAACACCCTGCAAAAGAAGCTGGTTATGTCCTCCCTGAAAGGCGATCTAAATAGGAATGAATGGGGGGGGGGACAAAAAAGAGCAAAAAAGGGGAGAGGGGGAAACAGGTCATACAAAAATAATAAAGGTCCCTGATACTCAGTAATCCAGTCGCTTAGGGGTGGGGTGAGGATCACGAGGGGGACCATTAAGCAGGCTTCTTCGTTCTTGAAAAAAAAAAGGGGGAGGCAAACGAGACATCGAAGAGAAGGGAGAGAGAAGGAGAAGTTCAGCCCTCGGGGAAAAACTTTAGGTCAGCGTGCGTGAAAAAACAAGAGCGCCAGAAAGGGCGTAGGGGAGAAGTGGAAAATTTTAATGCTTGCCCTCAAATCTTTGGGGCGAAACAGGGGAGAGGGAAGAAAACGACGGGAGAGATGCTTCGGGCAGAGGGTCCTGGCGGGTCTTGGTCAAGGATAAGGGCGAGACGAGATGCGAACAGAAGGCATGGAAGGGGAGAGGATCACAAAATAGGGAAAGGAAAGGGTTAGGCTGGCGTTATAGTTCTTAATGCAGGGGGGGCATAAGTGTAAGGGGTAAAAAAGGCTGACATAGCGGAACGAGATGACAAAGAATTCTCAGAGCTTCTCCGCGCCGAAAAAACTAGAAAAGGTGAAAATCCGGGGAGGAAAAAAAAAGAACACCTCTTCAAGCCGCCCAGACTGGAACGCTCCTGGAAGGAGACAGCTGCTTTCGACGAGCCCGGAAGTAGGGCAGGCGCGAATGCAGTCCGTCAAATGATGCAAGAAGAGGAGAGTCGGACATCAGGAGGTGCGTGAAAAAAATCGGTTCTCTTCTGACAACCAAGTGACGGCCAGGTTACCATCTCTCGCCTAAGGGGGTCTATGGTGAAGACGTGGGGGATCAGATGTGTTGAAGAAGAGTAAGCAGCAGGAGTGCCTTTCCGCCGACCAGAAGGGTCTTAAGACAAAGGGAGGGAAGGAAGGGCCTCATGAAGTTCCGAAAACATATAAAACAACACAAAAGTATTATACACTAAATATGGATGCGGGAGGGGGAATGCTCCATTAGTCACTCTTGGGTCTAAATAACGTCTAACGATGCGTACATCAAGGACGGAGAAGGAGAAGGTCCAATAGAGAATAAAAGTCGTCAAGGTAGGCACGACTTTGTAAGATTGGGTTAAATAGCACGGCGTGGTTCTGGCGCAGGGGAAACGTGGAAGAAGAAATATGGTGCAACAGAAAGGAGATCATCATGGAGACATAGGATCATAGCATGAAACCTGGAAGTGGTCGGAGGCGAAATGAATTTAGAACTCCTTCCTTAAGGGTCAGAACAGGGGGCAATGAGAAGATGTCGCCTTGTGGGGCAGAAGGCTTCCCCTGTTAGTTGTTGGCGAGGGAGAATCGGGAAGGGCGGAGGGAGACTAGGAAGCATGGCGGTAAAACGGTACCCTTTCTTTCCGGTCAAAGAAAAAGAACCAAAGCAGAAGAGAAAAAGGAGGTTCAATGGGCTTTGTATACAAGTATCAATTCAGCTGCTGGTTCTCATAAAGAGGGGGAGAGCAAAAGGAGTTTCGGGGGGAACAAAGAAAAGCAGAAGAAGACTGATTCTGAAGACTTCGATATTCTTTGCAGGACTGCCCGAGCCCCAAAAAAGCTGGAAAAAAAGCGAAAGGGCAATCGGAAGCAAAAAAGGAGAGGAGTGGGGCGAGTCCTGTGGCTGCAGTCACTAATCATCGGGGGGTATCTTGATCTGAAGGAGAGGAAACAGTATAGGGGTAATGACTACCTTTGGGGGTGGTTACGTAGGAGAGAATGGGTCATGCCAAATCGTGGTCGACAACTACCTCTTCCGGCTATTCAGAGTCAGACGGGGTTGGTGATTTTTGGGTTAAAGGATGATAAGACTCGCTGTGAGGCGCATCTGGGGGGGAGTCGATCGCCAGAGGGCGGAAAAAATTCTTCCATGCAATTGTTAGGCCAGTCGCTGGGTTCGGGGAACACAGCATGATCTGATCGGGGGAAATACTCCTAGGGAACCAGGAATCAATATTGAAGGAGGAAAAGGACGAGGAGGGGAGAATGACTAAATCTTGTCACTAGTTAATAGTTCCTTCCCGGCTCAGCTCACGAGATGGCTTCTAGGTTAAAGGGATCTACAATCAGGAGGGCTCTGTTTGCGACTAGACTGGGCGGGGGGTGCAGGCCTGGGAATCATGGGAGGAAAATACCGAAAAGAAGAAAATAAGGGTCCATGTAAATCCAGAGACAAAGGGGAGAAGCTGTTTTGCACCATTGGGTGTCTCAATTCACCCACTTCAAGGAGTCGATCGAGGGGGAAAAAACAGATGGACCCGTCCTGGGGTCTCCGCTTATTCCTGAATCCCAGCGACCTTAGTACGGAACATCAATCAAAAGCCAGATTAAAGAGGAGTGGCCCTCCATTTATTTTTTTGCCCTACCAACCGCTAGCCAGTCAGGGCGCAAGATTGGGACAAAGGGGGAAGGAGACAGGGGCCACAGGCGTTCATCTCGATCTGGAGAGTCTCAGGGTATAGAAGCAGTAAAAAAGGGGACAGAGGAGGGCCCGGTCACGGGCTGCATCCTTTTTTTGTCCCCCGTCCTCTAGGCTTCGAGCAAGCAGCTGCCCAACACCGGTTCAAGCCGTCGGGGAAAGAGGTGGTACCACAGGTAAGGACGCAGGGCATTCGGCAAGACCGGAGGAAGGGGGGAAGCCGAGGAAAAAGAATCAAAGGGAAAAGCAGGACGTCGGGGGAGATAAAAGGTCTTGAGGACATGATGGTAAAACCCGTAAGCATCGTCCACACATAGAGGGGAACAGGATCACACGCAGGAAATGAAGCTCGTGCCTGAAAGGAGATTTGGACCCAAAACCAATGCGCGCCGTAAAATTCTCAAGAGTCCGGAATGCAATGGGAGGGGAATGGGGGGAAGGAAGGGGAGTGTCCGTCAGAACAGGGATGGTCTCGGTCATGACCCAGTTCTCTACACAGGGGAGGCTATCGCCGAAAATACAATACAGGTCGTGCAGTCATATTATCTGCAAAGCCCCGTTTTCGAGCCGCCACAAGCTCAGAGCGGTGCTAGGCCTCAATAGCTCACGCTGGGGCTGAAAGGAAGAAAAGACGAACAGCGTAAGCCCGGCAAAGAAGAGAAAGATGACTGTCGGAATCAACGATAATCTTCTCGTATCGTACCCGGTCGAATATGCAAAACAGAAGTAAAGAGGCCTGGTAGGAGGAGCGAAAAGAAAAACACAGATTTCATAACCTGTCCCGACCGTCATAATCCTCTAGAAGGAGGGGGGCTTGAAACTTAATGGAGGAGAAATTGGGGGGAAGGGAAGCAGCACGATGAAGGAAAACATCGTCACAGATCATTTTTCGAGAAGCCGGGGCTTCTCGTTCCAACTCTGTGGATAGTATTTGTTGAGGGGAGAGGTCCCCAGAGAGACGCAGCAAGCCCTGTTGAAAAGAGAAGAAAACAACAGGGGAGGAGAGAGATATGGCTGAACAAGAGTTCTGCGCCGGGATTCTAAAGAGGGGGGGACTCGTTCGAAAACCTCGATGGCAAAAAAGGGGGGGGGGGGGGAGAAGCAGACCCAAGATCTGACTCGAAAATGTTTCCTGGACGATGTTGAGGAGTCGTGCGGCGCTAAACAGGGACCCTTCGCATGAAAGGGAAAGCCAAAAAAGGCCAGGGAGAAGGACAAGAGTACGGGCCTTCTGCACTCGGGATTGTGAGGGGAGCGTTTCCTACGGAAAAGGCTGGGGTGGGGGAGAGGAGCAGGATAAGGAGGGGGGATAGGTCGATCTCCGGCCGGAAGACTATCGCTACATTCCTTACGCTTGGGAGGATTGATCAGGAGTAAGCCAGCGGCGGGTAGGAGGCCTAAACTCCTACGCTTTGCTCAGAAAGCGCAACACGGTTCTTTTTGGGAAAGCAAATTAAAGAAAGGAATGGGGGGGGGGGGGAGGGGGTCGGAAAGAGAGGGAGGGGAAAGCGTTTACGGAAATGGGTTTCATACTCCGAAAATCCACCGGAGTGCGGAAGACAATGCCCTACGGAAAAACAGAAAAGGGCAAAAAGCAGAGGAGGAACCTCTGTCAGACTTTGTTGGTGGAGGGAAGAAGCGGCAAACAGCGCCCATCGAATAATGGGAGGCGCCGGAGAGCAGGAAAAGTCTGGGGTGGATGCAAGGGGTGTGAATTGCCGAACTTCAAAAAGCCGCGACAGCCAGGTCAAGGGAGAACTCCTTCTTCAAAAAACTGCGAGATGACAAAGGGGGACGAAGCCGCGGATCAGTAAACCCTTCTTCCAGACCTGACGTGTTGGGCAAAGGCGAAGAGATGTGAGAAGGGAAAACCGGGGCCGACAGGGGGAGGGAAAAAACCAACCGGGGGGGAGGTCATCAAAAAACACCCGAACCGCGTCCATCGTTGTCATCTGGGAACTCACCGGGAAGCCCAATCGGGGGGAGACCCGAAAGGGGTTCCGGTATACTTAATTAACGAAGCCTATGAAAAATAGGTTCGAGTAGGGGAGGGCGGGAACATAATCTTAAATTTTTTCCACATAACCCTAGACTTCACTATGATTGTTAGTGCTCGCGGGACATGACATAGTGTCGAGGGAAGAAGACGCGAAGGCCTTCCGAGCTTCTACATTGATTCATAGAATCACCTGAAGGGGGGTTGTACTTAACACCAAACGTGGTTGCAAACAACCCGCGTCAGAAGGATCCTTCTAGATGGGGTCATTAAAATGATTGTTAACCAGTTTAGGTTCGAAACGCGGACAAAAAAACAGAGAAAGCCAAGGTAGTCAAAATCAGAGAGAACGGCTTGGTATGCGGCCAGGGAAAAACAATCTAGAAGACGGAAGGCAGAGGAGGGGAAGGATCGTCTCTAATTAGGCCAATCCGAAATCGAAAGCGGAGGCAATAAGAGGAAAGGGGCACAACCTCTGCTGAAGTTCCTCTCCGCTATCATTGCCCCTCAAAAACTTACTCAAAATCGTTAAAAAGAGCAGCAGGGTACTGAGGGATAAGGAGGGAAAAGATGATTTCCTCCATCGTTAATTTAGAGTCAGCATTGAATCAAAAGAAGCAACATTCTGTGAGACCGGACGGCGGGGGGAGGGGTGGTAGGAAAAGTGTCCGCATCATTCTCGTTGAGCTTCAAAGAAAGGTGGACTGAATCCCGAGATATCCGGCGCCGTAAAAAGAGCAACGAGAAACCGCTTCGCGACGGTGAGTGGGTCGCCAAGGCAGCACAAAGAGAAGGAGAAGATGGGGCCTTATCGTGGTCCAATCCTCTTTGGCAAAATGGAGTAAAAACAAATACGGTAAACGTGAAAGGAAGGAAGGGGGAATGGGTAAGTCGGGGGACACATAGGTTTCTTCCAGTATTCCCCTAAAAGCACTCATTAATTGGAATCTCCTCAAAAAGCAATCTGGAAAAGCAGTGTCGAGGGGAATCGGGAAAGTTAGGAAAGGAGGAAGGCAGAAGGTTTTACAAAATACTACAGGCGAAGAGGACCCCCCCTCTGGACAGAATTCTTCTCTACTCGAAAGGGAGAAAAACCAGGAGAAAAATGTGAACATCACCGTCCTTAAAAGCCCCCCCGACTTCGGAGAAGTGCCAGTGAGGAAGAAGGGGAAGGGAAGAACAATCTGCTTTAGCCGGAAGACGGCATCGGGGAAACTTCATGCCGACTGTAAGGCCAGGCCAGGGAGGAGAGGGCCACATTTCTTTCGTACTAAGGTTGAAGGCTGCACCTGAAGGCCTTGTCCCCTCGTCAGTCCAGGGGTTAATATTGCCTCAGAAAAATTATTTCGGTGGGGCAGGGCAATAGGGCAGATGTCCTGCTCTCCTCGGGTCAGTCTTTTCCGCAGAGGGAAAAAAGGGAGTAATCATTCCGTCCCTGAGGAGACTCGTCAAAACAAAGAACTGATTATGGAAAAGAGAAGAGGGGACGGCGTTCTCAGACGTCAAGCTGTGACGCAATAAAAGAGTCCGAGGACATCCCGCTGGCGACAGAATGACAGAAAAGAGGGAAAGAAAAAAAAAAAAAAAAAAAAAAAAACCATTGTAGGCAGAAACAAGCGGGGGGCGAGAAAGGGACCCTCCTTGGAGTGGTCTACTAGAAATATTTAAGAAGCCCTTAGTGGAAGAAAAAAGTCCGATTGAAAAGCATCCACGGAGGGGAAGAAAAAAACCGCGCCGCACATGTCGGCGGCTGGCGAAAACAATTTATCCGTGCCGACGTCATCCTGGGTCCAAGTCGAGAAAAGGGGGTGGGGGGGAAAGGAAGGTGGATTGTGTGGTTGGCGTCGCGGAAAGGCCGGCGGAGGGACCGAGTCCCTTTTGGCACCAAAAACCTGGAAAACGGCCCTGTTAAGGAAAAGGGAAGTAAGAAAAAGAGAAACAGGAAGGAAGGAAACACTCTTTTCATGGTGCGTTTAGACTATCACTTAAAAGCACTGTTCGTTAAACAGGACGATGTAATCTAGGTCGTGCCAGAAACGAGCAAAATAACAGAAGGAATAAGTACGTCTAGAACCGAAAATCCCCAACGACGGGAAGGGCCCGAATAAAGGCAAAGAGGGAAAACACGTAAGATGAGGCGATAAAAAGGGAAGGGCCAAGGCGCGAGGAGGGTCGCGTGATTGGATATCTACGGAGCTCACGGGGATCAGAAGGGGACATTTCTACCTTTGTTGAAGATCGGGGAGCGCAGAAAAACAAAGAGTGTCGAACCAGACCCGCGGGGCGATGCGAGCAGACAGGGGTGTGAGGGGGGGGGGGGGGCACGAGGGTCGCCCTCGACGATGAGAGAAAGCAGAGTGGAGATCGAGAAGGGAGAAGCCGGGAGACGCGCTTATTGAGGGGTTGACGAGGCAAGTTTCACGGGGGGGAAGGAAAAGCTTCAGGGCGGACCTCCACGAGTTAAAAGGATACGTATTGCCGAAGCCGGCAGCGGGAAAGGGCGAAGCTGAAAAATTTGGATAAAAAAAAAAAAGGGGGAAGAAATAGCCCGCCAATCCCTCGTCTGTCGGTCAAGAGTGAACTGTCAAAAGGAACGAGGAGGAAGGAGGGGGGAAAGAAAGGGTCTTTGAGTTGCATGCAATTCAGAACCGACAATAGTCCTAAAGAATTTCATGAATCACTAACGAAGTGAATCAGGTGGGGGGAACAAGGGGGTGCTAACAACCCCCGGGTCGTTCGATCATGAAGAACGCGAAATGCTTGGGGATCCGAAAGAAGCCAAGAGAGGAAAGGGGAAGAAAAGAAAAGGCCCGATAAACGTCATAGTGTCACAACCACGATTTCGGTGACTAAAGACCGAACAAAAAGAGATGCAGCTAGAGATGCCAGGAAAGAGGTCAGTTCCCCCGTATAATGGAGTCCGCCGGTGCGAATTTCCGCACAGGAGGCCCGGGGGAAATGAATCGGGAAGGAAAACGCCGAGGACGGGGGGTTTCGATGCAATGAGGAGAGGGAAAAAGGTCGTGCAAACAAAAAAAATAAGATCTGTTGAGAGAAACGCCGAAGGAGGTCCAACAAATTGTTAAAGTTTCATGCCGAGATTGGAACTAAAAATTCCAAAAGGAGCGGCGGGGGTCGGTGAGCGACAGAGGGGCATCCAAGCGCAGACGTCCACACAATGGAAGGAGAGAGAACCGTGGGGAAAACATTACCGGGGGCTGGGCCCGCGGATGGAACCCGCAGAAAAAAAAAGGAGAAGGGGACTTACTAAAGATTGCAAGGGGCGGGAAGGATGGCATTGGGCTTCCTCACTCCGGTGAACGGCGGTCTTAACAAGTTAGTCAAAAAAAAAAGCCATTATGCTCAAAGAGAAGAAAGAGGGGGCTGCAAACGCAGAACCCGCTAAAAACGAACGCACGACCGCTTGAGGCGGAGCAGAAAGACGAACAGCAGGTAAGCCGGAAAGGCCGAGATATTGCTGCAAGAGAGGAAAAGTCGTAAAAAGGGGGGAGTACCCAGCGCCGCGAAAAAAAAAAGAAGAAAAGAAAAACGGGGAGGAATATCGGAAAAAACCAAGCAGTCAGCAAAGGAAAGACCGGTCATGGATCTAGCGGAGCGCCTAATTCGTTACGTAATGCTGAGACCGGACGCAGGCTGCAGAAAGAAAAAAGAGAAGGAAAACTTGGGAGAGGCGCAGGAGGGAGAACAACTGTGGCATCGAGTGGGCGAGGGGACCACCAGATATAATCCGGCGCGCAAGGGAATGGGGGCAGAAAAAAAAGAAAACAAGAGGGGGAAATAAAAAAAGAGGGGGAAGGAAAGAAGGGCGCGGGCCGACTTATGGGGGCCTCGGCCACCTCGAGCCAAGAGAAGTTGGGATCGCATGCAAACGCCACGACTTAGCTAAAAGGTGTAAAAAAGGGGGAGAAAGGAAAAAAGAAAAAGCGGAAAGGCCCTTAAGGCATACCGGAAAAGAAAGCCCATAGGGGCCGAGAATCCTGAAATCGGCCAGTGATACCGGGGCAGGGGGAGAGATCAAACTTGTTACCCGTTCCGATTAGAGGGTGGCGCCGAGGAGCTACTGGGGCTTCGATTAGCATTGAAAGAAGGAGATGAGAGGGAGGAGAGGGGAGGTCTTGAGTGGATAAGGGCCAGCGTCGTGCGCTCGGTCAGAACGGGGGGGGGTCAGGGATTGGGAGGAAAAAAAAACCAAGCGGGCTTTTCGAATGAAGCGGGATTGGTTAAAGGAGAGGGTCGAGTCTGCGGACAATGTTGAGCGCGACATAAGCCAGGCGGAAAGGAAAAGTGCAAAGTCAATACGCCGGGTCCGCATGCTCCGGCAAGCTTGGAGGGGGGGAGAAGGGGGGGAGGTCAACGCTGGAAACAAGGGCAATCGATGTCCTGTAGACTGGAGTCAGAACTGACAATCGGGTGAACGCCGGGGGAGAAGCCAAAAAAGGAGAAAAGAGAGGGGGAAACCCGCGAGCCGGGGTCAATTTGAGCCGGTCTTCGCGGGCAAGGACATTTCTTGGGAAGGGAAGGCACGAAAAAAGTCAGGGAAAAAAAGAGAGGGGAACATTCAAGAACTGGGGGAGCGAAAGAAGGGATGAAACGCGTCTAGGAACGTTTAAACCGAAGATGAACATAAAAATAAAGGCGGCATCACTCGGAAGTTTTGCAGGCGAGAACAGAGGACCGCCATCGGGTTACACGAAAAAAGCGAAGAGGAAAAAGCTCCGCGAGGAAGGAAAGAGTCCGTGGGGGGCTTCTTCTCTCGGTAGGACCGAATCGCAAATCGGGGTCCCCTAGAGCAAATAGGGGGGGAAGGATGGAGAGGCCCCAGTAGTACGGCGGCTGGGGTGCGTGTAGCTCCTCAGGAAACGGGGGACAGGGACAGGATGAGAATTCGAGCGGAAATGTCCCCTGCGGGGTTTAATGTCACACTTTTTCACAACCAGGTCAGGGGTTGGAAAAGAAGAGTGTCGAGTCTTTCGATTAAGGGTCGAGGCATGGCAAACGTAAAAATCAAAGTTGTAGGACAGAGACTAAGGGAGGTGACTCACCCTTTGTAAAAAAAAATCGAATAAAGCAGAAGGAAATGAGGCGGGCCTCCAATCTGGGCACGGTCGCCAAACGAGAAGAGGGAAGGAGGCAAAGAAGGCCGTTTCCGATCAACTCGTCGTAGGACCCCAATCATGGCAATCTACCAACATCCTGGCCGTCCAAGAGGAAAGGGAACGGGTGAAGGAGCCTACAGGGCAATCGCCAATTTGCGTCTACCGGAGATCAGCAGTTCAAAACTCAAAAAAGTGCTCAGTCGAAAGGGGGGGTGGAAAGAAGGGGGAAACGGCATTTCCGTTGCGTCAAAAAGGAGGCACACGAGGAAAAAAGTGAGGAGACGTAAAATAGATCAATCCCAAGAACACGCTTTCTGACGCCGGTGAGGGGCCCAAAAAGGCGTCACAAGCATATACTGCGGAACGATTGGAGCGGGGGCCATCGGTGAGGTGGGGGGGAACCGGGGAGAACGGACGGGGATCGCGTCTTCTGAGAAGATTTCACATGCGAGCGTGTGCACGAAGAATGGCGATCCGATGCAAAGGACGATGAGGGGGTAGGAAAACAGCTTGACCCTGAGGCGGGCTCGAATATTTGCTAGGCTTGAAGGCACACTTAAAGGTCAAGAACATAGGAGAACGAATGCTGGAGAATTGATGACCAACCCTATCTTTTGAAAGCAAAAAACCCGGCCAGCCAAGGTCTTCGACTGTAAGTGATGACTCGCGAAAGAGAGAGAAGCCCGGGCAGCGGGGTGGCGGGATCAGCAGAAGGTCGCCAGGCTTGTTCCAACCCTTGCCTTCGTACAATAAGAGTACAGGGGAACAACATTTTTTGACTCGGCGGGCCAAGGGAAGCGGCGATTCACACCTCGCGGCAAGAGGGGTTAATTGCCGACCTAAGCGCGATGGGGCAGGCTAAGAAGCCTGGAACCGAACTCGCGGTTGACTTGTCGCAGCTTGCGGTGATTCAAGGAAACAGAGAAAAAAAAGGAGAGGAAAAGAGGAAATGGCTGCGGATGGCAAAGGACGTACTTGAAGCGGCAAGAGGGCGGCAAGCAGGGAGAAGGGGGCCTGCAAGAAGGGAGGGGAAAAATTGCGGGGGTCGCGGGCTACCAAAAGAGTTCGAGAAACGGAAGGGGGAAAGAACGGTTAACTAAAAGATAACTTATCCGCAGCCTAAGGGCTCATCATCTACCTTCTTAACAATCGCATCCGAGGGGGGGAGGAGATCATTATCCTGCATGTCATCAAACTTCAAGGATAAGCGGGACCGTGTGGAAAGGGGGGGAAGGGTCTGGGCGTCGAAAGCTTCCGCGGGAGGGAATATTCCTCCTGCGTAACGGGGCCCTGGTCCTCAAATCCTTCAACACCCTAAGCACCAGGAAAGAGGGAAAAAGGGGAAACTTGTCATTGATCGTTCTCATAAGATTACACCGTCGAAAATTGTTGCACACTAGAATCGGACTCGACGAGGAGAAAAAGTAGGGGTGCCTCCAGGATAACGGTGAGCCCAACGAGCTGGCAAACTAGAACTCGTCAACGCGGAAATCCCGTCTTAGAACGGTGGAAAAGGGCACGCGGAAGAAGGTGTTCGAGGTATTGAGAGAGACGACGAAAATACTGAGAGGTTCCTCGGGGAAGAACTGTTTGGGGGAAAGAGAAAGGTGCATGCAGTAGAACACAACAAGGGCGGGGAAAGGTTGAGGGGGATGCCATTATTATTCTACTCTACAAAAGAGGAGATCAGATTGTTGCAGAAGGGCGCCTGGCGGAGACGGGAAAAATGGAGGGCAGGAGGCGGCAAGGAGAAATGGGGGCGGGGCCATCTGATGCGCGGGACTAAAAGAAAAACGGCGTACTGTGCAGAAGGGGGAAGGCCGAAAAGGGGGGGAGAATCTGAACGTGGAGAGAACCTCCAGTCTGCTGGTTGGACGATGGAAAGTCTTCCAACGGAGGCAATGAAAAAATCCATGCTTTCAAGAGGGCAGGCGTGGACGGCGAGCGCCGAGATCAAGACAATTGAGGGAAAAACAAGCGAATGACTGAACAGGGCTACGGCACAGGGGGAGAAGGCAAAAACCAGTGCAGTTCTACATGAGAGACAAGGCCCGGCCGTCTCAGGACTGAGGCCAGCCCAGCGGCGAAGGTACGGGCCAAAAAGTAAAAAGGGCCATTAGCAGGGGTGGCCCGCCTGGTCCGATTTCGGGGGACCCAAAATAAATCCCTCAGAAAAGACCTGCCTCGGGAAGGGGGGAAGGCCGGAAAAGGGAGGAGGGAAAAGTATCTGTGGATCCGCGTGAAAAATAAAACAGAACGCGGCTCAAAGTCTTGCTGAAGACGAGAGTCAATAAAAGATAGGAGGGGGAGTAAATGAAGGCGCTAAACAAAAACTGGCAGGGGCCATGGAGGAGAGGCGGTGGGTCATTACGACTCGGACCAGGACACCCTGGTATTGCAGGAGAGACACAGCGACTAAATAAAAAAGGCAGGAAGAGGCGGTGAAGGGTCGGCGACAGATTCATAAACACACGGCGCGCAAGCCCCAAAAAGGAGGGGGGAAAGATCGAGAGCCATGTGGAAGAGGGAAAAGAAGTATTGAACGCAACAATGCTCAACGGGTCAAATGCTCCATGCAGGAGCATGAGGGGATGGGGCGGGGTCTGGAAGGCAGTAAAATGGTCCGCACGCGCTGCTTTTCAGAGAGGAAAAACAAGCGAGAAAGAGTCCGACTCAGAAAACCAAAAACAAGTTCGGCGATTTTTCAAAGAGGCGGCCGCCCAGCGCAGAACCCTAGGCCTCGAAGCGCGAAAGAGGACGGATGCATAGACGACAGGTCAGGCCGGATAAGAAAAAAGGGAAGTAGCCGGCGAAGATTAAAGCAAGGGGGGTACCCAGCGAAGCGAAAAACAATCAAGGTGAAAGATTAAGCCAGGAAAAAAGACGGGTCCGCAAGCGGTCATGTAGATGGGAAGGGGAGATGGAAGAAAGGCCGGGCAGCAGTGCAAGTCCGCCACATCGTCCAGCACAGGGGAGAGAACTCGGGAGGCGGATAACTTCTGGCATGTTTGGAGAATACCAAGGGGGGGGGCAGACAAAAAAAAAGGGAAAAGGAAAAGAGGAGGCTTCCGGGCGCGCAGCTCTATGAGGGGGGCCTCGTGAACACCCTGATTCCACAGAGGTACGAAAAGCTCCACTGAGTCTCTCAAGTCCTGGAGACAAAATGAGGGAGCGACAAATGAAGAAATCAAATTACGTAACGCCCCTAGCGAGGGAATCTGACCTCGTCAGGGGTGGATGACCTCAAGGTGGGCAGATCTTTAACTGATGGGGCAGGCGCTGGGAGACGCCCGGGAGAGGAAAGGAAGATGATCTCGGCCGTGAAAGGGCTTACGCCTGTGTGGGGGAGCTGGATTATCCGCCGCAGAAGCGTGCGCTTCGAGTGCCTATAAAGGGTCTGCGCTTGGCGGCAGCGCCAAGCGG
>Ga0179593_1483987_pt1 | contig 19685 bp, 22 predicted proteins | sample CZODoug2_1_08_16_FD_185931 | JGI IMG/M metagenome (GOLD analysis project Ga0179593, IMG submission 185931) | Vadose zone soil fungal communities from Angelo Coast Range Reserve, California, USA - CZODoug2_1_08_16fungal (PacBio error correction) | ecosystem: Environmental > Terrestrial > Soil >...
AAACTACGAGGCAAGCGCAGACTGGAGGGGGGGGGGTCGTGGGGAAGTCAGGGGGAAGGAGAGGAACTGGGATACGGCCAGTGGCGTGACTTGAAAGGGCGTTTTGGGGCGTCCTCTTCGCCGGGCACGAGATAGATTGGAGTCATAGGGGGTTTGTCAAGAAAGGACCAGGGGGGGGCCGCAAGGGAGAAAAGTTGGGGGCGGATAAGGGTAAGGGGGAAACGGCTAACGAGAACAGGTGGTAGGAAAGAATGCCTAAACAGGCAATGAACAGAAAGACCTCAAGAAAAAAAAGGGAAGGAGAGATAGGACTTGTGCATCAAGGGGGGGAAAAAGAATACAGCTGCTAGTAGGAGAGGTACTACTGGGGGCATTGCCTTGAGCGAAAGGGAGGCTACAAGGGAAAAGGGTCGAAAGGGGAGGAAAGGAAAACTTACCCAGGAACTCCTGACCCTTAAAACTCTAATTAGGTTGGTTCTGCCGGACGTCGCAAAAACCTAGCAGAGCAAAAACCTTGGAACATTCGCTGGATTGGGGGAAAAAAAAAAAAAGCCAAGGAAAAAAAAAAAAGAGAAAACAAACGCTTGCAGCAGTTCCATCGCGGACGATTAAAAACAAGGCATTCCTTCGGGTTGCCCGTAGAGTGGGGTAAGGGCTCGGGGGTGAGTTTGCAGATCTCGACAAATTATTGGAGGTTCGGAACTTAGAAGGAGAGAATGGAGGGAGAAACTGGCCTCACCCGAGGGGAGAGAATCATCGAAGAAAGCTTTGCTTGGTGTGTTCGGCATGGCGAGGGCAAAAGAGAGGTCGGGCCAAGGGGTAAAAAAAAGGGGGGGGGGGGTGGGGTGAAGGAGCACATTGAAAACTAGGCCGGATCGGGGAAAAAAGGACCTAGAAATGCATGCACGCCGGTCCCTCGTTTGTGACAGGGATTTCGAAACGTACTGTAAGCCGGACGGCGGGACCAAAGAAAAAATAAGAAAAAAAGGGCGAAACCGGGAAGGAGAGAACAGTGTTTCCCACACCCGAAGAAAAGATTCGTTGTTCGATCAGATGGCTCAAAAGAAAGCAGAAGGGCGTGCGTTGGGGTGAGAAAAAAGAGACAGGAAGAACCTAAACCCAAAACAAACAAGAAAAGAACAAGGGGGAGAGGAGAAGAGCAAGAAACGGAAAGCGCTTCTGGGGGGGAAGGATAAAAAGAGACAAATAAAAATAGGGGTCACTGCTCTCTCGCTAGAGCAAGACCTAAAACAATGAGGAGGTATGAAGCACGCGTCCTTTTAGACAAAGATTATTCTTTCACAGAAAAATTCATGTATAGGGGGGGCTACGGGAAATCTAAATGAGAAGCAGCAGCAAAATAGGGGATCTATTTGGGATAGCTGGGGGGGTGTGATGGTAGGAGCTCTCCTACTACTTCAAAAAACGGGGGGGACAGACGCACCCTCGGAACAGCAGGGAGGGGGAGAGGAAAATGGCGAGGGGGAAGGGGAGAGGGTTTTTGTGGGGTTGGGGTTTTGGTTGGTTGTTTGGGGGGGGTGTGGACTTCGGAAGCCAGTCAGGGACGACCTGGCGGGACGAGGGAAAGGTTACGCTCATTGAATAGACATAGGAAGGGTGGATCGGGGTGAAAAAAAAGAAGGTAAAAAGGGGGACCAGGGGGAAGAGGAAGGTTACGACAATTGCGGTGCACCGGGGAAGGGGCAGAGGGGTCCGGTTCGCCAGGGACACCGGGGTAATGGCGGAATCTCGCGTGGGAGCCGAGGGAACTCGGGGAAAAATCCAGCAGGAAAGAGCAAAAAGAGTAGGCGCGCCCGAAGGTGGGTACGGACCCTGCGGGTAAGTGCCGGAAGGGGAGGTGGTTTTTGGTATGAGCATCAACAACAATTAGAGAAAGAGAGAGAGATCTAGCCAACCCAAAAAGCCGGCAAAGCAGGGACGAAAGAAGGAAATCCTTACCATGCTTTTGTCTCGCAGCGCTTCAGAAATACGCCTCCAGGAAGATTTGGATGAACGTCACAGGCAAAAAAACATAGACGCACGGAAACGAGTTTACCCGAGGTGAAGAGCGACCGGCCTAGCTTAACCAGGGGGAAAGGAAGAAAGGGGGAAAAAAAGACGCGTCAAATGTTGACCGATCCTTGGGGAGCATAGAGGGTAAAAAAAACCCAAATTGGTCCTGAAGGCTCTATGAATGGTTCCGAAAGGAGTTCAAAAGAAAAGGAGTCGATGGGAAGGGGAAAGGTCAAAGGAAAGGAAGTCAGAACGCACGCGACAGTTCGGTGTCGTAAAAGCGGGCCATCGGCAGTACGAGCTCGCGCATTAAACATGGAGCAGCCGATCTTCGTAGCGAGAGGCGACTCAGAGAGCAAAAAGAGGAGTCGATTGCTGCCGGGGAGACATTCAATTCTCAAACAATCCTTCAAGAATGAAGGGGGAGTATAAAGCAGCGGGAAAGAGGAGGGGTGCATATAACAAGGAGGAAGGCCACGAACGAAGGCGCAGCTGCAAGCGAAAGTGAGATGTGAGTTGGCATAGGAAAGAGACGCTGAGGGAAGACGGAGAAGGAGTACGCTGGGGATCAAGGGAGGAAGAGTCAGCCGTCGCCGTTAGACACTTCCCCAAAAGAAGGTCAGCAGAGGAGTGGGAGCAAGGGGTGAGGGGGAGAGGTGATCAAAAAGGGGGGGGGGGAAATACTTGGAAAGAGGGGTGATAAGGAGCAGAGGTCGACGCGATTAAGGGGGGGGTGTTACGTTGAACCCTTCGCATCGGAGTAAATGCTAATGGGAAGACAAACTAGGAAGGAAGGGACAAATGAGTAAGGTATCTGAAATTGAAAGAAATCGTCAGAGTGAGGATTTCAGAACCACACATGTTACAGATGAAATCAGGGGGAAGCAAAGACGATTGGCCGGGAAGAAGCAGGATGAGAAAAAAAAAAACATAAATTCCCCCGGCTGTCTTGAGCGTTGGAAGGGGTAAATCTTTAGTCCAAGGAAAAAACTACATCGAACGGAGTTGAAAAAAGACAAGAATGGGGAGAGAGAACTGCAAAGGCGCCATCTATCCGTCCAAGGGAGGAATACACCAAGTAAAATCTTGCCTGGGGAATCGACGCTAAAAGGCTAGCTGACTGGGCGATGGGGGTTTGGGGGGGAAGGGTATCGGAACATCGAAGTAAACCAGGCTGCCTATGAAAAAGCGAAAAGTCGCCGAAGAGTATGGGCGCCCAGAAAACAGGGAAGAGAAAAAAAAATTTCAGACAAGGGGAGTACAAAATCTAATAAACAGTGGTGCCTATCCTCCGAGAGAAAACAAAAACACAGAAAAACCGGAAAGTCGGGGACATCCCTAAACCGCTCTCTGATCACAAAGGCGCTATCTCGGCATAGAGGGGAAAGAAGGAGGCGATGATGGGGAAGTCAGGCACCAGACGAGAAACAGTTATCGGATGACGCGTCGGAAGACAGTCGAACAAAAAAGGGCGGAAACAAGAGCCTGACGAAACGATAAAGATCGATTCCCGCATATCCCAGAAAAAACCAAAAAAAAACAAAAAACAACCCGGAGGGGGAAAAAATCAGGTGGCAGAAGAAGCGGAACCCTCAAAAACAAAAGCACGAGTAAACCTGTCGGGAGGGAAAAGTGAACAGGCGCAGGGGGGTCCATGAGCAAAATAGAAAAAAAACCATGTCATGGAGAAGGGACCAAAACTGGGGTTAAAAAAGCTAGAGTGGAATAGACTCTCAAAAAAAAAAAGGAGGATTAAGAGAGAGAGGCCAATAAGATCAAAAAGCCCGAGCCACTGGGGTTGTTTAGGATGAAAGAAAGGGGGCAAGAGATGGGGGGAAAGGGATAACTTAAAGAAAATACATAAATGTCTTGGTACGTTCAACATGCGGGAATGGGGGAGGATAAGAAAGAGGTGCGTACCCATCTATCAGGTCGACTCTAATTTGTTACGCACTAGGTAGATTGAGGGGGGACGAAAGGAAAGGGGAAGTACAAAAAAGGCCTGACAGGGGGAGAGCTATTTCCGACTGAAAAAGCATTCCAACATCAATCTGGCTGATTTCTAGATCGCCTTGGGTTCAAAAATATGAATCGCAAAGGAGCTTGGGGGGGGGGGGGGGTTTTTGGTTGTTTCTTTTTTGTTGTGGTTGTTAGGTTTTTTGGGTTCTGTTGTTTTTGGTGGATTGAATGGTTTTACTGTGGTAGGGGTTTTTTTTTTCTTCCTTTCTAAACTACCGGGTGGCATTGAAGCTGGGTCGAGACTTAAGGAAAAACATTTGCTAATAGGGATATAAACCGGGGCAAACGCAGGGCAGGGGACCTTCTCAGGTTGCTTCAGACGTCCGTAAACACGCCGCCGCCGCGCATCCACAGTGCAAGAAGGGGGAAGGCGTTGGGAAAAAAAAGAAAGGCAAACCATCGAACCGGAACCCAACGCCATATTAAGACACAGTCCATAAAGGCGTGGAATGACCAAGGCTACGAAATTCTTTCATCTTTTAAAACGGGTGGAAGGCTTTGCAGGGGGAAGACCAAAAAGGGAACAGGATTGGGGAGGCGGCCCCGAAGAAGGGAACCTTAGAGTCGCGATATGGCCCGAATTGAAGGAAAAAAAGACAAGCGAACAAGCCACGGCAATTTGCGGGGTGGGTGTTGTTTCATCGTATTACGGCCTCATGGCAATCGCTGCGGGAAGACTTGTGGAAAAGGGACACCAACAGGGGGTTTGGACCGCCGGCACATTGGAAACACTAAATGCCGATCAGGGGGAAAAAGGACTAACGCAATTTGGGCAGAAACCGCCCTCGTTGGGTGCGGAAAAAAAGCCTAAGTTACTTAAGCGAATTCGAAAGGTGAAAAACAAACGGAAACAACATACCATACACGGCCTTCATCTCTGGGGAACGCCTGACTTATAACTAGCCCGCTGGGGGCTTGTCTACCCAAAACCAGGGGGGTAAATCCGCATCGAAAAAAAGGCAAATGAGTGGGGCAGAATGTCTAAGGCAAAAGCAAGCAGGGGGTCCACCATCCCATAATTCCTTAGCACTGACGCTCCTGAACCTGAAAAAAGAAATGTAAGTCCAAAGAAATATTTGAAAAAAAAGGGGCGAGCTCTTCTAGAGAGCAGCCAGAAAAAAATCAAAGGGACTTGAAAGAATCCATCTGGAGGGGGGGGAAAGAGCTTTCAAGAGACCTGAAACCGGGGGCATGAAATGAAAAAAGGAAGTCTGGGGTTGCCGAGAGTGGCGAACACTATCTTACTGGAAGAGGAGAAGCAAACGTAAAAGCGCTTTCCTTAGAGGGGATAAATCGCAGCCAGCACAGACGTTTCAATAAGGGGGAATGCAAAGAGGGAGGCCTGGTCGAAGCATGAGGGGGGCGCGATAAAAAGAAAACGAACTGTAAAAAACAAAACGGTTCTAAGAAAAACGGGCGAGAATGATTACGCTGGGGAAGCCAGAGGAAAGGGGGTCGAGCAGGCTAGAGGCAGGATAAGAAAATGGGGGGTAAAGTTGTCCGAAAAGATCAATTCTCAACAAGACCGGTTAAGCGCCGTGGGGCAGGTGAGGGGCACAAACTGGTAAGCAGAGGGAAAAAAAGAGCGTAACCGGACAATTCCGTTTTACAATTGTCTGGGGGGAGAAGCGCCTTTGCGTTAGGGCTTGAGCCGCTGTTTATAAGAAAACACAGCATCGTCGCACGGAATGGAAGGATCGCACGAGGAAGACAAAAGAAAAATGGTAAAAAAGGAAGGGGCACGGGGACCGGAGGCGTGGTGGTTGGTCTATGGCGGGAGCTCTGCTGAAAAAAAAATAGGGGATTAAAAAAAGACCATCCAACACACAACCGCAACAAACAAAAAAACGCCAACCGCAAAGGAATAAAAAGTATCAAAAAACGGATGGTGATCAAGCCCCTAGAAAACCACGACAAAAAAAAACCGGCGAAGATGGCGCAGGCCGAGGTGAAACAACTCCCCAAGAGAACGAAAGGATGAGAAAAACCTTTTTGTTATAACTTAATTTTGGCCGGGAAGAACCCTTACCCTCGACTTTCAGGGGACCTAAATAGGGAGCGTCAGAGGAAACAATTACACCGAGCTTGTTTGGAAAAGGGGCTTTTGAGGGAAAAACCCAACGAGCACTTCAACATTGTCCAAAATGCTTAAAAAAGATGAGACTAAATTTCCTCAGGGATGCCAACTCCCAGCCGAGTTCGATCGAGCCAGGGTCAACGGACAGTGAATAGAAAAAACCTGACCGCGCAGTTCGTGTTCGTCTCTCTGTTGCCAGCAGACTTCGAGCCGCGCGACAGCCATGGAAGTGCAGGAGGGAAGGTCGGAAGCTGGCAGTAGAGGGATCTTCTAAAACCAATCATACCATGTAAGAACCGACACGAGTGGATACTAATTCAGACGGGAATTGAAACAAAACCTACGAGGGCAACCAGAAAATCCTTCAGGCATGCCGGCTTTAAGTAGAGCTAAGCCCAGAAAAGAGGGGGGGGGGCACCAGTAACCCAGGCCCCGGCTGATACACCTGGGGGTTTATATGAAAGTGATATAAGCGAAAGGGAAAGAGAAACGTGTGAGCTTTGGTAGGTCAACAGCCAAGGTCATGTGCACTTCGGGAGTGCGCCGTTGAGACTTGTGGATGGAAGGATGACGTCTAACGCACCTGCCGTCCAGTGTAGCAATCGGACAAACCAGTAGCAACGGAGGGCCACAGGGTTTCGGGGAAAAGGACGAAAGACTGGGGAGCGGAGAGATCAGCAGGGAAAAAACCGCGGAGGGGAGGCGGGAAGTTGGAAAACTCTCGAGAAGACGGTACGAAAAAAAAAATGAACGGCAAATGTTTGGGGAAACCAACAGAGTGCCCGGATGCACCATATTTAATCGTCAATTTACCAATCGCAGAGGGGCAGTAAACGCGGCAAACCAACAAACAAGGGGTGTACCGATGAACCGGAAAATAGGAGTGCCCGTCATTGGGGAGCTGATCTGTAAAGACACCCACAAAAACACCAAGTGCACCGCCCGCCCTTTTTCAGGGGGGACAGGAAAGTCAGGTGGGGGAGGAAAAAAAACAAAAGGCGGCAAAAGAAGAGAATTCTAAAAGAAACTCCAAGCCGGGGACGGAAATCCGAAAAAAAAAGGGGAAAACCAATCGAGAAAAGGGGTACACAGTGAAAATCAACGAAAAAAGGGAAGAACGACCAAGGCCACACGACTTACCGTCAAAGTTCTGGGTTTTGCCTATCGTCAAAAAAAACAGCGAGGGGACTGAACCGGGAAACGTAAGGGTGAAAGGGCGCAGCGCGAAAGGGACGCGACGGGGGTAAGGGATTCGGCGCCCAACCCAAAGACGGGTCAAATTTCAGTCGTGGAACCTGCCAAGGTTGCATCCGACTACCTGTGTGACCGGTACCGCCCCGTCAGACAAAAGGGGCATGCTTCTAAAAATCCCTGAAAAGACCGAGGAGCGCGGGGGGAGACCAATGCGGACAATTGCAATACCTCATCTGAGTAAAATTTGGCTGTGTCAAAATCATGGGTGAAGGGTAAAAAAACACGCACCAGACGAGCCAACAGGGTTTCTCGAGGGGTGCGAACGTTGAGTTGAAGACGTCCATAAACACTCCTAATCACCACGGAAGGGTCTAACGGGCAGAATAGAAAAAGGAAGAGCAAAGTGCGGATAAAAGGGGCAAATGCCTAAGCTGACTCGCCAAAAAAGCAAGGCGAATTAAACGCCCTTGGTGAATGAAGGAAGACGTCAAGAACGAAGGGGGCCCGGAAGAAATATCGACAAAACAACAACCCAAAATTCCAATAGAGGACCTTGATTAAAATGCTAGGGGTCAAGACTCGCAAAATTCAGAGAGATACATCAACAACAAGGGTGATGAGATATAGAAATCCAAGGGCAAAAAAAAAAAATGACAGGGGGGGTTGGGGTTGAAATTTTTGGATGCAACGTGCCAAAAAAAAAACTCGGTGACTTTAATAAACGAAATGGCATTGACTTTTGCCTTGCTTGGGGGGGCAGGGGAAAAAAAGAGTCGGACAGGGGAACCAACAAGAATAAGTGTGGCTTCAGGCAAAAATTGGTCGGAGCTAAGAGGAAAAAAGGGGACCGCAAAAGAGGTACGAATGAGTTGGCGCAGGGGAAAAACGACTTCGGAAATCCGAGAAAACCGTTGGCTGCGTGGCAAAAAAAAGACCTTCCCCAGACAAGCCATCCTCCCTAAAACGAGCTGCGGATCTCTTGTGGGAAGTGGGAAAAGCAGCGCTCAGAGGAACTTCATTTATTCGCAGTTGCAGTTGGGGGACAACGTTAAAAACAAGACGTTGCTTCTCCAGCCCAGGTTAGACATGGGGAAAATGAAACCAATGAGGAAACCGGGCCTGAAAAAGGCGACCGGCGGGTTTCTGGCGCCAACGACGAGCTTGGCGCTCTAGCGCAATAAAACGTGGACAAGAGCTGGGTCCTGACGATCCAACAACCAGCGACCGGGGCCGTATGGAAGCCGTCCGACTCGTAAGAGGACCAAGGAGGATATCAGATGAAGTTCTTGCCGGGGGTAGGCAAACTGCTGGGGTCGCTTTGCTTGCTTTGAAGTCTCGGACAACACTGATTGGGGAGGGGCCGGACCGAAATAAAAGGAGATTCGCGAAAGCAGGCATCAAAACCGATTTGGGTCGAATAAAAACGAACATGCAGTTGCGGTGAGTTCGCACAAACACAAATAAAAAAGCGGGGGAGGAAGAGCTGCAGGGTGGAGTTCAGCTGGAACAAAAAGGGGTGGGCCGAGAAAAGGGGAAAAACTATGCCGTCTGTAAGCGATAAATACCAACTTGCACACAGTGTCCACTGTTTGGGTTTCGAAGGTACGGTGAGAAAAGAGGTTAAGAAGATGTTTACCAACGAAGAAAGCCAAACCAGCGAGGGGCGACAAGCATTATTCTATCCCTCAAGGTGGCGAATACCGAAAACCCTGGGGGGGGAGCAGTCAGCGACCAAAGTTGGAACAGTGGCGAACAACGAAAGGGAAAAACAAAAACGAAATCCAGAAGTTCCAAAGTCATGCTCACAGAGAACGCCTGCGCCAGGTCAGTCCAAAGAGAAAAAGATGTACGCCAATTCTAGGGATCAAAAGCGACCAGAGACAAAAGGGAGCGTGTGAACGGCAGCCGGGCATAGCAACCAAGATCAAATGCAGTCACGGCCCTACGCAACCTACCTGGTGGAGGGATCAGGGTAGCCGGGTGCGAAAAGGGAGAGCATGTCAAGCAAAGCAATCTATCTGGGGGACTCAAAAGAGAGGGCTCAGCAACGTTTCACGGAGGGAATCTGCCAATGGGGGCCTGAAAGGAAGGCTAAAAGCAGCAGAGGAACGAATCACCCGCACAGGACCTGTCAACGCGGGCCTGTAAAAAAGACGTCCTTCCGAACTGGGTCTAGAATCATTAGGGAGTGGGAGGAAGTTGGCGAAAGTCATAAGGGAAAAAAAGGGAGCGGTTTTCCGAAAGAGTGGAGAAACAAGTCTTCCGGGAAGGCGGGACGTTTTTCCTGGGGCACACTGGTAAGGACAGGGGGTAAACTTACCCAGGACAATTCCTGGGATGGGCGACGAACCGTGGGCGTATCAGGGGAGCCGCGGAACGTTGAAAAGAAGAAAAGCCATCGCCGCCCGGATGAGGTCCTCTAAAGCCAAATCGGCCCCACACCGAGTATCTCAAGCGGTAGAAAAAGTCTGGGGTGAAGGTTGAGATGGCCGAAAAGCTCTCTCAAAAGGGGAGTAAAGTATCGAAAAGCGAAAAAACACCTCCCGCCTTCACGCGAAACAGGATCCCGTAACCGAAGGCTGTTCTCCCGGGACAAAATCGCCTCCTTCGGCGACGATGGGATTGCTTAAGGCACCGCAGAAAAACAAGGGCGCAAGGCGAGGATTAGCCCAGAGTTGACCCCTTAATTTTCCTTTGTACATCATCACGAAACTGGGACAAGGTTTGCTAAACGGGGAGCAACGGCGATGAAGGGGGCCATGATGGGGGGGGAGCATAATCGGGTTCGAAAAAGACGGTCACAAATGGTTTCCTGATCTCGAATGCGCGAAATGTAAACTCGGCTTCAAAAAGGGGCATAGCTCGCAGACAAAAAGGGTTGAGGCAGAAAGTCAAAACAGGCCCAGCAAAAAAATTACGGGCGGTTAAAGAGGATGCAAAGAATGCTGTGAGAGCCGCTCTCCGCAGCCATGAGTTGCACGGAAATTAGGAAAGAGCAAACTCAAACTCAGAAAAAGAAGGTCCCCAAGCGATGAGGATTTCTTCGTCATAAAACTGAAAAGATTTATCACCGACGGCCACCAGATCCAAGGAAGCCCATGCAAGGGGGGAAGGGAAGAAGTCACGCTAACGTGAAGCGCTTGGTGACTATCAGAACGGCTTAACGGAAAAGCAAAAAGGGGACGGGATGGGGGAGAGGAGGGGAATACGAAGAGCGGCTAAAAGGTTCCGCTCAATTGGGTAAAAGGGCGGAAAGCGAAGGGGCAGGTTAAAGACCGTCGCAAGTGAGCCTGTGGAAGCGGATGAATCGGCGCTGCCCTTCGAAATTCTCCAGCAAAAACGCCAGCCGGTCCGGGGCGAGGGATGACATTGTTGGAGGTCATAAAAACGCCGACAATTGAGGCAGGCAGGAACGCCGGGAGATGGGGACAGGCGGAAGGGTCCAGAGAAGGGGGGGAAATCTGCAATTGAAGCCCCTTAGTAAACGAACGTCAAGGGCAGACAAACGCGCAAACGCGCCCAATGGAGGACTTTAAAGATGGCACCCTTTTCCGAAGTAAAAAAAAACGTGACAACGGGTTCAAGTGTGCGCGCAACACAAACAAGGGGAAAAACAGATAACCGAAACACAGCGTTGCAAAGGAAGGGGGCCACTGAGCGTGCCGACCCAAACCTCACCGCAAATTGAAAAACCGATTGATGTTCGAGGACGAAGGAGGGGAGCATAGAAAAAAGGGGACTTCTCCGGAAAAAAAAAGACCTGGTATAAAAACCCCCTCCTGCAAAGTACAAATCTCTCCTTCCAAGAATTGTTGCGAATAAAAAAGGAAAAACGCAAAGAATGAGGAAAGGGTGGGCATGAGAGATGGACCTCTGAATAGCGTGCCCGAAATGGTGGGGGGGCCTTCTCGTCAGGAAACAGCACGAGTACGATTGCAACTCGTTCGCGCAGGAAAAAAAAAAGCAGGCGCCGGAAAGGGGGACAGTAGAAAAACTCACGAATAGAGTTTCCCGGAAAAGGTTCCAGAGAAGGAACATGGTGGGCCGGTAAACGAAAAAAAAAACGACACCGGTAAAATGAAAGCAGACAACTGCAGCCCGTAACGGTCTATGGCCCGAACAAGGAAGATCGCAGATCGTAGAGGGAGAGATGACTTGGGAAAGGAAGGGGCAAGGGGAGTGAAAACGAATCTCTTCCAAACCGGTGATCTTATGTACGGGGTATTCCACGGCCAGGGAGGGGAAAACTCAGCGACCGGGGGTGAACGGGAAAAACACGAAAGCCTTAGACGCATCGCTGACGCAAATAATGGCCGATCAGGGGGAACGCGGGAAAAAAAAAAAAGGCACAAAACGAAGTAAACGAAAAAGGGCGGGGGAAGTTATCAGGCCAAAAAGGCAGGGCCAGAAATCGAAACAACCCAGGTACAGGTACGAAGTTGGATCAGGCTTAGTTACAATCGATCGAAAAGACAAAAAAAACGGAGAGGGGGGGAAAAAGAGAATGAAAAAGAAACACGCCTCCGCAACTCTAAAGCAGTGTATATAGGAAGCAACTCGGGGGACGGAGGCACGACAGGGAGGGGTACTTAGGGAAAAGAATGGGGGCGGTCCGATCACGGGCAAGGTCCCAAACCTGATACAACATTTTGCTCAACAATCAAATCTTTCGTGAGAAGGCGCCGGTGGGAAAAGCACAAGGTGGCCAGATATTGGCTAGTTTGGCCGTCGGTCGAAAGGACTAAAATGTTAAGAAGCTCCGACATGCACACCAACCATGACCACAGCCATCAGAGGGTAAAAAAATCGATCTGCGAGGACGCAATTTTTACATGAGGACGGCGCTAAAACCGATGAAAGAGAACGGTGGGACTCAAGGTGACTCTGGGCGAACAGAAGGCGAAAAAAAAAAAAAAAGGGGGGTCTCGGGGGAATAGGAACCCGCAGACATGCAAAAGGGGAAAAAAAAAAAAAAGAATCAAGGCGTTTTATGTGAGAAGAAAGGGAAAAAAAAAAAGGAAAAGAAACGGCAGGCCCAACTAAAAAATGCGCAGCAAACCGGGGAAATGATAAAACTACCAAAACAAAAAGAAACGGGGAACAAACCACAGAACTAATGCAAAAGTCCAGAAGGGAGAAAGAAAAAACCGAGGGAGGGGGAGGAAAAAAACTGGGTTTGTATGCGACTGGCTGACGAGTTGCTTTTGTTCAAAGATCAGTCTGACGGGGGGGGAGTGCGGCACAGGGAGAAGTTAAACACGTAGAGGAAAAAACACAGAGGGACTCACCCGTTGGCGCGTGTCCCTCCTCAACCCAGCACGGCAAGTTGCTAGGGTTGTCTGATAAAGGAGGAAAAAAGGAATAGGCAAACGCTGCTGGACCGGACTGGGTCAGAAAGGAAACACCAAGGGGTGGTGGAAGCCCAAAAGGGACTTAAAGGGATCAAAAAAATGAGCCGAGAAATGGTGGAACCTCGTTTGTCGGACAATGTCCTGGGTACGGTTAAAACGACCGGTGTCGAAATGGGAAAAACCTGAAAATGAAACATCACTCTGCAGTCGGCTTGTAAAGGGCCCGGATCTAGAAACCCTAAGATCGTTTGCGCAGATACCGGGCATAAAGACCGAAAAAAAACGGAGAAAGGACGTGGGGAAGATGTCCAGAAGGGAAAAAAGGAAAAAAAAGAAGTCATAACAGATGAAAACGTACACGGCAAAAGAACCCGCCGAAGCACTAAAAAAAAACTCCAAAGTATCGTTAAAGGCGCGCAGAAAAAGGACACGGGGAAGCACGGACACAAAGTAACTGCGAAAAGAACGGTAAAAATAAACCAAGATCAGGAAACTGCGGACGCGGACCTGAAAGGGAAGACGGCTAAAGCCTTTGTCAACGTGTGCATAACCATCTAGCAGCTCGAGCGATGGGAAAAAACACAACACTGGGACTAGTGGGAAAAAAGCTCCCGAACGGGCTAGGCCTTGGGCTGAACGTCAACGGCGCGCTTGAAGCATTCACCCGGGGCAAACGAGACCGCAAAACCAGACTGGCACCGACAAGGTTGTACAAGGGAAAAAGAAAGAACCCGGGAAAGACATCGACCTCCCGGCAGGGGAACCGATTCATTTTTGCTCATTAGAGTCAGGATGGTCAGGAAAAATGGCGCGGGGGGTTAAACGAAAGATCATGCTAAAAAAAAACACGATCAAAGGAGAGCAAGTTGAGAAAAAAACGTTGAGTGGACAAGAATGGGAATAGGTCGTCTCGTAAAAGACACTTCCGGTGGGGATAAGATCGCTTGAAGGGAGAGTGGGAAACGCTGGTGACAGACGTTGCATGAAGAAAACCATCGTCCGCAAAGGAAGAGGCGCGGAGTCGCCAGCGCTTCAACGCACATACTGATGGGGAAAAGATCATTCAGGTTCAAGCCGGCGCAGGGTTGGTTTGGCCGATTGGCTATCTCGAACATGAGAGGACGGAAAAGAAATCGCCAAGACCACCACCGCAAAGGCAAAAAAAACAGACCCGCAAGAAGAACCATCCGGCTGGAAATTAGCCGCGATGGCTAAACTACTCCGCTTCGCCGATTGTGGTGAGGGGGGGTACACCGCGGGCCTCAAAAAAGACAAAAAGGACGAGAGTACCGCCAATTGGTAAAATGTCAAGTTACGCAGGAGCAAAAGTACCTAAAGTTGACCTTGGCCCAAAGAACGGCGAAGCGCTTTCAAAGGGGTCCCCGCAAAAAATCGGGTGTGGGAAAAATGATCGGGGGGAGAAAAAAGCGGCAAAATTACAGCACTAACTGAGAATTCTCTATGAATAAATGTCCATCGTTCTTACCCAGAAAGCCGATGGTTCCTAGACGGAAGGAAGGGGAAAAGGCAAATCCGGCCAGGGAAAGGGGTGGCGTTTGGAGGTCTACTACTCTAAAGAATGAAACTTTCGTACGCTCGCAGCAAAATGCAGATGCGCAACGGGCGGACGGACGGGCGAGATGAGGGGAAAAGGACAAGGCGACCCCAATCGCAAACGAAGGCAAATTTCTGCTGGGAAGGTCGATCACATCTAAATCCTTAAGCCATCAGGGGCGGTATAGGGACAAGCAGCCAAGGGTAAAAAAAGCCCTTGGGGCAAGAGAACGGTCGTCCACATCAAGAAAGGTAGAGGATCGAAGATCGAAGCGGCGCGAAAAAGGAAAGAGCTTGGGGAACTTTGGAATCGGGCCGAAAGCGGAGGTATGTGTCGCTATGTTCAAAAACGTGAGGGTTGGGGGACGAAGTGTGATGAACGTCGAGTCACTGACCAGAAAAAGTGTCGAACATGAGGCGCACCAAAGAAAAGGGTAGCACGAAGGTCGGAGGGGAAACAAAAGGGTTTTGCACTCAGATCTCCCGGGAGAAAAAAAGGAAAAGTTAAAGTATAGGTCAGGCCAAAAAAGCGATGAAGGGAGGAATACGTTTGGGAAAAAAACCGAGGGATGATGGAACACGCGAAATTTGACCGACAAAACGGGCCCAGAGTGCGTAAGTGATCGCCGTTAATAATAGGGAAAAAAAGAATTTTGCAACCATTGCGCGAAAAAAAACAACGGGGGTGTACACGGTTGAAAGCCGAAAGCAGCGTAGGGAAGGAAAAACGAGTAAAACGTTAAATGGAAAAGAGAAGACACAACGTCAACCCACAAGTGGAATGTCGAGGGTCGGTCTCATGGTGAGGCCGCGGGGCGCCCCCTTGAACTTTGGAACTTCGGGGAAAACGGGGCAAACGAAAAGGGAAGGGAACCAGAAAATCCCTTTAACTGAGTCCTGTCGCACGCAAAAGAAAGGACATCATTTTGAGCCAAAACGAATAAGAGAGCCTGGGGAATCTGAAGAGGAAATGAGTGACATAAGGGGGAAAGGGGTCGGGTTTGGACTGGTACGGGCTCTTTCAACAAAACTGCAAAACGGTGAACACTAAAGAGCATAAACGAGAGAGGGAGAAGGAAGTTTTAAAAAAACGGGGAGCGGACCACCATAAAACTTCACTATTCGGCATGCTCCGCATGTTTCGACAAAAATGGGGGGGCGCAAGGTAAGACGCCAAAGTCGATAAGAGCAACCGAAGTCAACCTTCACTTAAGCGAGGAAAGTCGCATTGTCAAAAATGCTAAAAAAAAGATCGCAAGATAGAGAAGAAGGAGGGGGGGGGTTCAAGGGGGAGTTGGTCCCTGAAACGGCACAGCAAAATTACACCTTTGTCGGCGTTCGAATGCTTTCACGACGCCCAGAAAAAGACACGACCCACATAGTTTCTTGAAAACCAACAATACTAGGTCGCAGCTCATGAACTCCAAAAATACGGGGAATCAGGGCCGGGGAAGGGGAACGGAAAACAAAAGCAAAGGCGAGTAAGCCCTTAATTCCGTATAAACCAAGAATCGAGGAAAAGAATCAAATTCGAAACACCAACCCAGGGACAAAGGGGGGGAAACTGGGGAGTCTAATAAAGTTTTCATCTTAAACAACACACCAAAGAGGGAGGGGGAGAGAGAAAACTAGAGAAAAAAAAAAAGGAACCAGGGAAATGTACATGTGGGGGGGTAAACAAACGGGGGGAAGATGGGGGGCGGCGGGGCCATGCGTCTGACTGGAGAAAGCGGGAAGGCGTTCTGGAGAAGGGGCGTTTGTGTAGGTCCGCAAGGCGGCCCCTGCAAAACAAGTCACGCTGTTGCAGGCCAGAGGAAATTTCTGGAGTCAAAAAAGCCGCCTTTGGGGTGAAAAAAAAAAGGGAGACTGAGTTTGGCGAGGGTCCGTAGGAAAAAGTACATCCGAGAATGGTGATGAGCATTCGGCGAAATGGCCCCCAGCTTACAAAACACGCCGAGAAAGGAGGGGATGTATGAGATTAGAAGTTAAGCAGTTGGATAGCGCTAAGGCGGCTGCAGGGGGGAAGGGGTGAAGGGGGATAGAGGGGAGGGGCATACCGCCAACAGGGTCCTGCAGGTGAAAATGAAAAAACGCCTGCCAGTCAAGACGTCTTTTTAAAGGGTGCGCCGAACTATCCGCGAGACGAGGGGGAAAACAAGCCGGTAAGTCGCTGAGGAAAAATACCAAAAAAAAAAAAAACCATCGAACATCAAAGACTAGTCAGGGGGTCACAGCGGCGAGAACAATAGATAGAACGATGCGGTATTCAGATTGAAGAAAAGGCTTAACGGGGTTAAAAGTGGGAGTGCTTGTGAGGAAATAAAAGACGGACCAGGATTGAGGGGGTAGGCCCGTAATAAGTGAACTCGGCGACCCGGGACTCACCGGGGGGTCAGACGAGGAACAAGCAAAAAAAGGTGAGGGGAGGTGTGTTGGGCGGAAGGAGGAAGGCTGAAGAATGCGCGGCTTCAAGGCTGTTAACGGCTTCTATTTACAAAAAGTGTTTGGGCCTGAGCAAGGTTTAAGCAAACGAGACACAATTAAAGGAAAAAGACCCGATAAAGAACATGGGGGCAAAAACAAGGGACAACCTAGGGGGCGCATGACTAAAAAGGTCTTTCCGACGGGAGAAATACCAAATCAGGACAAGCCCATCCGCGGGGCGAAAGGCAGGAAATAAAAAATAAAAGGATTCTGGGAGGGGGGGAAAAAAATAGGAAAACCAAGTCTCAAGACCGCATAGCGACCGGGGGAGCTGCTGTGGGGCAGGCCTACACAAACGACCAGCCAGGAAATAAGGAGCACCAAAGAAAAAATGTCCGATCAAAAGATCCAAAAAGAAAAAGGGGAAAAAAAAAAAAAAAAGCGCCGATGAAGAAGTACGGGGCATCCCATAGTAAACATCAAATGATTGAAAAAGCACGGCAAAAAAAATTTCAAAACGGAGTGACGACGGCCTATAACGAAGGGAATGCAGGGAAAGGAAAAACTGGTTGCTCGAGGGTGAGCATAGAAACACTGTCCAGAAAACGCATCAATCGAGCTATAAAAAGACTGGGACATGAGTGAGACGGAAACGATACTAGAGAGAGACGTTAATGGGACATAGGGGGCAGGGCAGGCCAGAGAAGAGAAACAGACAAAAAGGAGAAACGGAAAGAACGGGAAGGTCCATGGTGAGGAATAAACGGACGAAAAGGGGAGAACTCCCTCGGCGACTGGGAAGCAGAAACAGTTTCGCTGTAGCAAACAGATAGAAAAGGGGTGAAGCGGTAGAGAATGAAGACAGAGAGGTAACCATTGTGAAGAGGCAGGGGGAGGGGGCGCACACGGGAGCAGGGGAACGGGCTGCTTAACAGCAGGCCGGAAAAAAGGGAAATTCCTTGACTCGCAAAGGTTGAGGCAGTGAAAACGGTGCGTGCAAGAATCAAACCAAAAAGCGGACGGAAATGTAGGCGCTGGGCTTGACTAAGAGCGGCGCGGCCCACAAGCAAAGGATGGGTACGGGAGAACGGGTCAAATTTCCAGGGATCTCCACAACAAAAAACACTGATGAGAGTAAGGGGCTGAAATAAAACAACAAACGGGGGGGATCCGGAAAAGCGAAAAAAACAAGGAATCCGTACCTACCGTCGAAGGGGAACTCAGACCATGAGGAGCAAATGGAGGAAGGAGGGACAAATAGGGTCAACCGCGTCTGAAAAAATAAAAACAAAGGGGGACGAGATTAGCAAAGCCATGGGTACCCTTAATTTTCACTGGTTACAGCCCAACGATGAAAATTTGTGACCGGACAAAAACGTAGATGAAAAAAAGGGTACAGGTCTGTGGGGCAGTATCGGGGAGGAAAAAACGCGTCAAAACTTGGCCAGGGATCATCACTATGAATGCGCTAAAATGGGGGACTCTTTCAGCCCGAGTAAGAGGAAGAGAAAAGAAGGGGGGGTCGGCAAGCAAACACAATCGCCATTCTGTTCTGGGAGCGGGGAAACCAAAATAACCCCGGCCAAAAAGGCAAAAGTTTCGTAAGGCGATGAGCCCTCCACACCCAAAAGGAGCGAGGGAACTGGCGACGGCGACAAGGGAGATAAGACGAACCCCTAGCGCCAAAGCCGGGTCATGCAAGGCCGGTAGGGGAACAAAGGGAAAAAGGGTGAGGCTATCTTGGTAAAAGGAAACGGGGCTGCAGGCAATCACGCCTGTGCGGTGAGAACCTCGAGAAGATAGGTGAAAGAAGGCTGGGGGGAGACTTAAGAAAGAAGAAAAAGAAGGTTTCAGTTGGCAGAGGAACCCGCCCTGATCCTTAAGGGATTATAATTAGGAAATGCAGGAGGCCGTAAAGAAAAAGGCAACACGCAGAGACGGTAGCGAGCGGATTGACAGGGTTGTTAAAAAGGTATCACGCAAAGGGAAGATGCAGGGCATTGGAAAAAAAAAAAGCCCTGAAGGGGGCAGGACGGGTTTTTAACAGGCGGAATCGTACGGGCCTTAAAGGGGAAATGGGGAAGAAAAAGGGTCACCGGAAGGGGCCAAAGGGGGGGGGCGTAACTGGAAACCGTGGCAGAAGAGAAAGGGAGTTGGGGCACGCAATTTTCGCGAAACACTGTGGTAACAAAGAGGAAAAGACGAACAAAGGAGGGGGCAAAAAAGATGTGGGGAAAGTGTCGGGGATAGCAAAACTCACCTGGTGGCCGAGCGTTCCCGATGTCGTCGAAGCAGGGAAGAACAGAGTGACAAAGAAAGAAGGTAATGATGAAAAACGGGGCAACCCTAAAAATCCTTTTATACAAAATAAAGCACGCCCTCGATCGAACAGCATTGTTTGTAAAACAAAGGGGGAGAAACAATCGGGAATAGAATTGGGAATCGGACGCGAGGGGGAAAGGAAACCCACTCAGAAGCGGAACGGTCGAGGGTTTTTGGAGGTACAGAACCAAGAGAACCAGAGGAAGAGCTCATGGAAAAAAGAGCAATGGGAGGAAAGGTTAAAATAAGGGATGTCTCTCCCAAAAAACTCGGATTAGCAGTGGACAAAGGCAGGTTGATGAGAAAGGGGGAAGGAGCACACCCAGGACGATCAAGATAACAACGCCAAGTAAAAAAAACACCTAACTGCAGCCGGGGGATTCAGAGAGAAGGACAATGCTAAACAAATGCGATCTCGAAATCAGATTGGGGGCTAGGGGGCTTGCATGACTGGGTGCATGGGGGGAGTACACTGCAAGCAACTGCCAAAAAGTTTCTAGGGGTGTAGGAGGCAGTTCAAGGAAAGAGGCAAAACATCAGAACCGTGGGCGGGGGAAAACAACGACCTTTACGACGCTCTGAAACTCATGAAGAGAAAAAAGCCAACAGGGGGGAAAAAAAAGGGAAAAAAAGGAGCCAGACTTTCATTCAGCAGTTATCCTTCCAGTTAGCAGGCACGGAATAAATGAAACAATGTGAACAGTAGGGGGAAGTTGGAAAGGCGAGGTTAA
>Ga0179593_1484072_pt1 | contig 19685 bp, 19 predicted proteins | sample CZODoug2_1_08_16_FD_185931 | JGI IMG/M metagenome (GOLD analysis project Ga0179593, IMG submission 185931) | Vadose zone soil fungal communities from Angelo Coast Range Reserve, California, USA - CZODoug2_1_08_16fungal (PacBio error correction) | ecosystem: Environmental > Terrestrial > Soil >...
CCAGAATTCGAACCCGCAGGGGAGAGTGCTCAAAAGGGGGGAAAAACAGGGATCGTCCCAAGGAGTGTCAGATCGCGTGAAGCACTAATCCTCGAGCGAGGTCAAAAAATAGTTTCCCGCAATGAAGACGAGCCCGCCTGAGATGAATGCCGCGGAAAGGGCAGGAAAATGGATCTGGCGCGGGGAGGACCCGACGTTCACCGCATAAACAGCCTTCAGAAGAAAAGCACGAAGGCACGGTCCTTCAACGAGAATAGGATCTTAAAAAACGGAGCAGAAAGGAAAAAGATACAGCACCTAGGAGAGAGCAATCCGCTGATATAGTCTACAGCGGATGGCGGGCGAAAAAAAAGCGAGTGAAAAACAGGCGGCAAAAAGATTCAACATGGCTGATTCGACGGAAGGGGGGGAAAATGGAATCGACCAAGGGGTCTTCGTGGGCGCACTATACTACCAGAAAAATGCCACAACCGCCAAAAAACTAGGGGAAACGGCCCCGGAGGTTGTACTCTCTATCGGCTCGCCGGGGGAGGAGGGATGCAGTAACTGAGGAAGGGCCGTGCCGAGGCCTTAAAAGCACTACTCTGAAAAAACTGACGAAGGAGATGGCGCAAAATGGCAAGGAAGAGAAAAAGGGAGTGTTGATGGGTACGACCAGGAAGAGGCTAAGCGATCCGGGGAGAAAGAATCTTAAAAAAGCTCAACATTTCTCTGCAAACAAAAAAGGACTTAGCCGGGCGTGTGTTTTTCAGTTCCTGAAGGAATTGCTTTGGAAAGGGAAAAAATCGCCGAGCGGAAACAGGGGTGGGGAGGGGGGGGGGCTAGTAATGCCTGGCGCAGTACCGAGGAAAGAGATCTATTCAAAATCAAAAGGATGGAGACATTCCTGGTGCGATACACTATTGAAAAAAAAAGGGTCGAAATCGAAAAAACCGAAGAAAAGGGGATGATGGAAAAGACCATGTCGACCGGTGTCGCTAAGTGATGGACTGGCGGGGGCATGGTTGTTCCGTTTCGATGAGAGGCGTCGCCGAAGAAGTTTTCTACCCTTGCCTCAATAGACCTCATAGGACAAAAAGAAAAGAAAGCGGGGTCCAGGAAAGAGGACATAGGAGTCAAGAAAAATCAGAGGAAAGCCTTGAATGGTAAGGACGAAAGGGGGACAAAGTCGGCAAAGGGCAAGTCCGCGGACCTCCTTCGTTCGGGGCGGTGAAAGTGACCCACGGCCCAGCCTTCTCGAAACCGTCGGAGAAAGCTCCGTCGTCCTTCAGGAGAATTGAGACAACGCGGAAAGAACCGGGGGGGCGCACGGGGGCAGGCCGGTCAAACTTTCCCGAAAAAAGCGACACCAGGAAAGAGCGCCCAAAAACCTACCCACACCAAAGGGGCGGGCGCGTCAAAATCGCCAAAGGATGAGTGGAGGAGGGGAAGAAAGGGCGCCGCAGGGGGAAAATTTGCGGCGGGCGGAGGCCTTGGGAGCCGCAGGCGCGCTCCGGAGACGAAAAAACGAGAAAAAAATGGGGAGGGAAGGGGGGCAGGGAGGGGGGGGACCGGAGCTGCGCTGGAAGGGGCCATCCGCAAAAGTGCAAAAGACGGTGGGGAAGGGATCCGCTTTAATTGAAACTCACCACCAGGCATAATTCTGACGTGTCGCAGGGAAGCCATCATAAAAAGCGTTGGAGAGTTCTCAAGCCAAAATATGGAAAGTCGGACTGGTAGTCCATGGTCACTGAGGAAATCAAGCGACAAAGATGGGGGGCTCGCCCAATGCATCCGGCTAAGGAGCGGAGATCCGAGGTCACCTGGACACAAATGCGAAAAAGAGGGCCTTGAGCGCGGGTCAGGAGCCTTCGGCTGAAAGACCGGACAACTGGAAGAAGGATCAAAGGGTGAAATCAGGAAAGAGGTTAACATCTTTCGCGATCGTCAGCTCTTTCGACTCGGGACCATCGAATTCATGCTCGAGAGAAAACGAACAAACACAAAAGAGAATCGAGGGGGGGGGGGGGGGGGGGGGGGGGGGGGCATAAAGCCGGATGCCAGGGAGGGAAACGAGAGGGATCCGAGAAACAGAAAGAGAGAAGGGGGCTGTGGCCAAGAGATGCTTAAAGAAGAAGACCAAAAGCGGGCAGGCAACACTTGTTGGGAAAAGGGAGGAGAACGGCTTGCGGAGAAGCCCGACGCCAGGCATTTGTCTCATTACAAGATTGGGGGAGATGGAGACCATAACAACCAGAAGGACTAGATTTCGATTGAGAACAGCAAAATTCCATCTAGCATTAATTTCGAGACCGGGCGCCAGTGGATAACTGGTAAACAAAAACCGCTCTTTGAACGGGAAAAGAGAAAAAAAGGAAGAACGAGAAGCCATGGCTGCTTAGGGGGAGGCGACAGACAGAGAGAAGAAGAAGCAAGAGGCCGGGGGGAAAGGAAGGAGGCGCGTCTGATTCAAAAAACCGATGCGAACGAGTCTTGCCATGACGAAGCAAAAAAAATTGAACCAGGAGGTAGCCAAGAAAGAAAAGAAAGCTACAAGCAAGGCTGAAAGCCGTGTAAAAACGAGCCGAGAGGGGGCTTCGTTGTATCTGGGGCTACACGATTAAAACGGACAATCAAACGTCACGATACCACGCTCTGGGGAAAGAAAAAGAAAGGGGAGGGGGGGATAGCGAGTTCAGTTCTCTAGCAACGCGAGGACGGGACAAATTCTCGCCTAGAAAAGGGAGTGGAACGGAAAGCAGGCTTCAACATCTCAACCACGAGGAACAAGGACTGTAAAAAAAACTGAGAAAAAAACAAGGAGGGGGACCGGAGAAAAAAGAAAAAATGCCCTAGTCAATAAAAAAAGAAGTTGAGTCAGGAAGAAGTTGGGGAATCAGGTAAAAGGAAGGCGATCTCCGAATCAGGGATTGATCCTATTGATGACAAAAAAAAGCGGAAAAGGGAAAGTCACGACTTCCTAAAGCGGCCAATCTCCAAAAACCAATAGGGAGGATCCGAAATCCATCCCTAAGAATGCAGGTTCAGGCTGAAAAATTATCCTCACAATGGACGTTTGGGGGAGGGGGAAGAACACGCAATGAAGTAGGTGAGGGGAGGTGGGACGAAACACAACATCATGCCTGGCTGGAAAAGGCAGATCTTTCATCGTTTACTGGGGTGCTCTAAAAAAACAACCTAAACGAATGTGGGGGGCCATAAGGCGCGTAGGGGGGGGGGGGGCGGGGGGAACAGGAAAAAAGACGCCGAAAAAAAAACAAATAACCTTTTGCGCAGGGGAGGAGGGAAGACGATCTGGGAGGATAGGGGAACGTCGGGGTTCGAATCACGAACATGGAAAGGCTGGGAACTGGAATAAGGTTTGGACAAAGACGATAGCGGGGGAATCCAGATCGACGGTCGTCGGAAAGGGTAGGAAAAAAATGCACGGCCGTCCCGCCTCAGGAGGAAGAAGACGAGAGCAGGGTTCCGGGAGTGTCGGGGGCCGAAGCGGGTGAGCAGTTGTGGTAGTCTTCCTTGTATCGTGCGTCCCAAAAACTGCTTGAAAGCGTAGGGGGGGGGAAAGGGGGAACCGATCGTCCGAATCAGCAAGGAAGCCGTCAAAAGGGATCGCTTAGGAGAGAAACAGGGGGAACTCCCCGCGCTGTCAATCAAGACTAGTAACATCTGATTTCTCGACTCTAGTCGTCGTAGGCCAAAGCCCTAATCTAAAGGAGAGGGGACGAAAACGTGGCCGTGGTGCTACAAAAGGAGGGGGTGCTACGGGACTATTCCGGGGAACGTCGGGTCAACTTCTCATACTAGCAAGTTAAACATTCAAAGAAAAAGGGGCAATAGAGGAAGACGGGTAAGACGAAGGGACGCTGTAGAAATACCGAAACCTCCGCCAGTGAGAATACGGATCGCCGAGTGCAAAATCTAGCAATCGAAGGACGTCAGGGGGAAGAAAAGGCGACCCAGTCGGGGGAAGTGAAACTACTGAGAAAAATCTTGGGGCTCGACTCACCAATATAGACAGTCGCAAAGAGCACGGACGAAACCATTTTGTCAAATGACGGAGACTTTCCAGACCCGGGAAAAAAAGCGCGGGGGAGCCAAAAGGGGAGGAGGAGCAGTGCGGGGTCAGGTTAGTCTATTTCATCAAAAAATTACAGGAAAAAGGAATACCAAGGAGGAACGGAAGGAGAATGGCTATTAGTAAAGCTTGCTTGCGCGAGTTTAGACCCGTCCGGCAGCACATCCGAAAAGCGGCGAGCAAAACAATTGGAGGAGAACCGAGAATAGATGGGGACGGGCTCTCCTCCTGCTGAAACGAGACAGAGCAACCTCAGAGTGACGCTCCATGGAGTAGGAAAAAGCAAGCGCAGGGGATGGAGTCTCTGTAATTTGCCAGGACTGAAAGGCGGGCAAAATCATCAAAAAAAGAAGGTCGGGCATTAAAAGCCGAGACGCGCAGAATCGAAAAAAAGAAAACCGGACACCGACACTTCCCCGGGGGGGGGACAGCGTCTTTCTCCGTTCCGCTGTCCGGAAAAGGCTTCGAAGGCCATGCCGGCTGACGGAGATAGGAAAGGGACAAAGATATTTAGCGCGAGACCCGGGGCACTACTAGATAAGGAATGGCTTGTTTCGTTGGTTGGCTTCTGGGAATATAGAAGGGCGCTGAAAAGAGTACTTCCGGAGGGTCACCAGAAATGCTTAGCAGGGACGTGTTGGGTGATGCAAGGGGCGGCGGAAAAGCAAAAGAAAAAGGAAGGAAAGGCTATACCAGGAAAAAAAACGGGAGACGATAAGTGGAAAAATGCTATGGTTCGGTTTTTGAGGCCGAGGAGGTAGCTGCACTCTCAAGTGAAAGCGGCTAAAGAGGACCTCTCCTCTACAAAGACCGACGATTTTCATAACCAACGGGGGACTTCTCGAACTAACAGGTGGATGAAGGGCGCGCCCTGAAAGGATTGTCGTCAGGTGACCTAAGGGATTGGTGTCATGGACAAGCTAAAGCTGGCTTCGATAAGTCGTGGGAGAGACTCGAGAGGCCAGCCATAAGTTCTAAAAAGGAGTAGAAAAAAAACCTCGGAAGGCTGAATCGGGAGTCAATCTTCCGACCGAGGCTGAGGAGATGCAGGCCCTCACGGGAATAGGCGGTCGTCGGCGAAAAAGTTCCTTCCTCTTCATCCTTTCGAAACGAAAAGCGGGGGAACGTGTGGTCAGGCGGGGCAAGGAGGCCAACAAAAAAAAAAAGCCAGTTTCTCGAAATGCAGAAAAAGAGAAGGGATCCGTTTAGACTGCAGAACTCGAATCCGCAAAACCGCCAGCATCAGGTCGTTCATTAAAAAACGACCGGTGAGGGGGGAAAGGGCGGAAAAATCTTACGCCAACTATCAGAGAAAAACGCAACGCCAACACGGGGAGAGTCGAGGGGCCCGCATGAGAGTGAGGGGATGCAGTGGTAAGTCATGAGGTTGAACAATTTGGGACGGCGCGTGAAGGATCCTGAGGAGGCAGAAGGGAAGAAACGCGCCAAGGCACGTTTTTTGGGGAGTCAGCTTGGAGGAGGGCGCTGAAAACCCCGCAGCACGAGGGGGAGGCCGGGAAGGGACACCAGCAAATTTTCAAAACGCTGCAGGCCGCAAAAAAAACACCAAAAAAACAAAAAAAAAAAAAAAAAAGCATCGCGCAGAAGGCTCGGCAAGGGAGGGGGGTGCCAGTGAACTCGGCTGTCTCGAAGGGAAAGGATTCAGAAAATCACTCGCCAAAGAGATGACAATGCCAATGCGGCAGGAACCGCAAATCCTTGTTGCAACGCGAATGGGAGCGGGGGGAAATTTCGCCTTGTACTTCAGGTCCCAACCGGGTCGAGAAGAAGATGTCTCCTCGTTCCACAGTGAAAGGTTCTGGGCGGACCGGCACAGCATCGCGGGAGTAAAGGCCCTCTCCTCAACAGAGGGACTCTCCCCAAACGGAAAAGGTGGAAAAATATAGAGAGGGGTTAATTTCGGAAAAAGAGGAAAACGCAAAGGGAACCCAGAAAATTGGTTTGAAAAGAGGGGCAGGAAAAAGAAAGAGTCGGAAGCCTAATGCAAGACAGGCCATCGCATGCGAAACTTTTTCTGGCAACACTCCGAGTGCGGGGGGCAGAAATACGGCAGCGAGCATTGAAAGGTACGGGGGGGGATAGAAACGAAGGTACGCGACAAATAACCGCGAAATGAGGCGAGGTTGGATTGAAACATAATGCCGCCGAAATAAAGGTCTATCAAACTCATACTGGTAGAACTAAAAAAAGCGGAAAGGGAAAATTCATCAAACGAGGAAGACATGTTCGGTAGGAGGTCCTACAAGAGGCAGCCTAGAAAACACTTCCGCAAAGACAGAGCACGGCGGAAGGGGATGTCTAAACTAGGTCAAATTGCGAAAACGGCATCCCCGGAAAAGGGCACCCGGCACGGGCCACGCATCCACTCACTCCTACAAGGAGAGGCGTGTTACCGGAGGACCAAATTTTTTCTTCGTTGGGGGGGGGTGCGTTGGGAACTAGGTTTCTCATAACCGGACAATAACGGTCAAGTAAAGCAGAAGGGATTAAAACGAAAGGGAGGGGGGAGATCTATGAGGGCAAGGTCTCTAAAGGCGCGGAAAAGAAAGATAAGACCGGTGGAGGAGCTTGGGGCGCGGAACGTCGCAGCACCGCGAATAGCCCAAACACTCCCGACGACCCAGAAAAAAAAATAACAGCCGAGACAGCCTATGCCCTGAGAAAGAAAAGGGCCCTAGCAAAAGTTGATGTGGGAAAACCTGGGAGAAGCTTATGCGAAAGGGGTCTAACGTAAGGAATATGCAGGCCGAAGAAGGAACCCGGACTCAAAAAGTGATCTCTAGACTGGACGGAGATACAAAGTGATGACCAAAAAAGAGCAAGGAACCAAAAACATCAACCTGAGCTAATGCCAGGAGGATAAAGGGGGGCTGAGACATCAACGGGTCGTTTGTTGGGGAGGTCAAACCCCTTGGTTGATCTTAAGGTTGAACCCTCGAAGGGGGGGTCGAAAGCATGCAAGTTTGGGGGGGGAATCGGCGAGCGTGCAACGGTCTCTAAACGGGGACGCTAAAGAACACTCGAATGGTGATCCAAATGTTGTTGTGGGGAGATAAAACAATTCCGGCAAAGGGGGGGAAAGCAAAAACACGCCCTGAGAAGGGACCTTTGGTGGAGGAAACGCGGATAGCAAGGGGCAGCGAAAGGAGGATCGCTCTCTTGATGAAGAGAACGAATTTGGGAGAGAATAAGTTGAGGCGAAAAGGGGCCCACGGTAGAATCAATCTGGGAGAGCCTGGCCCAGAGGGGCACTTCCGCTCATCGCCGAATGACAAAACAAAGGGCAATTGACCCGGCACCGGGCCGTGGAGGTGCCGAACATGGTAAGTGTGTGTCATGGAGCGTCGCGGGAGTCCCCGAAAACTGAAGGGGGGACGAGTGAAGGACCCGAATTCGAAAGGGGAAGAAATGGGACGTCCGCCGTGACAAAATCGCTTCGGCAAGCACCATCAACAACGAAGGAACTAAACATAATTAACGCACGAGCTCGTATCGCTGGCCCTCCAGAGAAGAAAAGGAAGATCAGTTTCGGAAGGGGGGGCAACGGCAATGCTACGACATGGCGATTGAAGGAGTGTGACAAGGTACAGAAGGAAAACCAAGTTAGGGGACTATCCAGGTCCCGGAAGGAAGAGGCAGACTGAGTCAAAAAAGACGGGGGGTTCGTCTCGAAGACGAGGAGAAAGACCGGAACCGGAAACCCCAGGCAGAAGGGCGAAGCGGTTGAGAGACCTGAGGGAGAGACAAGCGAGGGACTCTAGGCGACCGAAGTTGCAACAGGTACAGAGAAAAAAAAAAAAAAGCGTGTGAGACGTTCTCGAAAAAGAGCAAAAAACAACGGAAGGGAGAGGTAGAAATCCATACTGAGGGGGCACCAAGGCCCCTTGTGGGGACCAACAGTGGTCAAGCTCGTGTCAACGGGCGGAAACGCGGGGTAGAGGAGAGGAAGAGTGCAAGATGCAGTGCTTCTAGAAGGTATGTCTAAAAGGACCATTCGAAAGGAAAGGAATGAGGAAGACCGGAATAAAGGCCTGAGCTCGGAACTTAAAAATTAGGACCCCAGAAATAAGAACATCCGGTCGCAAAACATTGAAGAAGCACGAAGAAAGTGAAAAACCCGGGGGTATTCGGAGAGATAATCCTGGCGACAAAGAACCTCATAACGGACTCCAGAGCAAAAAAGGATATAGGACGAATCATGAGGCGCAAGCCTAAGGGAACATGAAGGGACGTTCTTCCAAGGGCGGCTTGACGGCAAGAACGGGAAACAGAAAACCAAAAAGTGTCGGGTGAACTTCATAGACCGGAAGCGACAAAAAAAAAGCTAACTCAGGGCGAAAACGGTGGGGAGGGGGAAAATCGTGACGATTCGTTAGGGAGGGGACTAAAAGCGGCTGGACGGCACTAAGCCGTAAAACGCGACACGAAATACTGATGAAAACAAATGCCGGCTCCGGGTCCGCCATTCGAAAATGGCTTGTTCCAGAAAGACGGCGAAGCGAAGGGGGATAGCTGCAGGGACATCTCATACGGACTCAGCACGAAAAGAGGCAGGGCGTTTGTTGTGAGTGGGAAGGGGCAGGGGGCGTTCATGTGAGGATAGCGATGGCGTGGCAAACATTCTTGCGGGAGTGGGCGCGAGAAAGGAAAAGACTGCAAGAGAGCCGAGGTCAAAACAGGCAGGGACTGTCTACCTTCGATGGTCGCGAAAAAAAAAGGCGCCGAGGGAAAAGGAGGGAAATGCAAATCAACCGGTGAGGAGCGAGCCAAAACGAAATTTTCTCGAAGGCTGGATGCGGAGGTGTCGGCACGGGAAAGGGGGAGAGCGACGCTGTGATCGTCCATTTCTCTGGCTCCTGCTCAGTCCGCAGAAAGGTCCTTAAAGGGAAATATCCTCACGCTCGCCCTTCAGAAATCGAAGTCCAATTCCGACGCACAGGAAAGGGATGCTTCTTTTGCTCAACGATCAGCGGTCAAAGGCGGAAGTAGTCCAGGGCAGGTGTGAGGGGTAATCAAGCGGGGCGTGGAAAGCGTTGACAGCGGGCGACGCTGCCAAGCAAAGGCTACGAAACCGCTGTCTCACCTCCTTGCCGGTCACGTCTGAAACCAGCATACTAACCGGCGTGGGGGGGGGGGAAAAAGGAATCAGAAGGGAGGGTTACTTTCCAGGGACCCGTGGATTAAAATGAACGACCACAAAAAGGTACGCCAAGAACTAGCGACAAACAATTACGGAGAGGGACGACCTCAGGCAAAATGGTGCGGGGGGGAAGAATTCGTCGGGGGACATTTGGGCAGGCAGAATCTGGAAACGCCGCGGAATGAACACATCATACGCTCCCTCGGAGCGAGGAATTGTTTGGCGGAGAAGTGACATAGTTCTCAAAGGATGTGATCAAGATGCCTCGTGGGGGGCAGAACGCAGCGGCGGACCAGTTCGAAATTCTGCGTGGCTCCTAGAGACATGAACGCAAAGGGATGCTGTTCAGGAACCAGAATAGGGAATGGACAGGAGGGGTCGCGTCCATGGTCGCAAAAAACATATGAAAAACAACATAAAAATACCGAGGAAAGAAATCCGCAAGAATGAATTTTAACGACAAGGAGTTCGCAACGGAGAAGGGAGCGGGGCCGGGGTTTTCGGCTGCAGCCAGACTGAGATTCGCTCTTGGACAAGCACGGCGCATTAATCGGACAAACGCGGCATCATCGGACGTCGAGAAAAGCAAAATCAGGCCCTCGTATAAGATCACAACCACAACGAAGGGAGGAGAAAGAGAGAAAGGAAGGCGATAAGAGTCGCGCGATGGCTTCAGCGGTCAAAGGAATATCTGCGGGGAAAGGTGCGGGAAAAGGCAAAAGGTCAATAGAATTAAAGGACTCACCTCAAGGCAAAAAGAAGTGCGGTGGGACCCAACCAAGGAAGTGCCACCGGCTTGCGGTCGAAAAAAACCGGGCCGAGTCATTTGGTCAAGGAGCATCTGTGAGAGGGGAGGCAAAAGCGTCGACAGCCCGTTAGCGATTTCTGGATTGAGACAGAAAGGCCAATCATCATGGGAGGATTGTACAAAAAGAACTGGTCCGATCTCGTGGAGTCAAGCGCTAAAAAGAAAAGCAAATTCTTGCGGTTTTTAGGGGCGATCGCATAAGGACCGCGAAGCCAGACGCCAACAAAAAAAACACACTAGGCAGCATCTTATTCCAGCGCCACAAAAAGGCGCAGAGGCCAAAATGGGGAACTGCTGACAAGAGGAAACGGAGGAAAAGACGCTAAGCTCCGAGCGTTAAGACCCCAGAAACAAGTGTTTGCGGGCATTTTTTAGTGCGTGGCGAAAAAAAATAAACCAGAAAGGTCAAGAGAAAAAAAAGGAAAAAAGCTGGGAAAAGGGCCAACTCCGGTGGGGACGAGCGAGGGGATGGGAAGTCGAAAGCCACACCGACCGGGACGGCAATGAAAAGATTCAAAATTGAGAACTAGGGATTACTCGGTCAACGGGGGGGAGCCTGCAACCGCTCAAAAAAAACGTGAGCCCCGCTTGAAGAGAGACAACGAAACGTGGAAACGCGGAAGACCAAGAAAAAGGGCGAGGCCTTCGTGAGCCAGACCGTCCAGAATCCGACAGTTTCAGTCGGACACTTTGAAAAACTCAAACGAAAGGCCGAAGAGGAAATATGCATCCGAAAAAGGGGGACCGGAAAGAAAGAGAGGAGGAGATCACGACTAGCGCACAGCAGGCAGCTGAAATGACACAAATAATTCCCCGTCACATGACCGAAGCGACATGAAACAGGGCGAAAAGAGAAAAGTTGAAAGTGTGCGAAAGGCAAGATCCATGGGCTGAAAGAGGTGTCGGCGTGTCCGCAACTCTAGTTCGTGACAAGGACTGCAGGGAAGAGGGGGCTAGAGGTGGAACTTGTTCTTTTCTCTCCGCCCAAACCGACAATCAAAAATTTTTGTTCGTAGGGGGAGTTAACGCCATCGCCTGCAAAAATTGCAGAACAAAACACGCCCGCTAAAAACTTTTCGGGCGGGCACTCATTTAGCGATGCAGCGAAAGGGAAGAAAAGATCTGGGAGGAAAGAAAGAAAAAAACATTCGGCAGGAAGGGACCGGAAGGTGTGCAGGGGAGGCATAGGGGACGGAGGGGAAGTACGGGAAACTGGCCCGGAAGCGGCAAGACCTTCCTATCATTCATCCAACAAACAACCAACTCACAAAGGAATGTCTTGAACTAAACGGGGGAGCATACATAAAGGGATCAGAGAGGGGGGCCCCTAGTCACGAAACTGCAGCTGTGGAACGGAGGTTTCCCTGTTCAAGCACGAATACGACCAAGCCGAAACCTTGGGAATGGCAGGCCTCGCAACAGACACACCCGCAGAGCATACGACCATTTCAGGAGGGGGGAGGAGACGCGGGGCTGGGGGGGGTGTGGCTGGTCTGTGGCAAAAAACCAGAGGAGAGAAAGAATTGAGAAGAGGGGGGGAGTCGGATCTTCACGTGTTCATCAAAAGGCTGCGACGCGATTTGCTAAGATTGGTTAAAAAGGGCACAGCGGGTCATCACTCGACGCAAAGCCAGACTAATATGAAAGGAACGTCCTGGAAGAGGGAAGAATTCCTTCCGAGGCTCGTCTAGAACTAGCGGGGGGGAGAAATCTCCTGTACTCGGAAGGCCAGGCAATGTCACTTATCGAGCGTGCAAGTAATCTAGTCTGACAACTCAGGAAAGGTGCTCAAGGAAGGGGGTTAAAGGGGGAGCAACCTATTCCACGCGGGGGGGCTAAGGACTGGTATAGGATCACAAAACAAGGGGAGGGTTATATATTTCGCCAGGAATGCCATAGCCCAAGGGGCCAACTGTACGGGGGCATCGTCCCACGGTCCGATCGGGCGGGGGGGAAGCACCTCTGTGATTGCCTTCAGGAGAGGTCCGGATGGGCCCCAGAGTCCCGTTTAGGGAGACAAAAAGAAAAGGCAGATTACGATTGCACGACGGGAATGTTATAGCTCTGGATATGGGGAGACAGAGTTAGAAAAAAGGGGAGGAAAAAAAGAGGAAACAAATAGAAAATTGGGCGAGCAGCACGAACGGCAAGGTGACGATACCGCGAAAGAGCTCCGGTACGCATCGCGCCGCCGGCACAGCGAAAAATAAGTCCTCCTCCATGGGAAGGGATATGGAACGAGGGAGTAGGCAGAGTCTGACGGGGGGGAGGGGGAAAAAGGGGATGGACTCTTGATCTGAGTAGGGGACCGCATCGGGAACTGGGGGTCACCAAAGTCGAAAAAAAGAAGGCGGGGGAAGGGGCATATAAAGAAGACAAGGCCAACACACTCACTGATGGGGCACCGAGGAAACGTGAGGGGGACTCGATCGCATCCCGTGTCGGGGGCTGAAAAAATCTGGCTAGGACCGGAAAGGGGAAGGGGCCGGGGACTGACGTCGATGCAAAAAAGGCGCAGCCCGGGAAAAGGTCCGACTTCGCTCAAGTTCTAGTTCCGACCAAACGGAGGAGAAAGGGGTAGGCTACCTGCCATCTTCATCTCCCATTTCTAAACGTCCAAAAAGGAGGAAAACGACGGGTGGGGGAAAGGACGGAGGGAAGAGGGAACCTTCATCGCGCGATGCGTGGAAAAAAGGAAGTGCAGAGCTAAGATAAGGGCCGAGTAACGCTGCAACACTAAAAAAAGGGAAAAAGCAGGCATTCATGCGAACGTCTGAGGTCAAAAACCCGAAAAATCAGAAAAAAACTCTGCAGGAACCGGTGATAGACGAGCTGGAGCGACGGCAAATTGTAGACTCAAAATGGTAATGTTACAGCGGAAATGGGGGGTTGGGGGGCAGATCGCTTGGAGTCGCCCGAAGGAACGTGATCTTCAAAAGGACTTCGCTCATCAGTCCTAATATAGTCTTCGCGAAAGAAAAATATTCGCCGATGGAGAAGAAGCTTCAGACTTTTAAAGGAGTCCGACGTCAACGCTGACGAACGGAAGGGGAAGGGCAGAAAAGGGGGAATAAAGTCGTAGCTCATGAAGAGAACAGGTAAGGGGGCGGGGCGCTTGCCTGGAAGCGGGGCAGAAAAACAAGCTTCACGGGACAAATTCGCGAACCTTCAACAAAAATACTGCGGAAGCGTCGGGTAAACTGCCCAAAGAGTCGCAAAGGGAGCGCAACGCTGGGTAATTTCCTAGAAAAGGAGGGTTCCGCTTTCCAGCCAAAATCAACTATTTCAAAAAAAAACGCCAAACAATGGCCTCTCCAAAATGTAAGAAGTGGGGGGAGGCGTGGGGGAAGTGTCTCCGATTGTAAAATTTGGAACGGCTCTCGGGGGGAAGCCTGCGGCGCTCAAGCATAAACCGCGATGCTCGGTCCTTGGGAGGGCGGTCAAAAATCGGCTTATCTGAGGGTCGCGAGCCTGGGAGGCCTGGACGCAACAGGTAAACAGCTGCGGACCAGGACAAGCCACAAGAGGAGGGAGCCGGAAGCCTGCTCGGGCAGGGGGCAGGTGGCTCAATCCAGAATCGGGGAATTCGGCTGCTCGCCATGACTGCGATCAATCGCCAAAAGATTGGAAAAAAAAAATCTGCTGCCGGAGGAGAGAAAAAGACGGAGGAACAGCCGGTGCCCCGACAATTGGAGCAACGCTCCGAAAGTGGCGGAACGGGCGTCTCAGCCTCGATCTATAGGCGGAAGAGGTTGGAAACACTCAAGCGAAGTCGTTCCATTTCTGCTGGCACATCGGGGCTTCAAAGGCAAAGCTTCAGGCCCTAGAGAGAAAAAAACACACGGAGGATACGAAGCAAAGGCATGCCGTTCGAAGGGAGGCCGGGGTGGAAGCAGAAAAAAGGACTCCTTCGCGCCTGCGGGTGAAAAAAGAAGATATCAGGACTCGATTCGCAAACACAGCCAGAAAAACATAAGCTTTGAAAACGTTGGCGGAAAAGATCCCGGCTGGCGAAAGAGCCGGCAGCCGGCGGGGGGGTCCGGGGGAGAGGGGGAGGGTCCTGAAAGCAGGCTGACCATGTACGCAGGGGAGAAAACTCGAATGAGGAGGGATTTCTCAATTCAGACGCCAAATATGGAGGGAAGATTAAGCCACGAAGACTTACCCGCTGAGAAAGGAAGCGCTTCAAAGACACACTAGGCAAGGAAATTGCGGAGGTGTAGACATCGCAAATAGAAAAACAATCTTACGTAAAGCCAAAAGACCGAGCCGCGCCACGGGACTGAATCCTATCACGCAGGCAGCCAAAAAAAACAGCCAAGGAAAAATAACCCAAGATACACCAACGCACCTACTAGCAGGCCTGGCAGAGGCGTGAGCAGGTTTGCGTGCGTTGGGGGATATTGCGTTGGGAGTAAACAAGAGGGGCTCCTCACCGGTCCTAAGAAAAGGAGACTTATTACTGCTGAAAGAACGTCTGAAAGCGAGGGGATGGCATATAGATCAAGACGGCTTAAGGCAAGGCGGGGGTGGACAAACGCCGGTTTAACTTTTCCTGGGGGGGAAGGGATGCCAACCTAATCCACGTAGAAAACTCTCAAGACGGCGGAAGAAAAAAAAACGAACACGACGCCGAGGAGGGAAAGAACAGCCCTAACAAAAGGTGTGAGGTCGTTAATACTTTGAAGAACTGAAGTCGAACGCGAAACCGAGTTAAGAAGAAAACTATTGGGGAATGGACGCGCAGGGTCTCGATTATATAAAAAATTCTGGGAGAAAAACGGGGACCTTAAAACCAAAAAGAACAAAGTCAAAAACAAAAGGAGCGAACAGGTCGGTAGATCCAGGCCGCCAGAGAACCGAGTGGGCGAACATCACAGAGAGCGTCTGCGTGGTCGAGAAAGACTAAGGGTCTACTAGGTATCTGAGAAGCAAGCACTGGGATACGGGGCAAAAAAAAACGCGCACGCGAAGGGTACTCTGCAGCGCTCTAAGGGGGGGAAGGTAACGCCCGCCAAATCAGACGGAAGGGAACAACGCACGGCTAAGCATGGTAGGGAGGTAGAACATTGGAGGGAAAAAGTGCTCGGAAGGGGAAGACCGATCGGGTACGGAAGAACGAAAAGCCATTCTGGATCAAGAATTGACGACAGGAAAAAGAAAGCCCAGGAGCAATCAGATCAGCCACAGCCAACAGCCGCAGACACGGGAGAACGCCAATGAAGACGCCAACGTGCGAGAGGAGGTACACACGGCAGTGTCGGGCGGTAATTGTGAGCAGGGGGGTGAGGAGAGTAACGTCCTCGTGACCAGAAGAAAACTGAGCTTTGACCATGCCCTAGGCAGAACAGCCATGGAAAGGACGCATTAAATCATGAGAAACGGTCAATCCTTGCTCCTAAAAGAGTCATGCAAGGGAGTGGGGAGGAAAAGCGAGGGGGGCGGCTTTATCGTGGACCGCCTGACGAGGCTGGCAGAGAATCTTCTAAAAAGTCGGCACGTGAAAAGGTAAGTGCAAGAAATGAGATTTGCACGGGTTTACAGGGGAAGGGGAACCTCGGTCACAGGCACGATCCAAGTCGAAATCCCTCCTGACTCGTCCATCAAGGCCTGACGTAGAAAAGGAACGCAATGGCAAAAAGGGGGGAAGCCGGAAGCCTGCCTGGAGCGCCAGGGGGGAGAATAAAACGCCTCTATGACACTGAGGGGTTATGACAGAAAGTGACGGGTGAGTTAAGGATGCACGAAGGAACCGCGGCGAAAAATCTTTAGTCTCTCTCACAACAACAAAGTAAGAGAGAATCCTCCTTTTTTTCCACCAAAAAAGTGAGGCAGCGAGATTCCCAGGACGTAGAGGAAAACGACCGTGAGATGCGGTAAGCAAAGGAAGAGAAGCGGATAGGGCGTCGGGAGAATATGGACTACATCTTCAGGAGGAGAAAACAAAGGGGTTCCAGTATTACGAGTCAAACGGACGTTAATGAGTCTAGCTGAGGGGCGCGCTGAACCAGGTTTGGGAAAGGGAACAAGGAAGAGGTAATTGGCGAGCATCACGGCCGTCAAAAGGGCTAACCAAGAAGAGAGGTAGCTCCCCTTGCTTTAAAGCGGACAAAAGCAGCACCTCGAGGACGGTCGGAAGAAAGGGTATAGGAGAACTAAGGGAGGCTGGGGTAGCTTGAAAAGGCAAGCCATGGGGCTGTCTGGGGAATCAAGCCAAATGAAGAGGAAACAGCCCTGTCGTGCTCGGTTGACGAAGGAGACTCGAATCGAAGAAACATTCTACCGTAGGAGGCACCACCAAGGGAACAGGGGGACATCGTCAGGGAGCCTGGCCGGCATGAGTCTCGGACGGACGGACGCCTACAAAGCGTATCTGAGAAAAGCAGAAAATTGAAACCCGTTTCGGTGCCATGCGAAGAATAAGGAGTTCGAAAAGAAGGGATCCTATGGGGAAACCAAGGGCCATCTGCAGCGACGGGCAAACCCGAAAAAAAAAGGCGGGAAGATTGTGAGGCCGGCGGGGGCTGATTAACTTTGAAAAAAAAGCGGGAGGAAGTGTCCTTTTCACAAACCTCTAGGGGGCGCGGGTGAAAGAAAAAAAACGCCGGAGAACAAACCAGGAAAAAAGCATGCTGTCGACAGAGGAGCGGACCACTGGCCGCCTAGCAAACGGTCTGCGAAAAAAGGGGAAAAAAGTGGGATATACCGTCATTGGGGGGAGCTAGGCCTTGCGAGATTGGTTTGGAGCACTCTGGCTTCAAAAAAAGAAATCTGATCTTCCAGTATCGCTTCCGGCTCGAACAGGTCCTAGGAGGAACGCGGATAATCGGCTCGCTAAAGAATTCCAGCCTTCCAACTGATCTCTTCCGAAAAAGTCATATGGAAAGAGACAAAAAAGGGCCAGTAGGGCTACAACGGGAACATCTGGCGGAGACCGGAATACAGTCAGCGGACAGAAGTCAGCTTCAAGGAACGTGGATACATAGGCTACAACAACCAGGGAGACCGGCGAAAGAAACTCAGGCCGGAAAAAGACGGGGGCGAACCAGACCCTCGCTCGCCCAGACCGGAGTTTTGACAGCAAAAAGCAAAATGGGATTTCCTTCGTAACAAAATTTGATTGTCCCAGACGAAAAATCTTTAAATCGAAAAACGCCGCACTGTCGAGGAACGAGCCTAGAGAAGGGAGAGGAGGTGCGGAAGAGTCAAAGGGGGGGAAAAAGGGGTAATTTGTCGGGGGCGAAAATTGCAACGCCGGGCGCAGAAGGAGCAGAAAAAGCGTACATCAAGGGTTTGCGCGGGTCCTCAGTTGGCCTATCGATTTCGGAAGAAAAAAAATCAAGGCCTCGGAAGGCCTTCATGGGCAAGAAGGCTTCATAAAAGGACTTGGCGTCCCATAACCAGGCAGATCGGGGGAAATCAAACAGATCGAGATTGTCGCGTCAAACATGGTCGAACTGCTGGAATCGGAACAAGTATTGCTCCATTGCCTCAGCTGCCGGCGGTATCCAAAGAAATCCGTTTGAGAAATGCGCACGAAACTTGCGCGGGGCCTTGAACGGAGCTTCGGCTTCTCACTAGGAACGATAAAAGAGAAAGTGACGCAAAGGAGGTTTCCTGTCACTTCAACCGAACAAGCGCGTTAACAGAGACCATCTCCTTCGGAAACCTCTTATCTCTACACCGAGGAAGAGGCAAGGGCCTGGAAGGGGGGGAAAAAAATGAAAAAGTTCGCAAGAACAGAAAACGCTCCAGGGCGTGTGGCCAAGCAAGAGATCAATCGAGCTGAGACGAAGGGCTCAAAGAAACCAAGCGCAAGGCCCAGGGGCAAGGGACTGTTTGTCGTGGTCAAAGGATGCTCCTTCTTTCTGTCGCCGCATCGAGGGAATTGGTAAAGTGAGCAAAGGGGGACAAAAACAGGGAAAAAAAAAAGGTCATAAGTTCTGGATTAGGGCAGCATGATAGATGGAAAACGGGCAACGCATAAAGGGGGGGATTACCGTCCGCCTCTTGGTGAAAAATGCAATAAAGAAGCCTAACCGGATCAAGCGAGAAGCGAACAGAGAAGCCTATGAAGCTAACAAAGCTGAAAGCCGCCAAGAAGACCTTCGGAGGATGATGCCGAGCGCCGCAATTCAGGGCTAATATTGGTGCCGCCGACAATGGAGCGACGAAATGGAGAAAAAGGGCATTCTTGCCGCGGATGAAAAGAGAACTCGAAGGGGAAAGTTTGGCGGGCGGTGGGGGGAGAGTGCGGTGGGCTATTTTTTATAAAAAGCAATCACGGTCAACAACAAAGGGGGGGGGAACTCCACCAGGCTGGCACGCCAGAGGCAATCTGAGGGGGATAATCACACAAACGCGGGAAAGCTTATGCCGTCGTTTCGAGAACTGAGGGGCAATGAAGCGTCGAAAAAGGACGAACGCTCCACGTATCCAAAGCGGGGCAACGCCTCACAAAAAATACCTTAAAGGAAATGGCCGAAAAAAACAAAAAAGAGCAAGGGAAAAGGAACCTCCAAGGACCGAAGAGAAGGAGATTCGGAAGCTGGGAAAAAAGAAGAGGAAGATCTCAGAGGATAGTCCGAATACTATTAGGAGGGGAAGGCCTGCTCTAACTGTAGAAGTCCCGAAAGCGAAGCCAACGGGCAAGAGGGAAAAAACCGAATCACCGGGGGAAAAAAGGATCGCAAGACGTCACGCTCCATGGCTAGCCATCATCCACCGGACTTGGGTTCGATGCAGACCCCTGCATACTGAAATTCGTGCGGAGTGACTCTTCAATCTGATGTTGAAGGAAAAAGGAAGCGGTACTAAGAAGATCGCAAAAAAACCGAATGTTGGAAAATCATCGCTCGATATGTTAAAAAAGGTTAACGAAAAAGGAATCAGCCCAGGGGGCAAACCCTCCTAGAAGGTTTCGGGGGCTAATAAGATGAAGGAATAGCATTCCTCTCCCATCGGAGCTGAGCAGATAGTGGGGGAGGAGAACTCTGAGGAAAGGAGGAAAGTTTTCTGCTCCATCCGGACTGTCGCATAAAGAGGGGCCGCGGTGGCCCGCTCATGCAAAGGAAAGAAAAGCCTAGTACATTTCCAAAACTTCTCTCCTCGGGGGGAATGGGACCACGAAAAACGGGAGGGGGAATCGGTGGGAGCGGGTGGAAAGGCGATTCCTGGTCTTCTCACGTGAGCGCCCAAGAAGGGGGAAAATGGTCGACGGATTGCCAGGTCAACTATTCTTCTAAAAAAATGGGGGAAGAAGGTTTAAGAATCCGAAAAAGCGCTGCGGCTCGCCTATATCAGGATATTGAGAGGAGGAATAGACTCTTTCCCTAACCAGTCTGAGAGCGGACAAAAAAGCCATTCCGACGAACTGCAACCAAGAAAAAAATAAAATGGAGAATTTGCGGCTTGTTTCAGAGGCCGGGGACTCTGGTCACGAGAAGCGCAAATTCACAGTCGAGAGACATTCACGACGAGCCGGAAGGGCCAAACTCGTAGAGGGGGAAACTGGACGCTTTATCAGTCAAAACTCGCCGCAAGGGCAATCGTTCTCTTGGAGAAACACTACGGGCGATCTAGAATCAAGGATTGCAAGTCCGGGGGCAAAGCAGCACGATAAACGCTTGTTAAAAAATTCA
>Ga0179593_1534958_pt1 | contig 19683 bp, 13 predicted proteins | sample CZODoug2_1_08_16_FD_185931 | JGI IMG/M metagenome (GOLD analysis project Ga0179593, IMG submission 185931) | Vadose zone soil fungal communities from Angelo Coast Range Reserve, California, USA - CZODoug2_1_08_16fungal (PacBio error correction) | ecosystem: Environmental > Terrestrial > Soil >...
GAAGAGAAAGGTCAGCGCTTCCAGCAGACACGAGTTGCTACAGGTGATGGGCCTCGTCCCCAAGAATTCTTAGGATCGGGAGACTGCGCCGCGGAAGATTCGATGAGGGGGATCAGGGACATCAAGACACAGCTGGAAACAGCCGACGACATCGTCTATAAGAACTCTCGGTCTTCTCAAACGAATTGGAAGCAGGAATGCAGAGATCAGGCGAAAAGGTTCAGAAACCAATCTTCTGAGTGAAAGGAGAGGGAAGGGATAAACGAAGAGCCACAAGGAGCTACTAATAGGCTCGCTCGCCGTAAAGAGAGAAGCATCTACTGAATCGATGGGAGAGAGTAACTATCCACGGGGGGGGGGGTGACGAGTTTCGCCATGCCCAAACGATCCTGCGCCCGGGCTATAAAGGTTACGTTCACGATCGAGGAAACGAACTAGAGAGAGGTCTCGAAACGAACTAGAAATTCTTCAGGCGTCTTTCGGAAGGAGAAAAAAAGCCCGACTGGTCGGGAGGAAAAAAAATTGAAGTGTTGCGGTCGATTGGGAGGGGGGCTACACCCGACGACGCGTTGCAAAGAAAGGAAAAGGGGACGAAGGACTAGGTAAAGGCGCTGACCCGTAATCGCGATCCACCCCCACGCGGAAACTCACCTCGCACGCGATCGGACACAGCAAACCAGAGAAAAACTGCGCGGCGCAACGAAGAAAACGGGAGCGTACGTCCGCCTCACTCGCGAGAGAATCTCCTTCCCGGCTCGGGGAGCCAAAAATGCGAGGGCGTACCTGAGAAACACACAAAAATCACCGGCCGCGGGGTCGGGAGCACAAGTAAGCTTATATACCTCTCTTCTCGCACGAAAAGAAGGGGGGGGAAAACTAAGCGCGAGCATTTTACGGAAACGCAGAAACCGGCCCGCCGGACTAAGGACCAGGCGAAACGCTTGCCGACGCGCGGAAAAGTTCGGAAAAAGGGGATCGGGGCAGGACAGTAGGACGTCGCTGAAAGAACGTAGAAAAAAGGAAGAGATTCGGGACTGACGAAAACTAAGGGGCGTCCACCGTAGTTTTTGAAGGGGATCTCGACCCTCAGGTTTAGATGAACGAAACCCAGGTCGGCGGAAAAAAGGAGGGGAAAAACGAAAGGAGGTCGTTCTTTCACTTCATGTCCTTCAACGCGAAGGGTTAATATATCAACGACCCCTGGTGCGCTATGCAAAACCAAACGTCGAGGTCGACGGCCGGGACGGCAGAGGAAAAAAGAAACAGGCACTCGCGCCTGTAGCGGAATACGAAAGCCTTGAAGAAGGGAGAAACGTGTCAGAAATCAGAAACCCAGTTCCCAGGAGAAAAAAGGGCGCCTTCTTAAGAGAGGAGCCGAGAGTCTGTTGGCGGGGAGAAAAGTATCACAGGTGGGGCAGGCTGCCCCCCAGAGGGAGGTCTCGCATAGCAGAGATGTCCCAAAACTTCAGCTAACTCAAAAAGTGAGAGAGAGCATAGCGAAGAAGGATGAAATAGATAGAGTGTTCTCCTTTAGAAACTGAAGGCGGAGCGCGAGCAAGCCTCTGTTAATGCATGCTCGAAAAAATCGAGAACGTCAGGGGGGTTTGGAAGCCTTCCCGAGAGAAGAGATATTTTAATAAACGCGAGGAGACTGATCCACTATGCTAAGGGAGAAGGAATGCATCGTGGTCGGGGGCGAACCAAAGGGGGTGAGAGAAAACTTCAATGCTGAAGTGACGCTAAATCCCATGAAGAGAGGCGGACACTTTCATCATAATTTGCAAAAGAAAGTCCTTCCATTCTTCAATTCGAAGGTTCGTTGGGCATCGGAGAATAGGGGACCTGCGTCTCTGGAAAAGATCTGGGCATTACATTGTGCTAAGTGACAGAAAAAAACACCCGTCTAAAAGGGGGAAAATATGACGAAAGGCATACGATTGCTTTTCTCTGGCAACCAAAACGAAGAAAGACGAGACCCTTCGGGGTTATCAGGGAGGAACAAAAGAAACGCTCGGCCGTCGCCGATTCTTGAGTGAAACTCTTGACTCTCTCGACATGGCCAGACAAGAGCTCCTAGTCGAAAGTATCTTATCTTCTCTTTTAGTCGTAAGAGGGGCCGGAATAACGTCGCCTCCAGGGTTAGAGGAGAATGTGGAACCCTCGCTCGGGTCTGTTAGAAGCCGAGCGTCAACGTCTTGAAAGGGAGATAATCCATAGTGAAGTCTTCTAGTTTCACGCCAAAAAAAGGGGGAGATCGTCGTATACAAGGTAAAAAATGCGCCGCTCGCGAGAGCGGGTCTTTGAGGGACACGTCGTTCTTAAGAGGTGCAAGCCGGAAGGGATCGGTCTCTGAAGCGAGCGAGTTTAAAGGGACCTCTCGGCGGGCAAGGGAGGCCGCGCGAAATTCCGGCTGTCCAACTGGGAAATCTCGTCGGCCTTGACAGAGGGAAGGGAATGGTGACGTGCGCAAAGGGAGAAGAACGGCCTAAGAAAACAGGTGTGGAGTAAGAAGCAGTTCAGAGAGAAGCGAAAGAGCAATAAGGGGGGCTCAACCGCCGTCGTTTGGCTTTCCGGCAGGGCTCAGCAAAGCGAAAACGCGTGGGAAAGAAGAGGGGTAGGGAAAAGCCACGATAAGCAGTCTTCGGATCCCGGGAACGAGTAAGGAGTAAAGTACGAACTCGTCGGCAAATGTCGCCTAGAGAACAGAAGATCCCAAGCGTCGCGTGTTCCCAGGGAGAAGAGTCTTAGACTACTATCGCCATGTGTATAATCGGGTGGCGAAAAAGAGAAGAATTAAAAAAAAAAGGGGAGGGGCAAAGTTCGCGGGACCGGATCAGCGAAAGGGAGAAAGATCTCGGCCCCTCATGGGGAGGACAAACCGCTATAGGGGACTTGAATATATCCGATCGTCCGCCGTTAAAGGGGGGCTACGTGTACCTGAATGTCAATCCACGAAGATTTCTCTACCGGAAAAAAAAGGGATAAGCAGCACTAATTCGGGGCCAGAAGAACCATGAAAAGGGATTGGAGAGTTAGAATACCTTGCCGAGAATAACTCAGAACACAACAGGGGGAAAGGGGAAAAATAAAGAGCAATGAGGATGTCCGCGCCGAAACGGATCGGGCCGAAGTTGGGTCTATCCCGCATTATTGATCGATCGGGCGCTCTGCAGAACAGAAAATTGTCCCAGCCGTCCGCGCTAACCACCTTACGAACTCCTTAACTGAAAGCAGGGAGTCCGCTCTTCGGGCGGTCAATAACCAAGAGAAGCGCGAGCTGATGAAAAAGAGAAAAAATTCCAGAAAAGAGCTCGCGGACCTTCTAGGAGAGAAACAAGCTGGGCAATTGCTCGATCACCGCAGAAAAAAAAGGATCTGATCGAGGAATCGTCGTACGCGCCGCGAGTTCGACATGCCCTTCAGACGGGAGCTACGGTCCGCGATCGCTCGAATAGTAGGGAAGTCGAAAAAAGCGCTTCGGTCTGCGAAAATTGAAAAACGACAGACTCTACAACTCGGTGGGGGGGATTGACGGACCGTCGGCGTCGGGCTCACGCCGCAGCACGGAAGGTAGGGGACAAAAACACCGAGAGGAAGGGAATCGACGAAACGATCAGAATGAGGTCAAAAAAAGAAAAAAGTCAAACTCATGAGGGCCACGTGAAAAAAAATCAAAACAGCTAGGACAGCAGGAATGGATCTGCACAAGGAGAGAAAAAAATAAGCGCCCGTCCCTCCCGATTCAAAAAAAAGAGAACCTGCAAAAGGAAAAGAAAAGCGGACTAGATCGGCCCTTAACTCTGAACGGAGGAAAAAAAAAGAAGGGCGGCATAGTTGGGAATCAGAAAATCAGCAGCACCGTGGGCCGCGGCTAAAGCCGGTCCACCCGCCGGAAGGCAGAAGCAGAAAGGGAAAGAGTTTAGCTAGTACGACTAGCTCTCAAAACTACCAAAGCGAAAAAACAGAAATAAGCGTAACGGCGTTGTCCTAAAAAGCCCTCGAACGACTCGCTCATAGAGGGCGAAAAAGTGAGGAATTCGGCGATGACGTCCCAACAGGGGAGGGGAGGCTTGAGTCAAAAAAAGCGGTCAACTTTCAGCGTCATTCAGAGCGAGCTGGAAGACGAAAAAAAAACCGGAAGTAGTCGTCCACCTTAGGTTGGGCGGTGCCGCGCACGCCCAGGGTCCGGAGTTCAAAGAGCTTGCACCCGCTGAATCGTGCTGGGGAGAGGAAATTGGAAGAAAGTCAAAAAAGCCGAAGGAGCTCAGTCTACCTACGGAAAAAAAAAAATCAAACCCTGACTTCTATTCTAAGCCACCGCCTTACCTTCAAAAGGGGAGAGGCAAAAAAAAGTGTACACGCGGATGCAAACGAAAGAATTGCAGCCGGAGAATTTCTCTGGAATAAACCAGCCCATTCGACCAAGCTTCTTGGACGCCTCTAAAGGAAAAAAGACAACTTCGGTGTGCTTGAATCATCACCTAGTGGTGGGGCAGGATTACCCCAAAAAGAAGTTTGACGCGCAGAGCAGCCGCCCCCAGAATGAACATCAGATCGCAAAATAACTCAGAGGAACTCCAAAAAAAACAACCGTAGTAGTAACATAAAGATCTTGCAGAGGCATTGAGGCGGGAACGCGCTTGCAAACCTCTGGTGTAAAAGGAGGTAGGAGGAGAACAGCCCCCGAGCGCGGGGAGACAAGTTTTTGGTCAACCACCCCAACCAGCTGCACGTTACTCCAAAAAAAAAAGCAATACTCACCAGGAAAAACCAGGCTAATACTCTTTTCTCCGTGGGAAAAAAAAAAAAAGAGACCAGCACGCTACTTCTGGGGGGGGAAGCGCTCGTCGGCCAGGGAGGTGGCGAGGCGCTCCTGGGCGTGGAGTCGCAAAAAGGCCCCCCAGTCTACCTCGGAGCATCGAAGAACTCTTTCTCCTTCTTTAAAGATCCCCCGCGGGGTGAAAAAAGGGGACATTTGCAAGAAAAACAAGGAGAGCGGGTTGCCAATTACCCACGCGTTATTCAGCGAACCACTGCGTGCGCGGCACGTCCCTAGGGGGAAGGACGACTGGAACGTAAAAAGGAAATAGCGCTCGCCTTAAAACAAAGAAAAACACGTTCTAGAGGGAGGCCTAACGATCACACCGAGTCAGAAGAGAATGCACAGAAACGAATTAATTCTTTCCTTCTCGCACTTGGAACCAACCGGTAGCTCATGACTGGGGGGTCCCCCGCTCGGGTCAGGGCAAGCGAGGTCCTAAAAATGAATTCGGAACCGAGGGGAAAAAAAGGGACTGGCTAAAAATTGCGAAAAAAGAAAAGCTATGTACACTACAAAATCCCACCAGGATCCAGGTAGGGGAATACGACGCTCGCGAGAGCGGTTGCATGGGGCGGCTGGGAGACATCGAGGTTACGTCTGCTGCGTCGAAAAAGTTTCCTCGGGCGCTAATAAGAGGTGACTTTCTCGCGAGGAGCGCTTCACGGAGGAGAACTGAGGTCGACAATACGTCTTCACAGGCCAAAGGGGAGAACGAAGACTGGTTCCGGGAATTGCGCGTGAAAAGCCTCCCGCAAAAACCGCGATTTTGGAGACTAACGCAGTACTATGGAAAAGAGAGACCGCTTGCCAATAAAAGAATCGCTCCTAGGGTAAGTAGGTCGGCATGTCCTCACCGAAAGATCGTACGAACCCCTCGATGCGCAGAGGGCAGACGCCATGCGCAGAACAAGGAGGATGTCGCCCGCTATCTCATGGGGAAAAGAGTCATCTCTTGCCGGTCTAGCTATCCTATCCGACACGACGTCCATGTGGCTCTTAAGGAAAAAATCGCCGAGCAGTAACCCTTGTCTCGAAAAAAGGGGGCTCGAGCGAAGCTTCGCTCTCGCCCCCGGGGTAAAAAGAATGATGCGGGGCTCAGGGTGCATGATTCCGAGGTGAGGTGACTGATTACACTGGGGTAGCGATTGTACGAAAAGGGCCGCAAAAAAGGGACTTCCAACGAGAAAAAAATCGAAGGGGGAACCCGATCCGAGCAAAAAAAACCTCCACATGAAAAAGCTCGCAATCGGGAGACGCGAAACAAGCGAGACAAAAAAGGAGGAGGTGAACATAGAAGATATCGGAAAGTCTTCGCTTCGAAAAAAAAAAAAGCGACATTTCATTGTGCCAGACCGGCCGATCTTGCTCAGACAGAGAAGTGAAAGATAAGGTGCTCGAAACAAGTAAAGAAGATCAAGACAAACATTCCTAAACATCGTAGGAACGTGCGCAGCTCTGTCAGGGGGATCAAAAAACTGCTGGGCCTAGGAACGGGTGCGCGAGGGACCACCGCGAAAACACTTTGCCCGAACCCAGCCTCTGACTGAAGAAGGGCGAGTAAAAAGCCAAAGGGCGAAATCAGTCTCGACGGAGGGGAGCTACGGCCGGCATAGAGGAAAGGTCCTCGATGAGGAGAGAGTCGGATCGACAGACCATGCCCGAGAAATCGCGCAACGGAAGGGTCGAATCGCAGAGAGGGAAACGAGGAAATGTAAACTATCACTTCGGGCAAAAAAAAAGACAGAACTCTGAGCAGCTTCGTGACTGAAAATCGGGCGCGGGACGCCGCACCGAGGTCGAAACAAAACAACAACACCCCGCGGCTAGGGCGTTGGGAGAAAGCAGGCCACTACGTCACGCTCGAAACAAGAAAAAAAGGAGTGTAGTTAACAGCTTTTAAAAGGACAGCAGAGTGGGGGGGGGGGGATGGAAAAAAAACCGGACGCTGATCCAAAAAAAAAAAAGCAAGCCCGAAAGGAAAAAAAAAAAACGGATCTTCATCGGAAAGGGAAGAACTGGAGGCGGGCAGGTCCGAAATCCAAATTAGCGTCCGTCCGCCCTGCAGCTCGAGAAGGTATAAGAAGGGACGAGGAAATCCTCTATCCGAACACGATGAAGTTGTCACTTATAAAAAATCGCCGGCGGGCGTCCACGACGGTGCCGCGCGGGGTATCCACGAAGGGGAAAAAACTATGCAGGAAAGTCGTCAGGACCGTTCTTTTACTGGAGCAGCCCGAACTCGACCAACTCAGGCTACACCGAGATCGACTCAAGAGGGGGAGGCGGCGTATGCGTCTGGCCAGGGACGCAAAAAAGGGAAGGAAAAGGGGTCACGTCAGACGGCCGGAGCGATATTCAAGGGAAGGACTGCTAAAAAAATCCAAAGTTTTCCGGGGGGCCGACAACCCCAGGGTAGAGAACGCCAACTTTCCGAAGGAAACAAAGAGCCCCCCAAGAACCGGGGTTAAAGGAGAACAATTGGACCTGCAGTGAAAAAGAGAAGAAGAGAACCTCCGTATGCAGCTACTAAAAAAGAGGGCGACGGCCGGGACAGGGGCGTAGAACGACCCGAAAGAAGCTACACGGAAAGCGCCTAGAAAAACGACTTTCCGCCTTATCAGTCGGAGATGACACACTTCAAAAGCGACCATCTAGAGAAGGAGGACGTCGTGGATAATAGGAATTCATGGTTGCGTCCCCGGTATAGCGTATAGTGGGGAATAAAAAGGGGAAAAACAAGACGTAAATAAAAAGAAGCGGGCTCGCATAGCAGCGCTGCCCGACTGGGAGAGAAGAAAGAAAGATCCGAGAAAAACAACAACTTATGAGGAAAAAAGAATAAGATCTTGCCTGGATATCAAAGGAGTCGCGGGAGACGGGGCACGGTATGCCCCGAAAAAGAGCTCAAAGGGTGTGGTCACGAAAGGAACCACAGCTAGCAAAAAAGAAGAAACAGGACGAAACTCGACTAGGGGAGCAAAAAGACGCCTGGTCCTGGCGGCCGAACTCGCCCCGCACGGAAGTAAGTCTGACAAGCGAAGAAAGCCGACTGGCGAAAGTGCAGCTCAAAAAGCCCGGTTCCTCCTAGCCGGGCGAGAAAGTCGAGGGTTTTCTTGTCTGGGGGGGGAAAGAAACGGGAGGTCTCCTTGCGGTGAGTGCAATGGGCTTCCGTGCCGACGCCCCACGCTAAAGGAAAAAAAGCTAAAAAGTGCGCGGCATCTACCCTGCGGTCGTTCGCAGGTGCACCGAAAAACGGGAGGACTAATCCATGAGGGGGATTAACGGAAAGAGGGGGGGGGGGACTTTTTTTCCAGGAGGCCCGTCTGACGCTTCGGGAAGAGACAAAAAGGAAGAGCGAAAAATGGAACAGCCGGAAAAACGCGCGCAGCGAAGGTAGTAGGGTCTAGCGAATCTTCTCAGAAAGCCGGTCCCGCATATCGCCAAAATCGCGCGTGGTCAGTTGAAGGACAGTGTTCATAAAAAAAACCGGTCGTGACGGGGGGACGGTAAATCGAGGGGGCCCGTTAGAAAGGCCACTTCCGTTTAAACGAATAAAAATTACGCCTATTGCACCAAAAAGAGCGCAGGTCTGAGGGACTCTCATGAGGAGTTAGTCAGGCTCGCTCAGGAAATGGGGGAATCTCCGGCGCGCCAACTGGTGCTTGGACGGCTCCAAAAGATTTTTATCGCGCTTCCGGGGAGAATTAAGGAATGGCTAGTTCTTCCTCGTTCTGAGAAGTGACCCTGGGCGACGGGGGAAAGGTCGACCTACATAATTGGCCGTCGAAAACGCCAAAAAGCGTAATCTGTTGGGAACGGCGAATGGCTTGCGTCTCTTCAAGAGACAGGAAGAGAATCAACATCGGAAGATGCGGAGTCAGGTCGCGCCCGAAGCGCCTCGTTTAAGGAAGGAAGGAAAATGGAACTAAAAAAGAAGATGCTCGGGGGACCCTAGGAGCAGGATGCCTGCAGGAGACTGAGGTCGCCTAAGACTGCCCCAGAGAGGTAGATGAAGACGAGCGATGCCTTACTAGGACTTAAAAGGGGGCTCTTCGTGCGCTGAACCTCAAAGATCATGGTTCCAGGCTATCGTCTTTTGCACCGGGGTCTTCTTTCCTTAATCTAGGCAAGTAGGACTAGTTCCCCTCTTCAGGAGAAAAAAACACACAATATTTCCGCAAGGGGTAGAAAAGATGTCGGCGACGTCGCCTGGTTAGAAGACATGGCCGGGGGAACGCGAAAAAGGCTCTACCCTATCTTGGACAGCAAACTACAACCCAACGACACCAACCGGTGCACCAGACCTGGGGAAAAGGGGCAAGGCCTTGATAAAAAAAGGAGGGAAGACCAAATACATCTCCTCCTCCAACACAAAGGGAGTGAGACTTCCCGTTCAAGTAGGTAAGGAAGAAAACGGAGGTGCGCCATCATTGTGAAGGCACGACGTCGTCCTGATGCAGAAAAGGCAGAAAGCAGACTGCTTAATGGAGCAGGAAGAAGGACAGACTAGCGACCAAGGGGTAGAGCGACGGACGCCGACATTCGGGAGTCCGAAAGCTAGAATCGGTGCTGCGAGAAGAGGTCTCGACGCAGACCGAGCAAAGTTATCCTGAAAACGGAAAACCCAATTCCTCAGCGATGGGTACGCTCACGAGAGAAACATCTAGGAATACGAGTACGGACTCGATCGCGCATAACTGACGCTAGGATTATCGTCAAGGCGCCTACGATTGTCGACCTGAGCAGAGGCGAGATCGGGGAAGGAAAGCTAAGGTTACGAGGGAGAAGACTGAAAGAGCAGAAGAACGACGACTACACCTCGATCGGCTTAAAAGAGAGCAAACACGAAAAAGGCAAGTTCTCTACAACACACCCGCTTCGGGGCGGGGGTACTAACTGGGAAAGAAATAGGGGAGAAAAAGTACGCTCGGCAGCGCTCAATGAAAACGGGCGAAACGATGACGAAGCTAGAATCAAAGGAAAACGCGAAAACCGAAGAGCCGAGAACCTTCACCTCAGGAGCGCCTAGATATGAAAGGAAGGACTCCAGAACGGGCACTAACCGCCGCAACTTCACGCTCTCGCCGAGGCGCATAGGCCGGGCCCTTGGAGAAAGAGATCAATTTAGTCTTGGGCGTGAAAGGGCCACCTCAGAAGGACAGGTAAGAATTCAAACGGTGCGCCTAAAGAGAACCTACGGGAGAAACTAAAACGGGCGGGAAAACGATCGGGAGCCAGTTACCTTCGGGAACTGGGAAGCCCTCCTCGAAGATCTCTCACAAGCAGAGAAGACATCGAGGCCGAAAAGGGGAGAATTTCGGCCTGGCCGTCGCAAGTGAGCAGTCGAATTAAGAAAGAAAGTTCGGCGGTAGGGAAAGGGGAGGACTAACATCCTTCTCCAAAAGCAGGGAAAGGGGTAAAGTGAGACAACGCCAACTAAGGGCGAAACGAACGGGCGTCAAAACTTTGCAAAAATCCAGGGCAGAGGCCCCAGGGAGCCGCACGCGAATGGGAAACAGGCAACGGGACAGCCATCGCAACTGAACCCTCGCGTCGAGGTAGAAGGCAGGCCTTTTCAAAAAAACCTTTCAAAGTGAACAAACTCCTCGGCTCCTCCTAACCTTTAAAGCAGGGAGAAAGAGGGGGTTTTTCAGGCCCCCTACAAGGCTAAAAGAACTTCTTCTGCCCTTTCACCAGCTGGAAAAGGGGAGTCGGTTGCTTCTGGTTGCTCCAACGTATCAGGGGGCATTGGGTAAAGGGAAAACCACCAACTCGAGCGCGCTCTTCGGGAGGGAGGCAAAAGAGTCTGCCCAGACTCGATCTCCTCACTTGAACAAAGAGAGAGAGAAACACACCAAAACGTATCAGCTTGCGAACTGGGATAGATTGGAAAGGAAAAGGGAAAAGGGGGCAGGCTGAATCTTAAACTCTCTCACCGACCGAGCGCCAAGTAAGGGGTTTGGTGTCGTCCTGCCCCCCAGGCTACAAGGACGAACCAACAAAGAAAACGCACGCGACGCAGCAAAAAAAAGAATTCTAATAAGAGAATGGGCCAACCCAAGATCGGGGGAGCGGACGGTGCAAGGCGAAGAGACGGCTCCGAAAGAGGGGGGCGGGAAGTGCATCTCGCAACACGGGGGCCGAGGCTAAAGCCCGTCGACCGGAACTTGAGGGGAAATTCGGGCAGAAAGATGCGGGGGATCCTTAGTCTCTTCGAAAGGGGGCAGGACGGACTCAGGAACCGACCCAGGCGAGCGGTTTGCAAACAATCCGGTGAGGTCGTGTCATACGACCCTAAAAGAGCAACGAAAAACGACCTGGGGTAACTCCACAAGAAATCCGGAGTGAAGGGAACGTCGCAAAAAGGAAAAAAAAACTGAAGGCACGTCGAGACGGGGACAACCTCAGAAAACAAACTAAATCGGGAGGGACATCAGCTGCTTACTGACTGTGAGAGTAGAGAGAGGGATGATCTGAAACTCCAATAAGGCCGCTGAGAGGAGATATTTTGGCCCGAGGTGGTCGTTAGGAAAGCCTGGGGAGAGGTCTAACCGAGAACCTTCGTGGGAGGTAAGGGAGAGACGCGCGCAGCCCTTCTTGCTCAGGCACGCCACGAACACTGTGCTGGATAAATAAAAAAATTGAATGGGCGACGAAAGATCATTTGAAGGGAGGAAGACTTGAACTAGCGCTTCATGTAATTAGCGCGGAGGCGGGAAGGGAGAGAGTCCGCGGCCAGAAGAGCGAGAATTGACGAAGGGGGGAAGTCGGACTTCGGAGCCGGGGAAATAAAAAAAAACTGCATAACTGTCGCCGCGTCGCGAAAAGGGGGGACGGGCCGAGCGTTGTAGAAGAGAAAGGGGTCCGAGGGAGGGAAACTCCACCACCAAGGAGGGTGTTTGACTACGAGCCGGCTGCGCGCTGCCCTAAAAAGCCGCCGACGAGTTGTGTCTCGAGGAACTCTGAACACGTGTCTCTATAGGACCAAAAGTAGCTCATGCTAGCTATCAGGAAAAGGGCCATGGGTCAAACTCGAGGGAAGAACGTAAAAAGACCTACGCTCAGATCCTCGAGCGCGAATTTCAGGTCTAGGAGCCGGGTCTTCGGAAAAACGAGAAAAAATTTGGCTCTATGCGGAAATAAGGAAAATGTCCCGCGCGCCCTTTGCTCGGCACCGTGCGCGGAAGGGAAAAAAAGGTCAGGCGCGCGGCCAGCAAAAATGAAAAGAAGGGGTGGAGACAAGACTATGTTATTCGACGGGGCAGCAGAAGGGACACGGTTGATTTCGGGTAAGAGGCGGATCAAAAAAGAGGAAAGCTCGCGGCGCGTAGAATCAATAGCATCAAAAAGAACTTTGGGGCACTACCCGGAGAACCTCCTTTTACGAAGGCGAAGGGAATATCATCTCTATCAACTTAAAAGATGATCGGCCGTCTTCTAATTGCGAATGAAAGTCCATGGGGCGTGAACCACGGAGGGGGGAAGGCTGACGGAATCCAGACACGCTCTAAGGGAGAATTTTCTCTTCATCAGACTCCCCGCGTTATCGCGTGTCGAAGAATGAACTCACGTTCGCCGCTCTTAATCGAGAAGGCCGCGGGAGGGGAAGAAGGCGAATCCTTACCGCTCACGTCGAGAGACTTTACCGAGAGGTTTGAAAAAAAGGAGGAAAAAAAAAAAGGGGGATATCGTCGGAGAAAAATGAAGAAGTGAGAAAGCAGCCACGCTCGAGGATCTGATCATGAGAAGTAGAAATAAAAATTAAAAATTAAGGAAGGCTGCGACTATTCTTCGATCGCCTGCGCATCAGGAGGGTTAGGGGAGGGAAGAAAAGACTAGAGCTTCAGGGGCCAGGGACCGACTACTACACTCCTAGAGCGTTCTTCGACGGAAAAAGAGCGCACTCAGCCCTTCGACTTGGAGTCGAAAAAAACAAAAAGATTCGAGGGGGGGTGTCTTGAGAAAAAGGAACTCTCATGGGAGGACGAAAAAAAGAGTAAGCCCGGACAAGACGACGACGAGGACGACAGGAACATTCGAGGGGGAGAACCGGAAATCCCCAAAAAGCGACATCTCAGAGGAGAAGGATATCCCTGCGAGGCGCCGACCGACTCAACGGGCGCCGAAGAGCGAAGTAAGAACCCGGCAAAGGAAACTCCTGAGAAGGGGGAGGCAAATTAATTCTCTCCTGATGAGGCTTGTGAGGGACCGTGAGAAAGAAGGCCACCTCTCGCCGGGGGGTGACTGAAATGTCATGGAAAAGGCGGTTTAAAGAAAAATTGGTAACCTCAAAAAAACACGAGCGTGCCCACACTCTCTCTGCTATCGGGAGTGTACAGGAAGCAGAACTTCAATCCGAGAAAGCTAGATGAAAAAAACGCTCTCAGAGCGGCCGAACAAAAAAGGGTCTAGAATCGTCTGGCAGGTCGCGGGAACGGTCGACCGGCACGTAAAAAGAAACGCTAAGGGGACTGAGTATTTACTTATACTACGTCCAACGAGGTTCAAAAGAAAATTTTTTTGGGTCCAGAGGCACGCCGCAGTCGATGAAAACAAGGGCATTGGCAACCCTGACTCCCTGAAGGAAGTCCTGGTGCAAGGGGAAAGAAACCACCGGAAACAATTGTAGATAACACAGGCGACAAAGGGAAGAGTGAAAAAAAGCAAATCCCCTGAAGAAGAACCGGAGCGCGAGCTGCGTGAAAAAGAAATCAACTAAGGCGCTTGCAGCGGGTCGTGAAAGAAAATCTGGGGTTCCGCAAAACCGCAGGCGACATCCGGAGTAAAGTCTCCTTCGTTGGCTACGTCGACGGGTCTGTGTGGGCTTCCCCGTATCTCTTCTTCTGGAAGTACCCCCAAAAGTACGCGAGAGGGAAGGGAGCGCAGAGCAGCGCTGCCCCCGAAAGCATCAGGACTCAAGAAAAGCTCAAGATCTAGAAAAGGAGGGATTAAAAGATAGATATCTGGGACTGGAGAGACGAGGGCAACCTCAGTTGGAAGAGACTAAAACGCCACCGAGCGCGCTGGGGGAAGGAAACGTCTGGTGGGGTCAAGGCCTGCCCCAAGCTACTATACCGGCGACCGGGAACTAACTATATCAAGTAGGAATCTGGTTAGAATGGGATTAGGAAAAAACTATCGGGGGAGCCACCTCACATCCAAGCTCGTCGGCGCCTACAGGGCTTAAAGACTCTCTCAAGAAAGGGAAAGAAGAACCCTTCCGTCCGAAGAGACGGAAGGTTCGTGAATAACTTCTTTGCCATGAGGTCTAGGAAAGAGGAGCTGTGTCAGTAGGGCTTCACGTAACCAGGAAAAAGCCGAGCGGTTGCCACACGCCTCCGGTTCCGTGGAAGAAGAAAAGAGTCTTTCGCGGCAACCGAAAACTAAGACTTCTTTAACGTAATAAAAATCGTCTCGCAGGTCGCGCCCGAATGGAAGAAACGGGGCTTCTCGGGAAAAAATGAAGAAGAAAAGGGCACCTGAGCTCACTCTGTAGGACAAGAGGAGGACTCTCTTTAGCGTCGGGGGGCGGCCAGGGAAAGGCGGCACGTTCCAGAATCCTCATATCGAGCCAAAATCTAATCTTTAGTTCGAGAAGGAGGGTATACCACCCTATGCAGGATTATAAACTCAGAGGAACGCGCCATTCACTTAAAGGCTGCAAACGAGCAGGAAAAATTATTATCAAGTGAGAGAAGAGCGAATGGGAGTATATCTTTCAGGGAAGGAAGCTGAGAGGCGCGGCGGAAACTAGCCGCGCCGCAGGAGATTAATCGGTGTGATTCTCGCTCGGCGGGAAGGTAAGGGTCATCAGAAGGCAGATTTCCAGGGTGTCGGGGACTAGTCGGCGCCCTCAGAGGCGACGGGGCCGAGCGTTCATTAGAAAAGTATGAAGGGCAGTACCAACCAAATGGGGTGTGGAAGACTCAGAGGGATGGGCGGCGCGCGGAAGTCCTAAAAAACCCCGATCGAGTGGGTCGTCGTAAGAAAAAAACCTAAGCCGAGCGACGGGAACGGGGAAAAATAGTGCGCAAGCGAAAATTCTCAAGGATAGGAAGTCTCTTCAGTGTCCGAGAGATAGGGTCGCCGAAGTCGAAATCAGCGTCCGCGATGCGTCAAGGAGGACGTCTACAAAATGGGCTCTTATCATGAGCCGAAAATTTCCGCTATCAAGGGTCTCGGGGGGAAAGGGGAGAGGGCGGGGAAGAGATCTATTCCGAGATCTTCCCCCGTTCGCGACGATAAAGGAGAACGTGCAGGATCCCGCGGTCTAACGTCGGAAGAGAAAAAGGGGTAGCAATTGTACGTATTGCCGAGACATGGCCGGAGGAGATCACTACTACAGCACTAGAACTCGGCAACATACCTGGGGGAGCACATCCGGAAAAGTCAAGGAGAGCGCCTCTCACACCAACAACGGGAGATGGAAGAGTATCTGAAGGTAGTCGACAGAGTCAGACACGAGTGGGAGCAAGTGAAAGAGGCACGACGTCTGCGCTTAGAGATGCTCAGAGCACAGCGCGGGGGGGAAGCTCTCCATCCGTAACCGAAACCCTCAAGGCGGGACGACGACATAGTAGGATAAAAAAAGGCGCACTCTCTGAAGGGCGTCTAATAGAGGGCCGCGAGCGCCTACGCTGAGACTGGAGGATCCTGAAAAAAAAAATTTGCCAAAAAATCTGAGGCCTAGAGGGAGAGGACGACTACTCACATTTCGAATCGGAGAGACTAGGGTACGGATAATCCCAAGGGGGAGAAACGAGTATCTGATAAAAAACGAGTAGATCGTGCACATCTGAACGACGATTCGACCTTCAAACTGCGATCTTCTAATCCAGGTAGAAGTCGCCTTGGACGAGGAGGGGGGGTAGTTGACTATTACTTCAACTAAGGAGTCTGACGGAAGGGGGTCCCTACTTACTAAAAAAACTAGAGGACGGTTAATTCAGGGAAAGCGGGCGCGGAAGTTGGAGACTACACAACACCGCTGCTGTGGGTGAAGATCACTCAGGAATAGGAAGGGAATCACGCGAGGATCGCCCATATGGACAAGTTCGTAGAGAAGGAAAAAGAGTTCATCTCACCGCGAGCAACCGCCCGCGCGAACGTCACCTAGTCGAGCCTAGATCCCCTGCGGGCTGACGAACTGCATCCGGACGCCCTTCAAGGAGCAGTCAAGTCAGGTCTATTGATCATAAGCTATCCTCACCTTGCGCGTAGTCAATTCGCCAGCCGTGCCAAACTCGCGGAAGGGAAAGGGCTAGCACGTCCTAAACGAAAAGGTGAAGAGTAGACCCGATGCTACAGAGGAGTTTCACACACTATATCGTAAAGAGGGACATCAGTCGTGGAAATGACGCCTAAACTCCGCTCAAAAGAGACGCGCAGAGGAGGGTGAACTGAGGCTATGATCGTCGGAAGGGAAAGAGCGCCGTCCTGACCGGGGGGGCCTGGACAAGAGATATTCTGGAAGCAAGAACTACACAAAACTAAGTGAGCTCCACCGGCGGGCACCTAACGCCCGCGGTCATAACGACACGGATGCGGAAAACAATCAGAGGAGCCTAAGATGTCGTCGTGACGGGAAAAAACAGGAATGGAAGATACCTGACATTCTACCCCTGGGGCCGATTCACGAAACCTCGCGTCCGGAGGTCGAGGCCTGAAAAAACCCGGGAGGCTCTGAGCTTCACGCCCGCCAGGAGGGTACTAAACTTTAACGTAAGGAGGGGAAGCCACGTTTTTCCCGCCCCCAAAGGAGAAATAGGCGCAGAAGGTTCTATCTTCAGAAGCGTGGGGCTGGGGGGGGGGGAGTCCCTGTATGAGGGCGTCAGGGAGTGGGGACCCCCAACCCGGAAGAGGAGGCAAAGGGCTTTTAAAGGGGAAAAAAAAAGCTGAAGCTTCCAAGCGCGAAAGCTCACGGTAAGAACAACAAAAAAAGGATCTTATAAAAGATAAGATGATAGAGGGGATCACGTGATTACGGGTCCGCGCGGGAAGAAGAAACGAGGGGGGAAGGAGCGGCGTCACTAAAAACTATCAAAAATCAGCGAAACTAGGGGGGAAAGGCGCACCCAAAGCGATAACTTGTACGAACGCATAATAAAAGAGAGAAAGTCGAAACTGCGAATAATTCTAACTAGCTGGTCAGATGGTTCGCGGGGGGAGTAACCACCGATCAGCCGAACGCTACGGCTGCAGGAATAGTGGGCTCTAAAAAAGGGCAGCTCAGGAATCCGGGTCGCCGAAGCCAACTGAGGAGTCATAGGCCAATCACTGAGCTACTAAACGTGCAGAAGGTCTGGAACCGTGCAAGACGAAACCCAAAGCGAAAGCGGGTTGTCCAATAAGCAGAACCTTTCATCAAGCTCAACGCAACCCTCCTTGGTAGAAGAAGGAGATACTTCCCTTAGAGAAAAGGAAGGCCCTTGACGTGACATTCGGGGGAACGCACGCCCTGCCAGACGAGAAGATGCCGCCACCAAGAATATCGATGTGAGCTAGGACTTGCTGCAGGTCCAAGGGACTCCTCGACGAGTGTGGGGCCCCCTTGGGGGAGTGCGATCCGTCGATACCGATCTCAGAATGGACGTGCTCTCAGGTCCTCATTCGGAGGTGGAAGTTGCAAAAGGGGCAGACACCGCAACACGGGGATGGGAACGGCCCGATGCGCCGCTCGGGATAACGGGAGGTCACGAATTAGGGAAAATCTTCGGCGCGGCTAAGAGGCAAGGCTCTTACAAGATGCGATTGCCGAGGGAAGACGCGCTTCGGCGGGGGATCAAAACTGGGGCACCGTGGCGAGCGAGACGCTTAGGTCGTCCGAGGGGGAATATGGTGCGAAGGGATACCGTTCAATGATGCGTGCCGTGACACCTAGAAGCGGGTTGGGTAGACGACCCAAAAACCGAAGACTCGCCCGAGCTGCAGAAAGAAAGGCCTATCTAAGGTGGGGGGAGGCGGGTAGGGTCGGCATCGGCGCTCGGGGAAGGATCTATAACTACCCCTCGACGCAGCTAAAAATGCTCCCTAGAGGCTGGGGGGTGTCGTGCTCATGGATCGCGGGGTGCAGGGGATCTAGGATAAAGAACAACGATGCGAAGAATCAAATCCTCTAGCGTCGATGGGTCTAGCCGAAGTCGACGAGAGAATCTGTTAAAGTCTTCACCGGAAGCAAACACCCCTCTAGGTGGGGGGCTCGGCAAACGTGGGAAAGGGCCAGACATCTCAAGGGCGAACGTCCCACCGGAGGCCTAAAAAGAGGGGGGGTTACCTCACTCAGGATCCGATACAAAAGGTCGGACCGGACTCGACATGTTTAGCAAGTAGGAAATCACTCTAAAATCTGAAGGAGGGGAAGCAGAGTCATGCATCCACACGGAAAAGAGAAATGGGATCTGGTCGAAGACCGATCTGAAAACAACACGCCCTTAGAGGGGGAAAAAAGGAGATTACTTCAGGTGTCCGATTCGAAGGTAAAAAGTCATGGTGCCCAGCCAAGACGGCGTCTGCTACCGCTTGCTCGAGAGGAGGGAAAGAAGGAGAGGTCTCTGCCATCCGTACACATACCAGGGGAAAGGAAAAGAAAAATCGGACTGGTTATCCTTAACCGCATTCTTATAAAGAGGGGACAGGCGAGAGAAGGAAGCAGACGTGAAGCAAAAGCCCAGATACCAGCGGCCTCGAAGTGCTCGGCAGATTTCCCGCAAAAAAATTGTCGATCGTAGTGGCGAGTCTAAAAGAGAGCGACGCAGACGCTAAGCTCAAGATGAACGAGGTCTTCCTGGAGGGATATCCTACTATGTCGACGAGGCGGGTAGATCCTCGCAGAGGATCGCCTGCGCAGCGTGGGGGCGTTTCAAAAATCGGGGCCGGAACAAACGCTTCGGATGCAGCCAGGGGAAAATCGGAGACTGGCTTCACCGCCGGCAGCGGAGCGCCGCAGCAACGACACGCTTCTAACAACAACAAATCGCTTAAGGGGGGGGGGTCCGTCACGAGAAAAAAAAAGGCAAATACGCTCGTCCCGGGCACAATGGAGTCTACTATACGGAGAGGACAAGGTCCGCGCCCCGGAAGAGGAGCAAAGCCGAGCGGTCGAAAGCATAACTAGCCCAAGGCAGCGAACGGCGAGACGCGCCGAATAACGACGCAGACAAGGACCTCCTCCTAGACAAAAGGCGCATGGAAGTCCTGGGACTCACCACTGGGAAACGTTTGAGCGGGATGGGCCTTGTGCACCAGGAAGCAAATCACTAAGGGGCCAGATTTGACGAAGGACCACTATTATAGGTCCACAAGAAATCGCAGAAGGCGTTGAAAAAATAAACCCGCCTCACGACTCGCTTCAAAAACCAGGCGTAGCGACTTGAGAAATTAAATAGGGAGATAGTCCGCCGGGAGATAACCCTGGCAGGAAAAATTCCAGAGCTATGAGAGACGAGGGGCTACAACGCAGGGAGCTTCAACCGTGGAGTCAGGCATCCCGCGAAAGGGTCGAAGACGACTAAAGCTGAATACGTTGGGGGGGGAAAAATCGGAACCTTTTGTGGGCTTGACCTAGGGTCTCCGGTACTAACATGCGAAACCAGATTCATCTAAGGAGACAAGTAGAGAAATGATGCTCAGTCAGGTCACTCCTCCGTGAAACCTACGAGGAGCTTGTTGCGGGTGCCGGAACGATAGAGGGAAGGAAGAAACCATCTTCCTTCTAACTTCAAAGGGGAGCCGTCGCGTCGTCCGGTCTGGGCAAGAGGGTAGCTGGTTGGGCATAATTGAACACAACTTGAAAGTCTCGAGGGGGGAAAGGGAGAGCAAGCACGCTGCCACCGAGGCTTCCAGAGGGAGGAAATCCTAAGGGG
>Ga0179593_1456473_pt1 | contig 19680 bp, 6 predicted proteins | sample CZODoug2_1_08_16_FD_185931 | JGI IMG/M metagenome (GOLD analysis project Ga0179593, IMG submission 185931) | Vadose zone soil fungal communities from Angelo Coast Range Reserve, California, USA - CZODoug2_1_08_16fungal (PacBio error correction) | ecosystem: Environmental > Terrestrial > Soil >...
ACCTTTCTAATTCTACCTGTCCCAGATAACGAGACAGGAGACTAAATCTCGTAACACAGGAAAATAAACGGTCGTATTGCGGGAATATACGAGGTCTTCACGCCACAAAAAACGTCAAACCCGGATCTTGGGCTTCCATATCACACGGGTAAAGATCGTCAGAGTCATCTACGGCTACACTTGGGAACTACGAACTTCCAGCCCATGGAAAAAAGTCCGGACTGACTAAGGGAAGGGGTCCTGGCCTTGAAGGGGATTCAGGATTAGTGAACCGTGAATCGGGGAGAGAAGTTACGAAACCCCGCGCGGAGAAGAAATCCGCCAATTCAATCTCTTAAAAATGAAGAGAACTTGTAAAAAGCTCCACTAAGAAAATGCTTTAATGATTCTATCAGGGGGAACGAAAGGCAAGCGTCCTCCTACTATAACGGAGAACCCGAAACAAAAAAAAAGGCAAGAGTCCTTGATGGGAAGGAGAGTCAGACCCTCATAACGCGTGGGGCGAATTGGCTAAGAAAAAGATCGAAAAACAACCGTCCCATGGCGCTCACAGGGAAAAAAAAAGTGGTCCGAAGGAACGGTCCTTTAACCGTTCTAGCCGAGGAAAGGGAGACCGAGGCGAAAGAAACACCGTAAAGAGTCCGCTAGGAAAAAACTGGCTATCAAAGATCTTAGGGCGATGAGGGGGCGATTCTTCCTTCCAGTTCGGGAAAAAAAAGGACTCTAACATACACGCCAACAACCCGTTTAAAGAAAAAAGAGCTATTCAAGGGATCCGTTGGGAAAGGCGGGTCTCAAAAAGAAGACCATAATATAAAAAAAGTAGAACCAAAAGCGCTATTGAAAGAATCACGCGCCGGCTTAGAGACGGAAAGTTTGGGGAGGGGAGAGGAGGAAAGCAGTACTTCTTTACTGCCAACTCCAGGAGTATGGAGGTTCTTGACGATATCTTGTTTTCTTCGTCGTAAACGAACTGACGGAAACAAAAAGGGGGGATATCGGCTTCCTTGTGTTATTCGGCGGAGGGGGGGAGCGTCATATGGAGGGCTGTTTAATGTGGCCTAGAGAGGTGTACATCGACAGCGAGGCGAGACCTAGAGAAAAAAAAGGGATGAAAGATAGATTTGATTCTTTTCTTCAAAAACATGGAGAAGAAATCGTAGGGAAAGTGTTGGACTCCTCGCATCATGGAAGAAGAAAGGCGACCTCGGGACGGGAAGAGGGAGAGAAGTAAACTGTGGACAACAAAAAGGTGCAGCGAAGATCCCCTCTCACGCCAGACTAAGAGGGAAGAGGCCGTCTTATACTAGAAATGGGAGGCATCTTGACTTTCATCTCCACACATGAGCGTCTTAAATATAAAAAAGAAAGGAGGGGAAGAGATTTCGGTCACTTCTGGGCATGGATGGGTCAATTAGAAGTCGGACCTGGGCAGGAAGAGGGGGTCCTATAAAAGTCTATCCTAGCGAGAGGAAGGAATTCGAGAGATCCTTCACATTGGTTTCGTGCCACTACGCGAAGAATAAGAGAGGGAACCTCCGGAAATTAGGGGCGGAGGGGAAGGATGGAGAGGGAGAAGACGACAGGTTTTCAACTCGAGTTTCGTCTTACTGCTCAAGAAAGAATATTACCATGAACACGCTGTTAGGCGTTCTAAAGTCCCGAGAAGAGAAAAGAAGAGGAATCCAGGCCCTTCCAACGGGACACAAACCACAAAAAGAGGATCAACGCATCAACTCAAGAGGCCAGGAGAAGAAAAAGAAAACGATTCTTGGCTGAACCCCTGAATACGGAGGGGAAAAGTAAAAACCGGGGGGAAAGGTGTCCCTGCAAATTCCTTCTGGGCATAGAGAGAAACCTCTCAGATAATCAAGACGAGCAAAGAGTAGAGGTCCGGTCTAAGAGCAAGAGGGAGGGGCGGTCCTTGTTAACCTTCGTTAAAACAGAAGGAGCACAGGGAGGAAAGGAGAGTCCAGTGGTGACTTAGTCAGCGAATTTGAGAAAAAGGGAACATTATCCGAATCTCTCAAAACAGGCGGGAGGTGTGATCTCCAACGGTGGGGAAAAAGGAGACTTCTGGAAGAAAGAGAACACCACCTTGTCTATAGTTCTCACGGAGAGGGAAAGAACCTCAGAAGGTTTTCCACGAGTGCAGAGCAAGGAGGTTGCCCTGTTTTAAGAAAAGGCAGTTTCTCTATCACTCACTCCACCTCATTTCTCCAGGCGGGGAAAGGGGGGGGAAAAACCTCGAGGAAGGTGGAATATCTTTTCCTGCTCTCCTCCCTGTAGCGAGGGGGGAGCAACGTTAGGGGATATTTTTTTTCGTAGTAGAAAGAGGAAGGAGCCTTCCATATGTAGAAGGAAAGAGTGGGGTAAAGCTTTTATAGTTATTGACCCTCTCTAGTAGAAGGGGGGGGGGAGGGATTCGGTTCAGATCCAATTTGGGGTAAATCGAAGAAGAGCAAATGGGTAAAGAGGGCGAAACCTTTCTCTCCCACCTTTTCCAGAACACTTAACGGCAGAGTGAGGACTCATGAGGGTTTTTTGGGGAGGGGCTCACACCATGTTACTTTGGAGAGTATTCTGCCCGGAACGCCGCAAAGGAAAGTCATACTGAAGAGGATTCCCTTTGAGAAGGAAAAATAAAGGGGAAAAGAGGGGAAACTGGAGGGGTGTTACATAACTAGTCTAACTAAGAATTGTGTTAGCCGATCAAAGACGATAAGAAGATATAGAGCGAAGCTCAGGATTAACGTAGGGTCAGTATCTAATCAACAAAAAAGAAAAGAAAGAGGGAAGGAAAGGAATTAAGGAAAAATGCCCTAGATTATAAACGACGAGACTAACCGAAAACCTGTCCAAACAAGAGTTCGTATTGGAGACTCGACCGAGGAGGGTCAATAACACCCATAGGGCAGACGCTCCCCCTTTATCGGGAGGGATTCCGGCAACAGACGTCTTCGATCGGATCTAAATCAAGGAAATTGACGGCCCGAAGAGTCCTACAAAAAGGGGGGGAAGAGGAAACAATCCACCACTATCTATTCCTGAAGGTGGACGTGTTCTGCAGCCGCCTAAAGGAGGTAAAGCAGTCTGACACTTGAATTTAAAAAGAACAACGTTGGAGGCATCACGGAAGCTGGAGAACGCAAGACCGTACCTTAAACATAAAAAGACTCTTGCAAGCCTCATAGAAAGGCAGCGGCTAGAGGAACTTATGAAGGAATTACGAATCCTCGGCTCAATACGAAAAACTTAGCGACCTTATCTCAAACACATCATTCGAATTTCGGAAGAGAAAACAGAAAAAAGCTAGCTACAAAATTCCATGGACGGATAGGTACACAAAAGCAACATGGATACTTGTATCTAGCACAAATTCAAGTCTAAAAACCCAGTAATGACGATAGAAACGTCGCGTACCCGTTCCGAAAAAAAACGGGGGGCAGTTCACCAGTTTGAGACTAAGGCCAGGATGCATTCGTACTGTGAAAGGGGGGAATCTCCCTTTTCCAACTGACGCTCTTCGCCAAAGGGGGGGGCGTACACAAAAATAATGCTGCTCTGGGGAATAGAGCGCTTCTGGGGGCAGCCACCTCCGGTAGACTAAAGCACGAAACACAAAGGAGAATATTAGAATGCTAAATAGAGTCGTTTAACTCCTGATGAACCACAACAGCAGCAAGATACAAGCTACTGGATTGGACAAAGGGACGTGGGAAGAGCCCGGAGAGACTTGAAAGGGAAGGATAAATAAGAAAGGGTTACAGGGCTCTCCTCATATTATTTTGAGATTGAGCAATGAGCGTGGTGTTCGACTATGAGGAGTACTGGAGCGTGGGTAGAGGAAGGTTGGATAGTTTTCCTATCTTCTATGAGTGAAGGGGGGTGGGGGGGTGGGGTGGAGGGGGGGGGGGGGGGGGGGTTGCAGGGGAAATAGTTTCGTACTTCCAGTCTTCTAGTTCGAAAATCGTCTAAGACTTTAGAGAACAGCTGGGCGGGCAAACAAATGAGGTCGTAGGTATGTTTTCTTACGGTGATCCTACAAGCTTAGGCTTCTTCGGAGGGAACTATAAGATGGGAAAAGACTAAATCTACGGGCCTGGATGTCGGAAAGAACAGCTGAACACCAAAGGGGGCACGGCGCCGCGCTTCAAAAACGCAGACGCAAAGAAAGGTGTTCATCTTCCACACGGCTACTATCATCGGGGGCAAGGGATGAGCAAACGGTAAAGAGGCAGAGAATCTAAAGAAACGAGGATAGGCAATATATATAGGATGTCTCGGGGCAATTCGAGATAGAGGCCATCGAGGTAGAGGCACTCCGGTAGATAAGGAAGAGAGGGAGATGGATCCTTCCTCCGTTAAACCTGGGTTGTGGCGGGAAAAGCAGGAGTCGAAAAACCAAGACCTCTCTGTGTAAGATGGACATGCTTAGGGGAAGTAAGGGGGTCTACTAAAAAAATGGGGGAAGGGGACAGGCTTTTCCTGCGCAGTCCTCCCAAAAACACCTAATACACGAGAGATACGGTATCTTGCAGGGGAGAAAAGGAAACGAGTGCGCAGAAAAGCAGACCCACCCCCTATTGCCAGGATCAACAACATCGGAAAAGCATAGCAAGACTGCGGACAACCGCTAAACCCGTCACTGCAGCATAAAGGGATAAATCCGAAGAAGCCGCTGTTAACCTCCTCCCTGAACCAAATAGGAAAAAAGAAGTCAAACATTCCTCAAGGGAGTCTCTGAAAAATAAAGCCTGATGGCACATAGAGCTCTCAATCCCCTCTCTATCCTTCTCTAAATTCCAGCGGAAAGTAAAGGGGTCCCATCAGGCGGGTCGGAGATGTTTGAAAGAAGCACGCGAAAAAAATGCTATCTAACGGGAGTAAAAGAGTTGTTGTGGCATTAGACTACTTTGTTTCTTAAATTCATTAAAGGTACGGAAGAGCAAGACTCTATTTTACCCGGTTTGGGGAGAAGATCGTTCGGCAGTGGCTGGGAGATTAAAAAGGGGGGGGGGGGCTTCAACAGAAATCCCACGAGAGATTATCATCTTTTAAATAGTAGGAGTCCGTTGAAAAAGCGGGCAAGTTGTTTCGGTCTTGGTGGCTGGGAAGAAGGTTTCATAGCAAACAAGGCCGGCTGCCAGGCGTCTGTACGTTTTACATAAAGCGCCTGCAGGGGAAATAAGGGGGTCCAAGGGAGAAGAAGAAACATCTAAAGACCCAAAGGCAGGCCGTGAGAGGATTGAGGAGTGGCCGTAAAAGAAAATAACTTACAATAATTTAAAAAAAGGGGGGGGCTTGCAACGCGCGTTCATTAAGCTCCACATAAGGGGGGGACACTACCAGGGGTGAATCGAAAGAAACAAAAGGAGCTTCTTAACAGTGCTGCTCCACAGGCCTTGGGGGGCCAAGAAAGAAACAGATCACTAAATTCTGGAGGGTCACTGGCCCCCCTGGGCTTGGGACTCAAGGAAAAAAAAAGGACACTTCGTTCAGTCTAATATGGGGACCCTAGTGGAGAGCCGGGGGAAGGCGAATACAGGTTTCTGAAGGGGGGAAGTGTTAGGTGACAAGAGTCGCTACATCCACTAACCTGGATGTTTTTGCGCATAAACGACGAGAAGAAAAACAACGCTAAAAAAAGCTAAAGGGAACGGGATCTCTTGACCGGGATCTCTCGGAAGGGATGAGAAAAAGAGAGATACATGAGACCTTTTCTGTAAATGGCCCAGAGCCGAGATATCATTATGGTCGGTGCTCTGAACCAACCTTCCCAACTCTAATATTGCAAAGGGAGGACCTCGTAAAATCAAAAAAAATCAAGGAAATCGTACCAATATCACTAAGATAAAAGGGGAAGATCTTGAGAATATGCATCGACGCGGCGGGGCTGACCTGGTCCCATCTCCGACGTCAAAACAAGGGAATAAGAAAATTCGAATCAGTAAGGGCACGTCCTGCCCGTGAAAAGAGTGTTCCGGGAAAGAACTACGGCCAGGCAAAAGGGAAGACGTCCCCATGTGATGCATCAGGAAACCGTTGAGTGCTTAAAAAGTCTGGACAAAATACCATACCCTCAATACAGAGAGGGGGGGAATCCTGAGAGACGCGGGTCCACTGATGTCCGCGCAGCCACTGTAATATTTCGAGCCAGGGCAGAACCTCGAACTTCATACTTAAAGGGACACCACTCAGCAAACATTCGCGCAAAAACCTAGAAGGACCCGTCAGTCGCTAGGCTTTCCACGTAGCCCCATGGCGCCCGAGGTGTGGATCTGAATCTCAGCACCAAAAAGACCGCACCGAGAAACAAATCCTCTTCCAAGAGAGTCACCCGTAAAGACCGGAAGTTCCATTTAGCAGCGCGGTCTAAGAAGATGGTTTAGGTCCGGGGCGAGAAACCAACTTCGCCACACTCTACTTATCAAAACACCGTGGGCAGCAACACAAAATAGCTCTGCGGCTGAAAGAAAAAAGAGCCTGTCCGGGGCAGCCACCTCCCTCGCGACACCCACACCCTGGAGGAACTCGACTTGAGGGAAATTGGGCAACGAAGGTCGGGGTTGAAGACGGCGGAAGATTCCTCTAGGCCGGTCAAGTAGCAGCGTCGAGAGAGTCCTAACCATGGAACGCTACCGGGCCTAGCTAGCGGGCAATTTGGCGAAAATTTACCAGCAGTCCTTTAAACGTGTGAACAGGACTCCAAGACGGAGTTGTTGATGAACGTGGTGAATGCTGTGTAGCCATATGGAGGGGGAATAGGCAGGCTGACTGCGGGGATCCTGAGGGTTGATCGTGGAAGAAAAGGAGTTCTCGTCGGGGGATTTAGAGCGAGGGAATAAGGTCCTAGGGGGATGGAAAGTTCCGAGCTGAGGGCGCACTTAAGAGGTCGGGGTCTTCCGAAAGCGAGGAGTTCCACGGGAAAGTTAAGGGGCTAAATCATGCCTACCAACTCACGCGGCCACCATTTCTTATGAGGACAGGGCGTCCTGTTCCAGCGGGCAAGAGGGAAAGACCGGTAAAAGGCGAGAAAAAAAGTACGGCGCAGATTAGTTCCTCCAGGGCCTTGAGCGGACAGTACTTCAGACGTCCGCAGAGAATGGTACGAGTTAAATTAGAACGAAAAGACGGAGCCTTAAAATGCAAGGATTTGTCTTAGCTATCATGAACTAGGGGAGAGATCAAAAACAACGGAGGAAAAGGAGCGGAGATAGTCGTATCCTGAGGGTAAAGGAATAGATATCCTCTGTGGATCTTAACGCGGGGGCAACCAACGCGCGCAGTTCTCTGAATCTTTACAGGTAGCAGCACCAGGGGGGGGCAGACTAAGATGCTCTGGGGGTGTGGTGACGGCGCGATCTGACCTTATAAAGGTCGAAGACTGCTTGCAAAACAAGGCGAACTACACCGGGTGATCCGAGGGGAGTAATACATGATCCGGAACTCAGGGACTACAGTCTTGTCGGCAGACAACGGTTACTATCAGGAGAGGATGCTAAGAAATCCGATTCCCACACGTCACAAGGGAAAATTAGACATAGGAAACCACTCCGATCGCCGTCTCCCAAGGAAATAACCTATTACAAAGACAAACACCTGACCTGTCAGGCCGAATGAGGGAGCACCGCATCCATGGAAAAACGATCAAGCACTTAACCAAAAAAGTTAGAAGGCCAATCTGAAGGCTGGGACATCGCTCAAACAGAGAGAGCCAGGAAAAGAGCACTTAAGCTACTAAGCTCCGGAATGAGGGCAGTCGGGAAGGGGAGGCGCGCATTGTTTTGAAGGGGGCGTTCAAGAACTTGCCCGGAAGGAGAAAGGTCCTCCATTTGTGGGGGATTCGGAACGCCTCGGGATGACCACGAAGGAAGCGACTGGGGGAATCTATCAGGGAAAAAAACTAGGTGGTACGTTTTTGAGATTAAGAGCTTGGAGAACGGAAAGAGTATTCAACTCACCGATTCTAGGCGCAACTGGAGAGAAATTAAGGGACTAGTAAAGGGCCAAGCTGCATATCGCCATGTTGGCGAAGGTTGGCTTTGCGCGGCGGTTTTAGCCCAGGCTCCAGATGCGTGTTGGGGAAAATATCTCAAGGGGCGTAAATTGTTCCGGGTTAAAGAAAGGGCCCCCTGCAGCGGGGGGGGACTCGACGTGAGTTAGCGGAGAAGGAGTAGTTAGGGGAATACTGACAGACGGGCCGAAAGGAGTGCAGCTGGAAGGAGGGGGAGATTTGGTCTAAGTGATCGCCAGACGCCGGGGGCACGAAAAGGGGGGATCTACGAAAAGCACGGGCAATAAACCGGTCTCAAAAACCTTTTCCAGTACAGCTCAAAGCTCATAAGCGCGGACTGACTAAGCTTCCAAAACTTTTTGACGTCGGAAAAAGTAGGAGGGCATCCGCACGGGAAGAAGATAGAGAAAGGGGCTCTTCAATAAACAGAATGGGACTTTAATATTGTCTGGTGGAGGTGACAGAATAGTCTCGGCCAAGAGAAAAAAGTGGGGTGACGCCACTGGACAGATCTATCGATAAGGCGCATCGGCCAGGGAATATGAACTTTTGGAGATAGGGAGCTCTCGAAAAAACGTTACTTAGATATAGGACGAATAAGTGGAGGGAAACCGCCTCAGAACTAATCAATCGCTATGTAAACTCAAATTCTCCTGCAAACCAACGGAATTTAAGCTACCAGAGTCGGAATCACAACCACAGAGACATCTCAAAAGTGAGCGGTCGTGGAAAACATCACCTTAATACTTCATCTGCTCGGAGGGGAAAAATGCCGAATCTTCTCGACGTAAAATTGCATATGGAAGGGAAAAGGAAAAAAAAAAAACACCACTAAAAAACCTTCCGGTGAGAGGGTTCCGTTCCAACAGGCCGCGGGCGCGCCAGGATGACAAAACCGGTGAGAGGACTGCGTCCAAGTTTGCTTCTCAACTGAGAGGGTAGGCATCCAAAAGCGTCTAGAAGCGCGGATTGCAACCTAGCTACGACTTTCAACGGTCCGCGCGGAAAGGTGAAGGGAACAAAGACAACCCCTTCTCACAGTAAAGAGAGAAGACTTGAAGAGGATCGATGACCAACATCCCTCTCCAAAAGTGCTTCAGGAGGAAAGCAAGGAAAAGAATCTATGGGGGACTTCTTCTACCCCCATCCAGAAAGGCCGTTATAGCGAGCAAACTGCTCATAGCCAAACACCCCCTTCTCCAAAACCCCTTTCGAGATTGCCGAAGGCAAGCCCAATCAATGGAAAGAGAAAGAGTGCACCGAAATAGACTGGGGACGGAAGGAGTGAGAGTAATCCCCTTAACTCCAATAAGAGAGAAGTCTGAACGTTTCTATCAAACTTGAATGCACTGATCTAAGAGCTTCCCGGGTCACGTTCACCAAATATAAAACCCACTACCTAGAATTAGAACCGTTCGACATGAGGTGACAGGCTCCCCCTTCAGAAGGGAAGCGCCCGGGTCAACTACTCCGCGGACCGCGCCTATTAAAGACAAGATTAAGAGGCGAAAGGCTGCTAAATTCTTGCAAGCTCGAATTAAACAAGGAAGAAATTTCGGCCGCCAGGAGTGGATGAAGCGGAGTTTTGTATCGCTGAGCTGACCATCATGTCGGGTAAAGTAGCAGAGGTTGCTGCTTGGAGGGTTTGATGCGGTTGGATGGCTGGCCAGTAAAAAAGAGAGGTTAGAATTTTAGATAGGGGCCTCGGGGAGGTCCTCTAGTCGCTCATCGCAATCGGCGATAAAATGTAAAGTGGTCGTCAGAACTATGAAAGGAGGAGAAGGGCGGGAGACCAGATAAAGCGCGTTACGTCGGTCCGTCCGATACCTTTGAGCAAAGAATTGGGGGCCAGAGGAATGGGAACGCACAGTTAAGCGGCGAGGCGTAGAGGCGGGAAAAAACAAAACTCAATAGACAAGCGTCCATTACGTCCATCAGAATCCGCGCGCCAGAGATTTAAACTCTGTGATCAAGAGGAGGCGACGCGTAACCAAAACTAACTCTTCCTGGGATCTCTAAAGAAAAAACAACGGAGTATTCGTAGAGAAGGAATCCGTCGCGGGCAAAGTTCAGCAGTTTCTTTAGAAGGACGGGGGCGCATCGGAGGGAGAGCGACGCGGGGGGGAAGGAAAAAATACGGCAGCAGGCGATAAATTGGACATGGACTAGTCGAACCTTTTTGTGCGCCCGCCGCGCACCGTAAAGAGCCGAAGGACCGTCTGAGGCTAGGGAAAAGGGCTGATACAATGTCGGACGAAATTGTGGCGCCGAGCTGCGGCTCTGAGGCCGCCAACGACTACTCCGAATCCTCTTTCTTTCTACACAGTCAAAGGAGAGATCGCCGGAGAGATATAGCGGCCTCCGAAAGGCCACTGATCGCCACAATCAGAAAAAGACGAAGAAAACGGACGTGCCACCACGCACCTCACGGCCATAAATCCGGAAGGAAAAAAAGAAGCGACCTGGACTCCGCAGACAAGCCCAGCACGATCAGATTCCAAACTACAATGAACTTCGGGCCCTGTCAGGGCAAGACTTTTCATCAGATCATCAGCAACTCTACGAAAGGCATCTGGTCATAAGAGCCGAGAAAGAGCAGGATCGTCGCATGAAGGGAATGTTTTACCGCTCTTCAAAAAAAAAAAAACGAAAAAAAGGGAAATTCATAAAGGGACTCCAGGTTGGACGGGCTGTGGCTCGGAGGGGGCATGCAAAGCGCTGAGTAACAGCTCCAGCAGTCAGTGTGTGAGAACAAACTGTGTTGAAAAGGTAGAGCGAATTGGGGTCTAACTCAAAAAAACCGCACGCGAACGCCACTATATCGGAGGGCTCAATCGCGGAAGGACTATGAAGACTCAATAGCGCAAGGCGGGGGGCAGGTTTTTTGTCGGGGCGCTGAGCAGGGGGGGCTCGCAGAATTCCTAAGCTGCTGGGCGTGGACGTTGGCATAGAAGAGCACTGGAAGCGGAGAGGCTAATGGGGATCGCAGGCGTGTGGAGAAGTTAGCAAAACTCTGTCAAGGAGGTGAGAAAGATTAAAAATCCTGAAGAAAAAGGCATCGGAACCGCAAGCTGGATGAGCTTGCCCTAATGTCGAAGGGGAGGAATTCTCGTCATAGAAACCAGGGGAAATTACAGGCTAACGGGCAAACGAGCAAGCGCGTAAAGGCGTCCTGGGAAATAGGCACCGTCAAGAGATAAGCAGGCGCCTAAGGGCATCTTTACAACCTTTGAAGAGGAAGTATTCGGAACCCCTCCCAGAAAATGGATACGTCCCGGGAGCCGGAGCACCCGAGGACCCGTGGTCGGTAATCAGGCGTTGGTGTGAGGTGACCTAGACGCGGCATCAAATCCTACTAGTTTTAGAACGGGGGGGGGGCGATCACCATAGGGAAGAGTCTAAAGGCCAGGTGCGATAGAGAAGGTTATCTCGGGAATGATCTCTCAAAACCACGAAGGATAAGGGGAACAGTACATATCCCTTGGATGACGAACCGGGAAAGATTTCGCTCAATCTAGCTGAGAGTCTCTTAGAGCCAACACTCCCAGGATGGCTGGGGGGAGCGACCCTTGACATCACACAAGAGGAAGCTATTACCCCCTTATATTGAACACAGTCCGATCACACGGGAATCTGAGAGATGCAGAGGGGGCCTCTTAGAAGTTGGCCGACTATACTCCGACGGTAAACCCCCGGGGGGGAAGGATTAACGCAAAGTACGTTCTATCCGCACTAAAAAGCGTCATTAAAGGCGCCATTCCGAGGAGGCACAGGATGACGCCGCAAAACAGGGTTTGGGGACTGGAGACATTTGGCAGGCTCAACGGAGCAAGAAAAAAGAAACACGCAATTCGACAACCTGGTAACCTTAGCTCCCAGCTGTCAAGGGGGCTTCCACGTTCGGTTCATCATGAGACACGAAAACGACCCGTCCAAGAAGAGACGATCAGGCACCAACGCCGCGCCCCAGGAGGCAAAAACTAAAGCAAGATCGACCCCGACCAAAGTTGCTCTTCGCTCAACTTCCCACCCATCCGGGAAACCTGGGTGGAGGGAAGTGCTCACAAAAACCCTGCTAAGAGAAAAAGAACCACCTAACTAAAAAACAACGCTTCACTGACCTCCGAGAACCCAAGACCTAAAGGGAATCAAGATACCATAAGGGACACATTAGCTCGTTCGAGTGGGGTCATCTACAAACAATTCTCCAAGAGAAGGGGAGACTCTACCACAACCTAAAACAAACACCTATTGGCGCTTGTCAGAAAAAAGCTGACTTCCCGCCACGAAAAAGCGCGCGACTCATCCAACACACTGAAGGCTGAAAGTCGACCGGGAGCAGTAGTGGAAACGTAAAAAAAGGGCAGAAAAGGCTCGAAGCGAGTAGTATACTAAAGATGAATTGAGCTCGCCCTGGGGAGGCAAAGATGACCATGATTGAACTGTTCCACGGAGAAAGGGAGGGATGGATCTATAGTTGTTCAGTTGCGGCGGAGTCAAGCTGATACGTAGGATGAGAAGGTCGTAGCGCTTCAAGGGTTCGGGGGCCGCGAAAGCGTCGTATTGCATTTCTCTTTGGAAATCAGTGACGAATGGAGAAGGGAGAGGATGGAGCTACATCGCACTCGCGAGAGAAACTCAAGAAAGTGGGGAAAGGGAGGACTACAAGAATTTAACGTGGCGGCCCTCATGAACTACCTATAGTTAAAAAAACGTAGTGAATTGCGCAAAAAGAAGTTGCTCTAAGACGAATCTTCAGGACGGGACGAGCTTGGCCCGCAAAAAAAAAGGACAAACCTCGAATTACTGAAACTAAAGAACTAGAAGGATGCTCACTACCAAATCGAAAAATCAAGGAGGCTCGCGGGGATCTTCAATCACTTATCGAAGGCCACTCCTATGTACGCAGAAGAGAACAAAAACAACGGAGTAGAAGAAAGCTCCTAGTCAGCTGACTGCGAACATTTGCGGGGAGGATGATGTAACGTAAAGCTTAAGCTACTCGGTAAGACAAAGGAGACTCCTTCTTGCGCTGTAGCCTTGAGAGGGGGGTCGAAAAAAAGGTTGGTGGTCCACTCGGAAAGGAAGAGATGAATGAACGGAGTCGAAATGGAACGCGGAAATGATGGCTAGGAGCACAAGTACTTTGTTCCGAAGGTAGCTGGTACATATCCATGACAAAAAAATCCAAAAAAGGCTGGGTGAAAAAGCATGCTACTGAAAGCCGAGATCGCCGATACTATTCGGGAGCAACCCTAAGCCCAAATAGACACTAATACACCAGACGAACTACCAAGAAAGCCAGCCACGCATAGAACTAGAAGCTACAACACGGCGAAACCGCGTCTCCTGGTCTGTACCAGGGAAATTACATAATCAATATAAAGAAATAAAAGAAGGTATTCAGGGTAAGGTAGCACATGAACTATGGGACATAGAGTAGAAACAACAAAAACCCGAGAGGCCGACTCCATCGTGATCTTAAAGCAAGCCTTGAGCAGTCGATCTTCTTCGACGCTGTTTTAATCCTTCGTCAAAAGGGGAAAACGTAGGAGAAGATTCCTCAGTGGCTCTGTAGGTGAGTGTGCGGGAAAGAAAAATGTCTAGAGAAGACAACAAGGGAGGTGTGAAGACGAAAAAATGTTTGGAGAAGTAAGCCTTGAACTTTGATATCAAAAGAAAAAAAAGCACCAACGCCCATCTTAGAAGGAGAGAAAGGTCAAAAGGAAAGGTAGGCCGGCAGCTAATAAGGGGCGTGAGCGGGGTAGTTTTCTGTGAGCAAGTGGATCTAGCAAAAAAAGCTCAAACATGTAGATCTTGGGATCCGCATCATGGAAGGGAGAATCTCTTCGTTCCACGCGAAACCTGGGAAAAACGCGAGGAGGACTTTAAGTACCCGCCTTTCTAGTAGTAGGGGAAAGATTCAAGGGCCGCCCGAGTCAGAGTGAAAGCTTGAAGCTTGACGTGATGGAAGATTAGAGGACTCGTCGTTCTAGGACTAATTTTTGAAATCCAAATTTTGGAAATCGGCGAAGCGAAAATGGGCACGGAAAAAAGAAGGCAAACAAGAGGAATGGGCCCTGAAAACGATAAACGGAAATGAAAAAATTTTCTTAGTAAAGAAGGGTTGGACTCCTACTGAGATAAATTTAACTCGGAGAAGTAGTCCGGAGGAACGAGGCCCGAGTCGAGAAGAAAGAGGAGTCCCCTTTATTCCTACGAATCCCGTTGCGGGAAAGTAGAGGTGGTGATTTGAAACGTATGGCCGAGAATACCTAGTTGTGGTAAGGTATAAAGAGAGAGTAGCTATCACGTAAGCGAAAAGACTGGGCAAGTCGTGATAGAAGGATATCCTGAGGATCTGAACCAAAAAAAGAAAAAAGAGGAAAAAAAGAGATCCAGGAATAAAAAATCTTTACTAATGGAAATACTTCAAGAAATCACCGCGCTCTGATCAGTTCTCAACGGCCCATAGGTAGTATTTGCTGGCAAGCGGAAAAACAACCAAAGGAACCGCTTCACCTCAAAATACTGTTTCTACTGAATTCAAGTCCGGTCAAAATCGGGGGACCAAAGGAGAGCGGGAGGAGTACCTGGGAGAAGAAATTCTCCTCCCCAATTAAAGCCACCTAAGGCGCCAACCTTCTTCTTCCACTTACTTCCGTTGAAAGAGGGGTTTCTGGGGAAAGGAATAGTTCTAGAAACCCTAAAAGGTGAAGCTTAAAAGGTCGATCCCAACTTGTACTCAAAACGGCGCTGGAGAAAAGAAAATCCTCTTAACAGGAAAGCCAGGCATAGCAGCAGGTAAAGCGAGGTACGACGGAAAACTTCATGGGGAGGAGTCTAATCCAAGGAGAACAACTACTAACTGGCCTCCTCTACGAACTGAGGAAAAGCAAGCCCTGGGCTCTCGACTCGCAAGTTCGTACAGGCAATGCATGCGGAAGGGACAAGTAACACGAGATTCGCCCGCGGTGTGCTCTTAGGCTGCCAAAAAATCAGCTCCACACTACACAATGAATCCACGGGTAAGAGGAAGGACCCTAGAATAATCCTTTACAAAAAGATACATTGACCGAAGACTTAATAAGCGGGGGTTTCTCTTGGGAGATCTCTCCAATTTCGAAAAAGAGGCAGAGTAAAAAAAAGCCCACACAGGGGGCGAAAATAAAAAAGGGCTGGTGCGAGAAAGTAGCAAGGCAAGAAATAACTCTCCTACCCATCACTAAAAAAGCTAGAAGAGTACCTGGAAGACCGTGCTCGGGTTTTGAACGCCGTGAAACCAAGAATATAAAACGACTTCCAAATCGGAAAGTCTGGGAGAGGGATCACTCTTTCCTGACTCGCCGGGGCGATAGTCGCGAATTGAAGGAAAGAAAAACTAGCAGGTTGACCGGTACGGAAAGCATCAGCGGAGGGGAAGTTCTTTTAAGGGTTGGTTATTCTTCTTCTTCCATATGAGGAGGAGGTAGGATAAAAGTGGGGACTTGAGGAAGGGGGAGCAGGACGCGCCGGGAAGAACGTGGAGTGATAGATTTATATCTCGGTTGATGGCCGATCTGAGGAAGCAGACGCCTCCTAGCTCTGATAAAATAGGGTGCCGACAGAGTTAGTTGGAGGGGGAAAATGGGAGCCGACCATCAGAGGCGGACAAAGGTCTACTTAGTTCCCTAACCTTTGGACAGCATTCGGAAAAAGTGTAGAAGAGTCCGAGGAGGAGAGCTAAGGCCGCAGCGGAGGGACGCACCAACTGTGAACTTCGCCCTCTAACCAATTGACGGGAATCTCCCGCCTGCAGGAGAGGGGATAGCAAACCTCGACTTACTATCATAAGAAAGGAAAGTGAAGAAGTAAATCCAGCAACTTACGAAGCTGCCATAGGAGGAATCTACATAGCAAAAAACACAACGAGGCGGTAAAATGGATCCTTGAGTCGGGACAGAAACGCAAGTTGCTGGGAGAAATGATTCATTAACCCGCCTCTCGGATCTGAAGGGAGCGGGGTGTCCTGAGGCTGAGGTCCAGAGGACGGCGCTGAACGTCCATGAAGCGTTCTACGGGTTGTTGGCCAAAGCTGCTTCCTTACGCGAGGACAAGGACCGGATAGAAACATTTCGAAGAAAAGAGAAGTGCGAGAAAAAAAGTAAAGAAGGGAAGAGCTGGTCACGGAGACATGAGGGGCCGCCCACGTACTCCTAAAATCATCGTTTCGGAAGAGAAAGATGGTCTACATAGGATGAGTAGCCGAGTCTATGCTCGCAGACACTAGGAAAAGACAGGACCCAAAAAGGGGAGAACCAGAAAAACGCAATCGAACTAAGGAAAGCCGTGCCAACAGTCAACAAACCAAAGTCCCGTACAGAGCCTAAAGTCAACGAAGAATAGGAAGAAGCACCCTGACACACTCGAGAACAGAAAAGGGAAAAAACCGAATAGAAAAACCGTAAAGGCCTCTGTCTCCACAGTCATCCCCCCAGAGCTAGCGCGGCCACGTTAGCGGGTACAAAGAGAGAAGGAGTTGTCGCATGCTGAAAGGGCCGTTTTAAGAACAGTTACCGCGGACCGGGCAGAAGTCGCGGTCCTCTTGGGGGTGGGGTCATAGACGCGGAGGTTGCTGCACAGGGGCGAGACTGCCTCGATCAAGGAAAAGGGTGGGCGGACCAAAGGGGGAGAAGTCTTCGTATTGCAGGACACCAGCGAACGCCAGCCGACCCTTAAAAAACCATGGGGGCTCTGAAAAAGGTCTGATCTTATTCTTTAAGGTCCAGGGGGAGGAGGGTGTGGGCTGAAGCAAAATTGTCAGCACGAGCAGACCTCTCACGTCCGGTGCGACAGGCTGGTCGGTAAGAAAGTTGGACCTCTCCTCGTCCTATGGTGGAACTTCGGGCTCAAAAGAAAAGTGGGACTACGGGCTCGACTTGATTACTAAGGGCTACGTCAGTAGTGAGAGGAAGAGAATATTCCTACCTCCGGACCGTGGGACCACTGGGGAGAAGTGCTTCCCTCTCTGGTTGATTGACTTATTCACGGGGTCTCATCAAAAGGGAGAATCGGGCGATCTCACAGGGAAGAGGCGGAGCAAAGACGGCAACCCGAGGATTGCCAGGAAAACGCACTGTGGAATCAGACGCCGGGGGCGACCGAGGGGAGTCTTCCCCTTTTAAAGTAGAGTGGAAAAAAAACCAAGACCTCAGAGGATCAGATTCGAAGAGAGAACGGTGAATCGGCGAATCAAGGGGAGGGGAAGCGGGGGAAGGGACTTTGGTTTTATTTAACTGACGGTCTTCCATCAAATCCTAGATGGAATTTGGGGGGAAGAGGAAAGGTAAGTAGTCTGAGAGCGAAGAGATGGGCAGGTGATTAAAGACGGGATCAGTAAGGGAAAACTCACAACCGCAGATTAAATAATCCAGGACTAGATCCAAGGGGAGGGAAAACTAACCGGCAACATATCTGAATCAGCGGAGATACAAGCAGTACTGAGAGAGGGGCAAACCACCTGGGAGGGGAATATTTTGGCCGCCACCCACTCTCGGTCACCTCGAAAACCACGTGAAAGAACCGTAGAGGGCAGGAGTCCGAGCGGACGACAGGATCTGCTAGGAACGGGCGGCTACTATTCTCCTAGACCAATGGAAATCTTCAAGGGAAAAACGGAGCTTCAAAAATTCTGTCTAGGAAGGGAAAAGGCCGGTGAGCTGGGGGAAGGCCGATTGACGGGAGGAGACAAGGAACGGAAAACGACCGCTAACGGTGGATCGAACGATACCAACTTGTGGGAGACTAAACCTTCGAGGGTAGAACGACAGAAGAAAATTATCCCGACATGGCGAATCTCGACTCCCTCTTTAAACATCCGATTCTGGAAAGGGGGACAGGAGGATTCATTGACTCTTTCTCAAGAAACGGCAGGAGGGAGACTAAGAACGTCCGCGCCCGCAGCCCGCCTCTCCCCATTTAGGCGCTGAGCACTCCGGACAGAGATGTCCCCTGGCCATCTGCAGTATAAAAGGAAAAAGAAAAGGAAAGCCTCCCCGCGGTGCTGCGGAGGAGAGAAGCAAACTGACCGCCACCCAATCCGCCAAAAACGCTCTGCAACGCAGAGAGGGGAAGTTTCTTTTGCCTGAAGTGCTAAGGGGAAGGTCGTGGGACTTTAACTGGGCGAATATCTAAACGTGTCTCCAGAACTGCTCTCCCAACATGGAGTCACCTAGAGGATGTTCTCTTGGGGTCTAATCTCGGAAGGACCCAGCCAACGAAAGGCGCCAGACAACACCTGAGAAACAGTCGACTTAGACCGGGAGCAACTAGTTTGGCCACAAGCCCGCACCGGAAGCACGACTTCTGGAACTTATCGCTAGGGCAGACAACAAGCCGGCTCTCGTGAAAAAAGAGGCGGGAGTTAACGAGCGATAAACTAATCCGTAGAACTAGGCCCCAACAGGGAGGTAGGGGTTACAATTTAGAAGGATTTAGGGACTGCAAGGCATGAGGGACTCGTAGGTCAAGGTTATCTGTCCTTGGGGAATTGGGGGAACTTCGCTCGTCAAGGGAGTTGATCAAGATGGGTGTGAGAAGGTTCCAATGGCACGAGGCTTCTGCGAGAGCTCCCTAGCGAGAGCGGCCGGGGAGGACCAGCGTCTGCCGCCGACCGTGATATAAGGAGGCGGAGGAAAATCTTTCGCCGAAAGCTCCCCCAAAGAAAAAAAGTACTAACGTGTACAAAGGGGGACGCTAAGACCGAGAATGCCAGGCATGGAAAGCACATTGCTTCGCGCGTTACAGGCGCGGCGGGCCGAACGGGAAGGGAGACACGACATGACTCATCTCGCCTCCTGCGGAAGTGTCTGGAGGGAAAAACCGAAGAGGCGACAGAGGACTGCAGCTTATACAAAACCGGGGATAAATCTTTAAGGGATATAGCGCTAGAAAACCAAACACGTTTGATTATGAAAAAGAGTAAGAAGAAGCTTCTAGCAGAGGAATTACGCGAGGACAGAGCTGATCGTCCGACGCTGTGCCTACTCCACAGGAGCGGGTCGCTGGACACTCTGGAAGAGGGCGAAGACCCCGTGTTTAGCCCTCCTAGACGCAAAAGCTCTGAAAGAAGGCCGACTGGAAAAAGGTCTCGGATGGCCTTCGAAGGGGAGCGCAATCTACGAAAAGTTGGCCGCCGACTTGGGCGCTACATGCGGTTCCAACTACGCTAACTACCCATAGGTGTCAGACAAGGGAAAGCTGACTTCTAGAAAGATGCTCGAAGCGCCTCGGCCATACCGCCCCAGAAAAGGATCTAAAACAACGTACCATCACGAGAAATCCTTAGGACCACCTAATCACCTCACTTACCACTTTAAAAGAGAGAAACAACTGGACCCGACGCCGTGACCATCGATGAGAGGCACTTCACACCCTAAGAATGGATTCCTTCTGTATACAACTCCGGAGGGGACCTAGAAAGGAAACTAGAGCTATAACGAGCGAGCCTTAAAAGAGTGGGCGTATCGGAAGGCAGACGGGGCGAGACTGTTATCTAGCTGACGGCTGGGGCAAGAAGGGGAGGGAAACTCAAAAAAAAGTAGAAGGGGAAAGTCCAAAAGGTTGTGGGAGGAGGGACAAGCGCGTTTGGACGGAAGAGGGACAGTCGAGGAGACTCTCATCGT
>Ga0179593_1507894_pt1 | contig 19679 bp, 15 predicted proteins | sample CZODoug2_1_08_16_FD_185931 | JGI IMG/M metagenome (GOLD analysis project Ga0179593, IMG submission 185931) | Vadose zone soil fungal communities from Angelo Coast Range Reserve, California, USA - CZODoug2_1_08_16fungal (PacBio error correction) | ecosystem: Environmental > Terrestrial > Soil >...
GAACGAACGTGCTTCGAGACTCATATCAGAACTAAACTAGAAGTAGAGATAGCCGGAACTCTTACTCCATCCTGCCCATCAAAGATCACTAAGGAGGGGTATTCAGGAAAGCGTATTCGCCTAGAAAGGAGCGGATCTGTCGACTACAGGTGAAACCGGAAACGCCTTCAGCAAATCACACTGGGAACGAAGACAACCCGGGTGGAAAAAGAACGCAGCCATGTTATGAGAAGTAGCTGATAAAACGTCTAGCGGAGCGGGTAGAAAGCGCCGATGCATGCGACGCAGGTTTTCTCAAGAAAGGGGGCAATATGTACAGAAACACCTATCAATGGGGGTTGCAAATCGCTAAAAAATGGCAAAGCTCGCCGTTTTAGATGACCATCAGCAAGAAAGAAATGGCCGGTCGTCGACTACGGTTCCAGGACAACTAATCCTTCTGGGAATAACCAAATCTATATCTCAGCAACCCATGAAACACCCTGAGCGGGAAAGGTATGTGAGTGGGGCTCTCCTAAAGGCTTGTCTGGGTCGTTCGGACTGGTAACCAACCCAAGGTGAGATGGGGGAGTAAAGCTCCTAAGGTCACACTTAAAAATCTGCACTTCGGGATTGAATCACGGTTACGCGCTACTGAACAGGGAAAGAAGGGGCAAGCTCCGGCCGGTAAAAAAAAAAACAAAATCTTTACCAGAAACCTTCTGATCAGGGAAAAGGCAGAGAGCACCTTCTACTCGTACATGGCCCAGGGTAGTGAAACATACTAAAAAAAAAACGATATCTTCACGAAAGACTAGATTGCGCATACGACTCGATTCACGGAGTTTCCAAGACGCAGGGGCAGGGTGTCAAAGTGAGAGGACGTACCGGTCGGGAGTGTCAACGTCCAAGCGAGTGTCTCGACTCGCTCTGGAAAGGTTCGAAAGGGGGACAAAGACAAGGAGATTGTCCAGGGGAAGGAAAGAAAAGGAAAAAAAAGTCAGGGTTCACCACGTGTCTCCGGTGGCAGCATGCGCGAATAGAAAAGAGAAAAAAAAAAAGAGTAGGAATCATGGGAACGGCAGATAAAAAGGTTGACCCACACGAGTCGGAGGACGTTCAATCTATCTCATGAGTGCAAAAGGAGTCGGGTTTTAACAAGAGGCGAGAAACGAAAAACAGGGATCACTCGTAAATGTAAATACAGCGCGATTCTCTCGGCACATCACTGACACTAGACAGCCGTGCGAAATCAGTCGGTGTAGACCTAGGGAAACAGCTAGGAAGTACTCAAATCTCTGTTGCTGAACAGCTCGCAAAAGAGTTGAAAATTACGGTGAAAACACAAAACGATGAAGGGTTAAGACCAGGGGATCGGAAAAAAAAAAGGTTGCTCCCGACGTTTCAGGCGGCTTATTCTTAGACCCCGTCAGTGCCCGTCAGTGGTGAGGACCGGCGACAGGCAAGCATGCAGCGGGACCCGGAAAAGGTTAATCGCCCAACGAACTTCGGGTGGTAAGGAGGACGAAAGTACAGGAATTTCCGGACAAATAAACGTCAGGCGGTAACTGGTTCGCGGAAATATCTCGAGCGGCGAAACGGGAAAACAGTCAGGTAATGAGTAGGGCAAAATTTATCAGGGGATAAAGGGGAGGGAGAACGGGGCTGGAAACCGACACTTGGGAAGCCCCACTTCTCAAATCGAAAAAAAAGACGAGGACGGAAATGTGCCGCGGCCACCAAATATGGAGTGAACACATAACGGACCCTGAGAGCCTCATCCGAAAAGAAGATTAGGAAATCCGTCGAAAGAAGCCGGACGGCGCGTTAAAAAACATATGAGGTCGCATCGACCTCAAGGTGTCGAGAGGAGCGAGCGTTTTTCGGCTTAAGAGAAAGTCGCGAGTTCATCGGGGCACGAAAAAGACGGGGGGGAGTGGGAGGGGCATCGGGCGCATCTCCACAGCCGGAGGTGAAGTTATGGTCAAAACGTAATTGAAAGAGGGGAGTTGCGTCCGGCTAGCGACGACCGCTTTCGTGCGGAGGAACGAAGGTCGAGGACGTCTTGAAGGTCAGACTGTCATAGAACCACAAACCACCCATACAGCCTCAAAAGGAAAAGAACGGAGGGGCGCGTCAAAGACGGAACCCTCCGCAGGGGGATGAAAAGAGTTCGAGATACAAAGGGGGAGGTTAGGTCCGGGTATTTCCAGGATAAAAGTACGGTCCCTAAAGTAGGCTGCGATAACGAAATGCCGAGGCAAAAAGAAAAAGGTAAGGTAATTGGGAGGGAGTAGGTTCGTAAAGACGGAACGCCGCAGGGTATCCCGTGGAACGGAAGTCTGTTTCCAGAGGAGGGGCAGCCGACCGAAAAGCGGGGGGGTTCTGGAAGGACGGGAAAGGCGGGTATTCCGGAGTCACAGTCGAGTTTGTGCTGAACGAAAGGCTCTTCCAGAGTACGGCCGAGGGGTCGCGGGGGGTGGGGGGAAGAAATGCGGGAGGTGGGGTTCTCCAGGAGGAGAGGGGGCGGCGTCCAACATACTCCATAATTCGCAGTGCACATGGTCGGAGGTCCCCCCCCAACACCAAACTACGTTCCTTAAGGGGCCGACTGAAAAAAGGGTGGACTATTTACTGGAACCTCGCTGAGAACGGGGAGAAAAGGCTAAACTGGGGTCGCGAAGAGCGCGACACGGAAGTTCGAGGCGCGAAGAAAGTACAAAGGACGGCTCCTGGGACTACCCTAAAGAAAAAAGGAGTCAAAAAAAAAAGTATTCTCCTGTGGGGCGGTAGAAGAGGGGAACAGTTCCGACGCGCTCAAGGCGCATGCACCTTTGCCCACAAAAAACCTCGAAGAGCAATCGACTTTCCCGCAACATGCTAACCGAAAGCAGGCCAGAAAAACGATGTAAGAAGGGGAAAAAACAGGAGATCATCCAAGGGCAGCCCAAAATGACGCAGCAGGTAAATAAAAAAAGCATACGGCACTTAGAAACCGCACGAAGTGCTCCCAACGCAGAAAGAAGCGAGGGGGGACCCGGCCTCGAGCGACACCGTCGTTAGAAAACCTAAGGCCATAGGAAAAACTAGAGCAAAAAAAAGGAATAGCCCGAAGGAAGAAGTTAAGAACACTACATCTCTGCATCCCCATGCGCTAAAGCCTGAAAATCCGCGGTGAGGAAAAAAGGGCGTCTTTTCCCTCGGACTAAGGTAAAAAACGTCGATGGACCCAGCGGTGGCGGGGGAGGCGGTTCATCGAACCAGCTCGCGCAGGACGCCTACTGTGCTGAAGAACAAAAGGGGCACAGTTGTCTTGAGGGTAGCAAGAAGAACGAGCTTGTTGTCAGAGGGGGGTTGAAAACAGTGGTAAGCTCGAGATCAGACTCCTGAGCCGGGGTTTGGGGTCTTTATCGTAAAAAACGGGGGGGGGGGAGGAAGGACCAAAGGCGTCCCGGGAACTAACGTCCGTCGACGCATCGTGACTACTGGGAAAAAAGTCGTTACAAAGGAAGAGCCCCTGGGGAACCTGAGTAACCGTCAAGTGCTACGGGGCGGAAGACCGGCGGTGGATCTTGGCTAAAATAGAAAGCGGAAGGCACCTCTAACTTTGCCGAAAAGGAAGAAACGGTCATCAAAGGTCTGAGGGGACCCAGGCACACTGCAGGTCGACGCGCCGTAAGGTGAAGCACCGTCTTACGGTCAACGGGGGGGGGCGCGCCACTTCTAGCTTCTCGAAAATTCACCGAGTGAAAGTGCGAGGGACGGTGTGTTCTCACTGGTTGGGGGCAGGGTACAATCTGGTGAACTTAAGCTTGCGGGGCGAGGGGGGGGGGGGAAAAGGGAGGGAAGGGAAACTTCCGTGAAAAGAAGGCGTAAGGCATCCACGCATACAGTCGGTCCGGCGTAACTAAGAATTTTCCGGACAACGGACGTACATAGAAAACTCTGCGGGCTAGAAAGAAAAGGAAAGCTGTCGTAGGGGGAAGGGCGCGAACATCCTCTTACGAACCACGAAAGGGGGCTTAGAAAAGACTACCGAGGCAAAAAAGTCACGAAAAGTAAGTCTGAAGGGGGAACTTGGGAGAGACTGACCGACAAGGCGTGCCCTCCGTGAAACGTAAAAAATTCGGAACGTTCCGACGCAAAACGGCAGCGGGCGGAAAAGAAAAGGACTACTCGTTTCGGGGGACAGTGGAAGGGGGGGAGGGGGAAAAAAGTGGGAAGAACGGCTGGTTCTCCGCCCTGGTTGCGCATTGAGAAGAGCTGAAACGTTGCCTTCCCAAGCGGTTCAAAAGTTCCCGGGGGAGCGGAGATTGGAAGGACGAGAAAAAAAAAAAGCGAAGTGGATTCGAATTGGCTCGGATTCTCCGGGTGGAGGAAAGCCGGCCAACGCCCGGACACGCCTGACGCACAAGAAAGAAACCAGGAAAGAAACTTCGTGTGGTGAAAAACCGGGCCTGCCGGGCCGATTCAAACGATTAGCAACAAAAACTGATGTGAGGAAGAGAGAACCCAACGGCCCCGCAGCTCCAAAACTGTGGGGGGGAAAGACAAAGGAGGGAAAGGGGAGAGGCTTGAGGGAAAGTTCGGCTGAGGAGGGGGGGGCGGGCAAGAGGGTCGGAGGACGCACCCGTAAATTAGTCGTAGCCATTCAAAGACTCGAAAAACGCTAGGGCACTCTACGCGCCTGTGGGGTTATCAACGCGACACGTAGAATGCACAAGAAAGCGACCTAGGAGGAAAAAAAAAAGGCTGAAAAAAGAAACGTCGACGGCGGGGGGGTAGACTAACTCGCGGGGCCACACCCTATTATAGTTGAAGAACAGCGAAGGGGCGGGGAATCGGTTCGCCGACGTTCAAAGGGGCGCGGGCGAGGCGGAAGAAATTCGTACTCCTTGTCTAATGAAATCTGATCCAGGAAGGAAGCTTAAAAGAGGACATCGCGCCTGGGGGCTAAACCAACCTTCGTGGTGCTTCTACTAAAAGCGATCGGACGAGCTCTTCAAAGAAAAGGGGGGGAAGGGGAAGGGGGGAGAGCCGATGGCTCGATCGTATCGCAAGGAATTACATCCGGAAGAAGGGGGAGACAGAAAAGCCCGAGGTATCTCGGTGATTTCTATTAATAGGGCTTAGAAGGGAAAATTCCTGGGCAGAGGATGGAAAAGAAACAAAGAGGGTCCCGAAAAAAGTTCGAAAAGGGACACACACAAAGAAAACCATGGAAAAGGAGAAAGGCCGACGTACGTCAGGCCGACTCCGGACAGGAGGCGCGGCGGAACGGGGGGGGGCTACCTGGCAAGTGGTGAAGGGGGAAAAAGCGGGAAGAGTCTGGGGGGGAAAAGAGAACGTGAGTATAAGCAAAGTGTCGGAAGAAGGTGGCCGCATCCTAACATCCTTCGCATCGCGCCTATCCAAAGGCAAAGATGTTTGGACTAAAAGGGAGAACGGTTAATAGGGGGGGAGGGACAGGCAGACTAGAGAACGACTCAAGGGAGACTATGGCTTCAGGAGCCGACTTCTTTGACTGCCATACATACCACACACCAAAGACATCCTCGGAACATATAAAACAAACAAGACGAAGAATAGTACTCGAACAACACAAAGGAAGAGAATAATGAACGGGGAGTCTTGTTCTCTAAGACTCTTTTGAGGGGGAGGGCTAGGGGAGTGTAGCCTGCGGCTGTGACATAAGAAAGAAAAAGACTTATGAAATAGAAAATCTGATGAATCGTAAACCCGCCGCAGAAAAGGGGGAAGCTGCTGAAAAACTTCGGAAGAGCTCGAGGGAAGGCCCTACCCTAAATTTCTGTTCTGCGCATTCTTAACAAAGATTCCGTCAGCATTTAATAGCAGGCTGTTGAAAGAGGGGGGAGCTCTGCGTCGCGGTGGACTGCGATCTAAACTGGGGGCTGTCGTGGAGTTAAACCGGTCACGTCGTAGTGGAGGGAGTCACCTAAAAAAAAAACATCGAGAGGGAACTTGGAATTGCGCGAATGTGGTTACCCAACAATAATTCCAGGTCGGACTTCACACTGGGGTGGGAAGATGGAGGGGAAGGTGCTGGAAAAGGTAGTCTCATCCTGTACAGCTGACGACAAAGGGGGACGTACGTGCGCGGATTGAGGTCGCTGGAGACGGGGAAGGATGCGTCTACCAGAATTAAATTGCAAAAGACATCAAAACAACCAACTGGATGAAGGAAAGCTAGCTCGGGGTCCTGTTTTTGAGAATAAAAAAGGGGGGAAAAATCGAGGTGTCCGAACGGGGGAAGGCAGAGAGCATAGAAAAGTCAGTGGCAGCGCTCGCGAAAAGGATAGCCTTACGTGCAGAAAGGAGTAAAAAGATTTCTGAGTAAGGGGTGTCAACACACAACAAGGATTGCGGGGGGGGGTAACAAGACAAGTAAAGGGGGAAGAGCGAACGGACTGGAGCGCCAGTTTAGACGCTCCTCGAAGGCGAAAACGACGGTCATCCCAAGGGCTGACCGTAGGGCAAGGGGAAAAGCGACTAAAAACTAGAAATAAAAGACCCAGGAGGCTGACAAGGACCCAAACCGATTCCAACCCGAAAGGGTCGAGTCATAAGATTCTCGGTTAACGACTGAGGGAAAAGACCGGGGAACGGGATTCAGGGAGTCACTAAACGACGACGCTAGTTTGGCCAAAGGACCGTAGGGTCTGCGTTTCAGGGCATCGGACGCTCCGTCACATACTGGGTAAGAAGACCCTGACAGGGACACGCGTGGGGCGTCGTATACAGAAGGTCAGAAACTGGTACCGACCGTACGCTCGGGCGATGACCACCTCGACGCATTTTTGGGACTGGGGGGTCCAGAGGGGTAGGCGAGAGGGTTGGTGTGGCATGAAAGAGGACCGAAGAAAGGGCGCGCCTTCGGACCAGACAGGGCACGATCGTAAGAAAAGAAACCTTCCCCCGAGCGACGTCAAGGGGGGGGTCTCCCACTGGAGAAGAAGGAGGGTAGATAAACCCAGATGCACCGACCGCATGCAAAGGGAAGAACAAGGACGGACGTACTTACTACCAGCCTAACAAGACACTCCTCTCGAATGTCAATTCGACAGGCATCGAGCTAACCAAGAATGGAAAAAAAAAGACCGACGCCTCGATCTATATTCAGACGTCAGCGAGCAGGGGGAGCTCTCCGAACAGTTACGTCAAGGTGTGTTTCTCACTCTCAAGCCTAGGGCACGTCGGGGGGGAAAGGTAGGGACATCTGCACGGGAAAAGACTTCGAGCAACGTGAGGAAGGCAGGGAAACATCACGCAAAGATACGCGGCCATTGGACTTCTACCGGAACTTATTGGGGTAAAAATAAACGGGAATCCTAAGATATTCTGCGGCGAGCCACAAAAGCGAACGGGAAGAGCGAACAGGGAGAAGGGCGTCGAAAAGAACCACGAACGTGATGAGGGAAGGAGAAGAGGAATATGTCCTGCTTGATTTCATAAGCTCCTGAAGAGACGGTCTTTCCCAAAACACAAAAACTGTCAAGGGGGGGAAAAAAAAAAAAAGTGCAATACTAAAAAAAGGCAAACGCAGCGCACAGGAAAAGGCGGAGGGGCCCCTTGCCGAAGGGATGGGGAAAACCACGATCTTGACAACCAGCCCAGGAGCATACGGGCTGGCACGTCTGCCGGGACGCGGTCGCGTGGAATCAACACCGGAGCGTCGGTCGTTGGGACAAAAAAAGGACGAAAGTGGGGAGAAAAATCTTCCGCATCTGGGGAAGCAGGGGTAACGCCCTACAAGGTGAATGGCCGGGGGGGGTGGGGGGGGGGGGGGGGAGGGGGGGGGGGGGGTGACGCATCGCAAAGACTACTCCAGTAGTGTGGCCCCGTGCGCTCCGAAAGAGGGACAGATCTATAACTCACACAATAGAAGGAAATAGGAGAAAGCATCAGGGAACAGGCAGCGCCACGTTGGGTGACCATTGCCAAACAAATTAACCTTATGAGACGGAGTGTATCATGACCTCGGGTCTGGAATTACCAGGGGTTATGAAAAAAAAAAGAGAGGCGAGAATTAGGATACTCGCTACTGACGGACAACTCGAAAGGATGTCATCAACGCGAAGGTAGGAAGGACCGCGGCACTCTAGGAAAAGGGCGAATCGGAGGAAAGCTCGTGGAGAAAGAGGGGGAGAAAGACACACTTAGCAACGGGGCAAAAAGCGAGGAGAAAGAACTCTCATCAGGAGGGGCAAAGGTTAAGGCTTGCTGGGGGGAGAGTGAGGTAGAAAAAAAAGAAGCTGAAAAGGAAAAGAGGAATTGCCCAGGCTTCCTCCCGCGCAATGTACATTACCTAGGGGGCGTCAATGACCCACGAGGTCCTCGACAAGAACATGAGATCGCACCTGCCGATCTTTCAGGGGCTAATTAGAAAAAAAAGGAAATCAAATCGTATAGCACGGATTCCCGTTGGGGTCAATATAATTCGTAAGACAACGCCGCCTTTAGCGGGATATCGATGAAGAACGTCTGGGGGGAACTCCGCAGGTTGAAGAGGAAAGAACTTCACAGGGGTGAAATGCCGGGGGGAAGCGTGTAAGTAAACCCGCGGCCACCTCTTGACGGATAAGAACCCACCTATCGCCTGCATCATCGCACTAGGGAAAGGGGAGCGGAAGAAGGGGAACGAGTAGCAGGGAGGAACCGTGCCGCTGGAGGGGGTTAATTCATACGGCGAGGGGGCTGATGGTTGTAGGTGGACCGGTACCGGATGAAAGATACGGAGGGAAAAGGAGGAACGGCCTGTGCAAAAAAAATCTAAGTTCTGTCGGCCAAAAACAAAAACAGAAAGTCGTGGATGAGCCTCGGAAGTTGTGGGGAAGAATTTTAAAAAAAAGCTATGTGACGGAACCGATAGGGAGCCGGGCGCACGAAAGCGTCGTAGTATTCCTTTGCCGCCCTCAGCGAAAAGAAACCACTCCAAAAGGAGGAAAACAGAAAAAAACATAGCACCAAACTAAAAGGAAGGGGAAGATCGGAACGATAGCTCATACAAGGGGGGGGGTGAACACGGTCTCGCAAGACGAAAACAAAAGTGAAATTTGACGAAGGTCCATTAATGGACCGAAAAGAAATCAGGTCGAGAACGCAAGACTAAAAACCGAAACCGGGCTCTAAAAAGGAAGGAGTTCCAGAAACAGCCATGGGAGCCTCTTGAGACTAACGGGACGGGTGCCTTCTTCTGTCCCTCGTATACAGGCTTGGGGAGGAGAATAGTTGGCCCGGTATACAGGGGGCAGCCATGACGAGGGTTTTAATTAAAAGAAAGGTGCAACGCAGTTCCTCGCGGGGCTTGCCAGGATGGAATCGCGGGGGTGAAAGGCAGGGTGGCGTGGGGTTTTTCTTCTTGCACTTTGAAAGGGAGGTCGGCGGCCCGGAGCAAATTCATCGAGCTACCAATTTACGGGGGAGCATGGGGGAACCAACAAAACTACTATCGGTCTATGAATGTTGTGAAATGAAGATGCAGCAGGAAAAAGGAAAAAGGGCTCCACCGGAACGAGTTCGGAGCTCTGGGCCAAGGTTGGAGACGAGGGGACGCGCGTCGCAAACTGGGACGCCCGTCTACCGAACAGGTACCACGCAAAGAGATCAATCAAAACAATAATTAGAGAGATCAACGGGTTCCTTTCAGTTGGAAGGGAAATGTTACGAGGAGGAAGACGGCAAAGGAGAAAGTCGTGAAAAAGCGATCCGCTGAAAAAAGCATTACTTGCTGGCACGAGGGGAAAAATCTTGCCAAAGACGGAAGGTAAGGTTCACGAACCCATTTTCGGGGTGGGAACAAAGGAGCAATTCCAATTTACTCTAAGGAGAGGGAAAACCGTGACGAAAGAACAAGTCCCTAGAAACGAAGAACAAACGCCACGAGTGCGAAAAGACTCACAGGAAAAGAGGATAAGTCACCGCTCAGAAAACCTCGGTAAAGAGCACGCCATACAAGAAAGACACAGAAAAATAGAGGGAAAGGCAAACCCTCATAAACGAATTCGGCCCACAGGGAGAAAACGGAGGAAGTTCGTTTTCCACGACGACCGTGGAAGAATGGCCCTCGGAGGGGTGCGTCTGGTGGGGGCAGTTCTCGAAAAGGAGGGGCCTCTCCTTCCACTACTTCAAGCCGAACAGGCAGCGGCCCGTCTAGGCCCGACGCGGCTCCTTCACTTTCCGGAGGGCAGGGGAAAAGACTACGGGAGGAAATCCTGTGTCGGGGGGGATTTGAGAGCTGGTTCCCTTCGGGGTGGGGGAAAAAAAAAAAATGCACTGCCGAAGGGGGAAAGAGTTCGTCGTGAAAGCATTAGTGAGAAAGGTCTCCTCCGAAAAAAACTCGAAAAAGGAACGACGCTGGCGGGACAAAACAAAGGATGCCCCCCGGGAGATGCCCAGTCCCTCTGCACGAAAAACGGCCGTAAGATGCAACCGAAAAAAAAGGAAAGACCGCGCAAGCAAAAAATGCCGGACGTCAAAAGCAGGGTCTTCGGGGTGTGGGACGCGAGCCCGGAGTGCCTTGACCTCTAAGGTCAGGAGGAAGGAAGGAACGTAGAAGAGAAAAAAAGTGTTCAAAAACATCTCCGAGAGGGTGGGGGGCCGCGGTACAGGAAAAAAAAAATCAGTTTCAGGCAGATAGACGTTCAAAAGTCGATGAACGGAAGGGGGAGCAAGCCTTAGGGGAAAAAAGGGAACAAGAATACAGGCCTCGGAGGGAGGACGGGACATTCTTCCAGGAGAAAGGTCCTTTCTATACTCGGGGGGAGATAAAAAAAAACCCATCGCGGGACATAAGGGAACAAGAAAAATGGATGCATGGCTCGAAAAGTCGCTGAGGAAGGCCGTACGAGTTGGGCGATGGCGGAAAGAAAGAAAAAACTATGGAAGCTGCCTAAATGATTAATAAAGGGGAAGAGAAAAGAATGAAAGACGTAAAAAAGGGAGGGCAGCAAAAGAACGGAACTTCAGGGAAACGACCTTTCAAAAACGAACACTGCTATCGCTAGCACCCTTCAAACTCGGAGAGAAGGGAGTAGAAACTATCTTTAAACTACGGCTGGGAAGGAAAAAAGCGGATTTCTCATGAGGAAAAAGGTCGGGGGGAAGGAAGGCTTAAAAAAAAAAAAAAAGGGGGGAAACCAGAAAGAAGTCGGTCCGAGTGTCCGCCGATCGTAGTATATGAACTTTTCTTCCGGTGGAGCTTGGAATCCTTGTGAACGCCATACGGCCGGAAAGGAATGACCGAGGCGACTCTTTCCTGCAAAGCTGGTCAACATGGGTGAAAGGAAATAGGTACAACAAAAAAAGGGGGTTAGAAGAGACAGTAAAGAAGAGGACACTTGTGGGGACAGAATTTCGAGAGCGTCGGCCGATTCGGATAAGTCCCTGAGGCTGTCGTTGGGAAAAAAAAGTTAGATTCGAAAAAGGAATAGAGTCGAATACCGGAGAGCCAGGACGACTCAAAAGGGACGGCACTTGTGAAGAGACTCTAAATTCGGTCGATCGACGGAAAAGGTAAACGATGCGCACGAGTTATGAGAACCACTCATGACAGAAGAAACAGGATTTTACACCGGAGGGAAGGGGCAAACGACTGGCCTAGAAGGAGACTCGAGAAACTCTTTGAGGGGAAAAGGGGGAAAGCCCGACTTTGAACGTGCGGGAGAGAGCGGCAAGGATCACGGGAAGAAAAGTTGCCCAGAAGAAAGGCAAAAGAAGATCGGAGACGAAATCGCCCACACTGACGTAGAAACACAGAAATAGAAAAAAGCGATAAAAAAAAAGTCAGGGGCAAATTTTAGAGGGAAGAGAGCTAAGAGTAAACGGAAGAAAAAGGTAACGAAGGGGAAGAGTGGAGAAAGGGGGGTAGAATTGGCTTAAGAAAACGCGGAACCAAAATTCCCGGGAAAAGCAAATGACCACACGGAAAGGGAAAAAAACGGGCAGCTAGGAAACGGAGGCCACCTCTGAGAGAGGGTACCACCTCGGGAAGCCTTCAAAATCAGGACAAAAGAATAGAGTCAAACACTCCGGACGGGAGGATAGGAGAACACTCTAAAAGGGGGAGAAGGAATAGTAGGAAGGCGCGCTTGTGGGTGGAGGAAAGGAAAGAGTCGAGATACTGCAAAAACGGCCCTGCATCGAAAACGGAGGCGGCAGACTCTCCCAAAAAACCAGACGCGGCATAAAGATGGGTACTAAGGGAAGAGGGGAGGGGACGGGACGAGTTTCTCCTGTCTGACTGGGGACTACAGGGCTCAAGTAGACTATTCACGGGGACCGATACTTTGAGTGACCTGCTTAAAGGATGGGGGACCAAAACAACCACATTCGGCGCCGCTAAAGCAAAAGGCACGGAGGGGAAGTCTCGTCCGTAGATCCAAACCTCCTACAATTGAGAAAAAAGGGATGCCGGGAGAGGATACGCACAGGACAAAACAGAAAAGGGAGGGGAGTCAGGGAATAGTGTCCCTTAGAACTCAACGAGAAAGCAGAAAGACTGCAAACTCTACAGGAGCCATTCAGCGTCTGAGTAAGGGCAGGACCTAAAAGTGTCCCCCGAGGAAAAAGAAGGAGGTTTCAATTCAAAGATCTGGGCAAACGCGAAACGCAGTTCTAAAATGGGGGGAAAGGCGGTAGAAAGGGCTTGGTGAAGCTCGCGAGGTTTTGATGAACTCTAAAGCGGAGCGGAAGCGAGGTCGCGCGGGGGGGTCAACTGAGGGTCGTGTGGGAAATCCGGGAAGGTAGATGAGGGAGGGGTTCAAAACTGCCTATATTCATCTAGATGCAGAAGTGCTAAAAAGGGGGGGGGGGTTGAAACCAGCGAAGGAATAGGGGGGTCGGAAGGAAAACCGTCTTTGGCCGAAGATTTTGAAAAACGCATCAGAAGTGGAAACCACTTCTGGAGAGGGGAAAAAAAGATCTGAATAGTTTCGAACGAGAGAGGCAAAAAAAAAATGGTACTGCTCCTCCTAAGTACTCCGGACCGAGACTACAGGGGAGGAGGAGAAAAAAGAGGTCAAACCGACCTTTTGAAGGAGGAGGAAGCCGTACAGGAAATCCGCAAAAAAGAAAAAAGGGAGAGCCAACGAAAGGGGGCATTACTGGTCATCCGTCGGAACAATTCACTCGCAACGGCGTGAAAGTTCCGCAAAAAAGAAGAAGTCGGGGGGTGGAAAAAAACCCGGCGAAGATTCCAATGGCAGGCCTTAATGGAAGACGACAGGTACGACACCTCCAGATCGACGGCACGGAGACAACACAAAAAAAGTGCAGAAAAAAAAAGCCCGGAAAAAACCCCTACCTGAGAAGGGGAGAGAGCAATCGTATAAAACCTCGCCTGCGTAAACAAGAAAGAACTACTGGGGCAGGACCGACCGGGTTGGAAAGGAAAGAACAATCACGAAGAAAAAAAGTCGTCCAAAAAAGTGAGAACAAAAAAGGTCGGCGGGGAGGGGCGGGGAGATAAGACAAAAGAGGCGAACGACGGGCCTTTGCGGTCTCGTGACTCGAGGGAGCGAAAGGGAGAAAAAGGTCCTGAAAAACGATAAAGAGTTGGGGGTCGTCGCGTAACCCCGCTGCCTCAAACTTGTCGTACTCTAGGGACAGAGACAAAGGCAAAAAACTAGGTTGCCTGGTCTGGAGAGGGACCCCGGCTTAAAGGGTGGGCGAAAAAAGCGGCCGACACGGAACGTCGGAGGGAACTTAGTTCTGGAAGGAAGATCCAACAAAAAGTCCCCGGGCCGCCTAACCTGTCGGGGTTCACGGATACGCCTGGGCGTGGGGAAGAAAAAAGGAAGGGCCGAGAAAAAAAGCGATGCAATAAAAACTCTGAGGAAGACAGGAAATCCTCAATCAATCCGACCTGAACTGAAACCCAAACGCAGGTCGACTAAACATTGGCCGAAAATCGCCGAGGAGGCCGCGGGTAGGACATTACCACGTAAACTGATGCGGAGACCGAAGGAAGGGACGCAGGGGGTTCTCTCGAGTTCAACCAGACCATAGGTGGCCGGGGAGGGGAAGGCAAATAATAAACGGGAGGAAAAAAACTTCAAAGGCATGCAAAGGCGGAGACACCTTTCCGAAAAAGGGCGACATCACGCACGAAGAAAGGGGGGGTCCGGTCGATACGACTTTCCTACAACAAATTTTTCAGGGGCGAGTCAATCGAACGAAAAATGACATTACAGGCACCAAGAGGTGGGTCGGGAAGAACGGAGAAGGAAAAAAGGCGTCGGAACAACAAGGGGGGGGGAGGAAAGTTCGGAAGGAAGGGGTCATTCAACTCGGGGCCCTGGAAGACGGAAAAAACGAAAAAAAACCGAAAAGGGGTTCGCTCTCCGCAGCGCGTGAAAAAGGAAAAAAACTTGGAGAAAAAAAAGAAACGCTCGAGAAAAAAAAAGAAAAAACTCGAGGACTCGCGGGAGCCAAATTTTTGCTGTAGTACACAAAGGGCATTTCGGAACATATGAACCTCGGGAGATTGGCGAAAGAGGGCGACTGCACGCTGACTGACCTAAAGAAGAGAGGAGGGAAAATCAAGGGCTGGGTCGAGGGGCCGTCGAGAGATCTTGAAGCCTCTACGGGGAGGGAGAGGGTGCGGAGAAGGCCTTCCACTCGAACTTAAGCGGGTAGCAAGCGGGGCCGACGAAAGGGGACTGCTCCGTCTTGTGTGGGTCAACCCCCTGGAGATGAACACGATCTCGATACACAACAAAAACGAGTAGTCCAATGGAAGAGAGCGAAAAAAAGAAAAAAGGAAAAAGCACGGAACAATCGAAGGATACCTTCTCTGAATTATTCCTGAAGGGAGGGGGCAGCGAACTAGACCACCCGAACGTATCAAGGAGGAATAGAGAAGGGTAAAAAACTGGAAGGGAAATCGACCAGAGGGGAAGTCGTGGCGAACGCGATCGTGTAGGGGGAGAGACGAGGACGCAAAACCTCCGGGAAGCGAAAAAAAGCGAGGGAGGAGCAGGGGGGAGCAAAAATCGCAAAGGGAAAAAGGAACGCGAGGAGAAAGCGCTCGGAAGGGGGAAGGAAAGAAAAAGCTGTTTACGGGGGGGAGAGCGGCAGTGCACAAGAAACCTGTCATATAGAAGGGCAAGGCTTTCAAAGTCACAAAAATGCAGCGGCATGTTACCTGATTCGCTGTCCACCCACAAAGAAAAAAACGGGAATGGGTCCGAGAGACGACAGCGAGGTCGCAACTGAACATACCAAAGGATGTTGAAACAGTTGGCAAGTAACTCGGAGACTGAGCAGACCGATTCCGTTTCCTGGTAATACGTAGACAGAACTGTATAAGTTGCAAAAACTTGATGTCGAATGAAAACTGGGAATCGACTGTGGATCGAAGGAAAACAGGCTCTGGAGGGAACCGCAAGAAACAAAGCAGGGAAAAAAATGTTCCCCCGGGGCCGTACACACACCTGCATGACAAGGGGAGGAAAAAAACAGCCGAGAAGGGGGGAACGCAAAAGATCACTTAGCTCTGGGGAAACATAGTGTGTGGGAAGTCCATTGCCTTCTCGCGCCTGGCTTTCGGGGGGTAGGAAAACTTTCTGGCGTAGGCAGAATGGAAGCCGACACTGGCAAGACTAGGCACATCTGGTGGGAGGTTCGCCTGGACACTCAAAACCCTCGTCAGGCCTTGAGGGCCGAAAAAAAAGGAGAGAGGTGAGGACCGGCGCTTCGGGTCGGAGGGCTCAGTCGTGATGCCAGGAAAGGCGTTTTGGGTCTGAGCAATGGGCATCCCAAAAAAAAAAGCAAGACAAGGCCGCGGAACAGAAATACGACATCAAGGAGCCTCATTGTAAGCCAGTAAGAAAGGGAAAAGCACCTCCGACGGAAAGGTGGCTTCTGGGAACCAGACCAAGAGGGAATCGGGACGGCAGGATGATTAGGGGGGAGACGGCGCGGAATCTCATATGCAAAAGACAAGACTCAAGATTGACCGTCACTAGCGGGAGGAGGCCTACCAAATCCTTCCGGCCAAAGCGGAAAGACGTCTTGCAAAATTCCTTTGCTGCAACCCACCCCGCAGGGTTACGTCCTTCAAGTTCACGCCACCCATGGGGAAAGGTGGAGGTGACAGACACGCTATTTGTGGGGGTAAACCCGAAGGGTGGGAGTCTGCACTCTATCCTGAGGGGAAGGCACTAGTGGGAGACAACGGGGATACAACTTGGACGTCTTTTTTTACCTTACGTGGAAGGGAGGACTTCACTGCGATGAAGAATTACATACGAAGGGCAGGAATTTATGAATGGAAAACAAACCAAAAAGGACTTCGGTGTGGAGAACTTCCTCTAATAATGGGTTTGGGGGAAAAAAATGAAGAAGGAAGCATCCCTTAGACAGTCCGGGAGGGAGAGACCTGAGGTCGAAGGGAAAAGGGCGAAAAAAAAAAGTGGATCGTCTTACCCTACAGGAACGACGAACACAAAAATTAGTGATTTAAAAGAGAGAATCGTATCGGTTCGGGCAGACTAGAGCCATGGGAGGACGAAAAGAAAAGCAGGTCGAAAACGCAAAAGGGGGAGAGAGACCCGCAAAAGAAAATTACTCACCGTGAGGAAAAAATCTTCACTCGCACAGAGGAAGTTCCATGACTTTTTTGGCCAGGGAAAAGCAATCCATGCAGGGGGAATGATTCTTCGCAATGCAGAAACCTACCTACCCAATGAAGAAAAGAAAAAAAACACCGAAAAAGTGGGGAAACACTGCGAAGACATCGGGCCGGACCCAAGCGTAAAGTTCATCCCCCACCTAGAAGGGCTCAAGAACCGGAACCCGCCGGGAGACTGGAAGAACCCTACGGTCGAGGGTGTAGAAAGAATAGCTCGGAGACGCCTCAGATTTCTGCGGGATGGGCTGTAACTGGACAAGACGGAACGCCCGTCTTCGAATGTAAGAAAGGGGCGTTTTTCCGGCGGGTTCGGGGAACGCAACCCTCCGCCTATATGGAAGACTTTGAAAAAAAGGGGGGGGGAGTACGCGGAAAAAAAAATCTGAAAAGGTGTCCGAGTGCCGGGTACTCTCACCCGAATTGGTCTGGGATATCTGTTGTCGGGGACTGCTGGGGTGGGCGAGAAACTCAAAGTGCCGGGCGGAGGGACGGCGACGAATGTCCTACTTAGTCACCGAGGGAGGAAGAAACAATGGACTACTCGTAAAAACCCAAGCTGCAAGAGGGAACCAGAAAAAGGGGGGGAAAAAAAACGACGGCGGAAATTAAGGGACAGGGACAGCGATAAAAAAAAACGAAGCTTGGCCAGGAACCTGAACGGTCTAATTCCACAGACGAAAAAACCGAGAGTATGAAAAAAGGGGAACACAAAAAAAACCCCAAACCCACAATGAACGAGCAGGGACCCGGGAACTTTTGCGGGGGGGACTCTCTCCAGGAGGGTACTTAAAAGGGGGAGAATCTAACGCTTGCAGGAAAGATGACAGCGACGCAGGTTGGGGTGTACTCCATAGTTGAAGCTACAAATGCGGACGTCAGGACAGAATCTATAACGGTTGCCCAGCACGAAAATGGCCAGAATGGCTCAAACGGGACAGCACGACATCGACAGAAGTGCCAAAAGATCCTGAGAGACAAAGGGGGAAAAAAAACGGCGCTGAAGGACGAATATCGGGAGATGGGTCAGCGCGACTGATTCAAAAACAGGTAACAGAACGCAGATTTCGAGCCCATTCACTCATGGCACACTTACTAGGGACGGAAAGGGGAACAGGGGAGAGAAGGGGTGCCGCTAAGTCAGCCACGTTCAACTAAAAACATCCGACGAACAACACGAAAACAGGGGTACAGGGGGAGTGCCTTTGCATAATGGGGGGGGAGAACGAGAAAGGGGGAAAGTCTCCGCCCGCGGAAAACTCGGAGAGTACAACGTCGGTGCCTTCCTAAAGGAACGTCGCGTCTATACTGGACTGGCTAGGGGAGAGAAATTATCAAATCAGGAAAATCGGGAAAGGGGGGGAAGCGAATAATTGTACCACGACCAAGAGGGAACTGATCCCTGCGCAAAGAAACCAGACTCCAGGATGGGTTCCCCCCCCGTCGCTCGGGGACGAAATCTCTCGCTAAAAAAAAAACTGAGGGGGAAAAAGTATCATCAGGGGGGAAAGCAGCGCCACTGGGGAAAACTTCGCGAAAGAAGATGAGAGAAATAAAAGGAATCGGTGGAGGGTCAGAGGGGGCTCAGCAACAGGGAGTCGTATCCTTATAAGGGAGAAACTGGAACGGGACACTAGCTACCAAAAAGAGAGAAAGAACAAATGAAGTTGAAAAGAGTGGCAGCTCGAGTCCGTAACAATACTCAGATAACCCTCTCTTAGGCTAAAAGATTGTCGACTAACTTCGAGGGCACGCCGCGAGTCTAAATCAGCAGTCGCCGTGGCGGGAATTTCTGGGGGCCGGAACGGGCTTAACAAAGAGGGCCCGAGAAACGGTCAGGAGCACGGGAAATCTTCCAAGCCCTCATTTTACTGGGCGATGAAAGAGCCCCACGAAAACTCGGGGGGCCTCTACGACAACGGATAGGGGGAAAAAAAGCCTGCTCGGTCAGAAAAAGGAGTGTCAAAAAAGCCGGAGATCGAAATCGGGGTTAGAGCCGCCTGGAGAGCCTTCGAGACCCGAGGGAAGATGTCGATGAAGAACATGGCTAACGACGTGCACAACGTTTAAGGGGAGAATTAAAATATGCCAAAGGGGGGAATGCCAAGAGCCATCGTGAACCCCCTGACATGAGAGGTGCAAACAAAAAGACGTTGTAACAAAGGGACACACCACAGACTGACCGAAGGAGCAGCGTCAAAGAAAAGTCTCGAACAGAAAAAAGGGGGGTTAGCAGGAGAAGGGCCGGGATTTTCATCTTTGACGGTGCGTATGAGTTCAGAATCCGGAAAGGACGTGGAAAAATCGGGAGACGCTTTAAAGGATCGGGAAAATCTCCACCTTCTGAGAAGTATGGGAACCTCGAAGAGTACAGGTGTGGACGTCCGGCTCTTAGGTCCAGGCCGTCCGTCTTATGCAGAATTTACGCATGGAGACTGTTCATCGCACAAAAAAAAAAAAAAAACTCGGCATGAACCAAAGACGGGACGCAGGAGGTGACCATAGGCGATATGCTTTACAATTAGTTCCGGTGGCTGCACAGAAACAAGTGAAAAGGGGGTCCTTTCGTAAGCTCCTGACGATATAGCCCAAAAAAAGGAAAGAAAAGAAAAGAGGCAAGTAGACAGGACATGTCAATGTCTTGGAACCGAAAAGCCGCCTTCGCCTCGTATGAAAGAAGGAGGTGAACGATGTAAACGGGGGGCTGCGAAAAAAACGGGAGGGGGTTTCTGCGCAGGGGCTTGGAGTTTCTCATCATAGGTGACACCGGGGGCTAGTTTGGTCTGAAAAACTAAGGGCTCTCGAGTCGAAAAACATCAGGGGAAGGGGTCAACCGGGTCGAAAAGTGTTTTAAAAGGACGTTGTCCGTTGTGCCGGGTCCGCGAGCGTTTCACTCGAGAGGGCATAATTCATCGAGAAAAAGGGGGGGAAGGAGCGAAAAGTGGTCCCAAACCACAACTTCCCTTCTTGGGGAAGTAATGGGCGAGTGAAGATGTGAAAAAACAAAAAGGAATGGCTCATCAAGAAGGGTAGAAAAAAGGGAGCGACACGG
>Ga0179593_1639133_pt1 | contig 19679 bp, 37 predicted proteins | sample CZODoug2_1_08_16_FD_185931 | JGI IMG/M metagenome (GOLD analysis project Ga0179593, IMG submission 185931) | Vadose zone soil fungal communities from Angelo Coast Range Reserve, California, USA - CZODoug2_1_08_16fungal (PacBio error correction) | ecosystem: Environmental > Terrestrial > Soil >...
GGGATTGTATTGTGGGGGTGTGAACGGAACTTGGGGAAAAGAGGAGGAGAAAAAATAATCTTCGGATACCGAATACCCTTCTTCTAATCAAGAAGCCTTTTTCTGAGGTCCACAAATAGGGAGGTGTGAAGAAACTACGTAAAAAGGGAAACAGAATCTTAGGAACGGGAAGGAGAAAAGGGATAACAAGGATCACCTTTGCTGCTGCAAGCAAAGGATTAATAAGTGTGCACATTAAGGCGGAAACTTACAGATCCGGAGGGGGAAGAAAAAAGACCTGAGGGGGGACCAGGCATAGGATGGGAGGGAGCAAGCAAGAGTTAGTGTCTGTGACAGAATCCATGTTTGGTGTCGAGCATGCGAGAGACGGTTGTTCTTAAAGTAGTTGTTGGCACGAGGGAGAAGAAATGGCCGGACAAAAAAGAGGGGGTCAAATAAGGGGGCATGTTTGCAGATTTCGGCAGGAAGGATTTGTCCAGAAGGGTTTAATGCGGGAGGGATTAAAGGTCAGGGGGGGTAAAGGGGACGTGTGAAAAAGAAAGAGAAAGACGAATCTTATTACTCGGGGAACATTTGGGACGGGGAAAAAAAGGTTAAATCAATGGTTAGTTGATGGTGATCGGGAAGGAAAAGGAGGGGAGCAATTGTTCAAGGGGAGGGGGCAACAGGTTCCTCCCCTGTTGGGGGGGGGGGGGATGCTGAAGATAAGTCTTCGTTGGGGGGACGGGTTGAATCGCTGGGTATCTTCTTATAATTATTCCTGCGACAACGGGGGAAAGGGTCAGAACAATGAAGAAATCGTAAAAGGGGATGGGGGCCCAGTGGGTGAACCGGTTCTAGGGACTCAGGAGCATTGGATCCCTCTAAAAAAGACAAAAAAGGGGATTGATGGGAAGAGGGGGGGGGGTGGGCGGACAATTAGCAAAGACACTGGAGGCATTAACAGTTTCAATGAAAAAAATCGTTGAAAAAAATTTCCTATTGGGAAGGATACGCAAAGGGGGGGGGAAGAAATTCCGAGAAAAGGGGGAGGAAAAAAATCAGGAACATGAAGAAATACAAACCGAGAACGGTGGCCAAGGGAGAGCAATACACAGTAATAAACTCACGACCCGTGCTCAGAATCAAGTCACCATGACAAATTGAGAAATTTCCAACTGGGCGAAAGCATCCCAAGATGTACTAAATCGACTGGGTTCCCGGAGGGTCAAAAAGAAAGGAAAAGAACAAAGGGGGGGATCTCAGCCAATTAAGAAGTTATGGAAGAAGGGAAGAAGACTTGGGAAAAGGGTTGCAAAACCAGCAAGACTAGGGAAAACCACTGGGGTAGGGACAAGTCTAGATCAAGCGTGACACCAAAGAAGGGAAGAAAAACAAAGGGGAAAAGAGAAGTTAAACACAACTTTACAAATAGGGTCCACTATGCCCGAACGAGGAAAGGAAAGCACGAGAGGAAAAGGGGGGGAACAAAGCAGTAAAGGGGGGACTTTCACGATCCTTTTTTCCCTCTCTTGTCCGACAATTATTACGTGGGAGAAGCAGACACAGGGAGCATCACGGGGAGACATCATTTAGAGAAGTTGACCTCGATTATGTTGAAACAACGAGGCTAATTTTCCGAGCTTGAGGGGGGGAAGAAGCAGAATGAGCTTCAGGGTAGTCAGGGGACAGGGAACACTATTACCACTAACCCACTGGGTTGCAGAAAAAATGAAAAGACCCTACAAAAAAGGGGAAAATGGGTTAAAGCGCACCGATGGGAAACTACACTAAATGAAGAAGGGTGGCAAAAGAGGGGTAAACCTTATTGTCCTCACAAAAGAAGCACGATTTTAACTACTCAGACACACATTTCAAAATTAAGGGAAAAAAGGGGGAAAATGGGGGAAAGCCAAAGTGGCGCACAGACTTACCAGAGGTTTCCAGAAAGGAAGGTCGCAGATTAAAACGGTGGTGGGGGAGGAATCAATATGGGTGAGAAAGTCTCAAGAATGGGAAACCTTGGGCACTGGAAGATTCGAAAATGGGGAAAAAGGTATGAAAACAGCATGGACTGGGGGGGGTTAATTAACTTTTAAAGAAAAGGAGTACTCGGCCTCCCTAGACATCATCCTCCTGTGGGGGGAAAAAAAAGGAAAAATAATCAAGGGAAGTGGACGAAGATGTACTATGGAATCGTGACCTTCCCTCTTAAGTCACTGTGACGGGAAAGGGGCGGGGTGGGCTCACTCTCTCTCAGGGAGAAGGTCAATGCAAAGTGATGGGGGGGGAAAGGGGAATGGGCCAAGGGAGGCCAAAAAACGAGAAACGTTGAAGGGAAAAGAACATATTACTTTCCCTAACTAGAACGCAGAAGTTCCTTTCCCAACAGAAAAAAAAAAGCATCCTCAGCCGACGGTAAAGAGAAAAGGGGAAGGAAAAAATATCAACACAAGAAAGGGGAAAACGGAAAGCGACTAGGGGAGGGGAAACTACGGGAAAACGTTCCCGAAAGGGAACTACCGAAGTACCGTTTCAAAATTTGAAAGGAAAAATACGGTGACATGAAACAAGGAAATTGACCCAGGGGGGTTCAACACCAAGCGGAGGTAAAGCAAACTAAAGGAAAAGGGAAGGAAAAAGTTCTTGAAAGTTGAGGTTAATCATGGGGAGGGGTTTTGGATTATCAAAAAACTATACCTTTAAAGAACGGGGGAAGGGTCCCCGACCAGAAACCTGGAGTGGCTTTACCTTTCTCTAAGGCCAGAACGGGAAGAAAGAAGGTTGGGGTTTTGGGGGTTTGGTTGTGTTTGGAAAAAGGGAGACAGGGAATCGAGAACAAGCAGAGGGGGGGGGATGAAAAGGTATAAAGCCACGTGGCCAAAGGTTCAAAATGGAGGGGGAAAAAAAGTCAGAAAAGGGGAGGTGCCTAAAGCCATGCCATTTTATGGTCTTGGAGTGGTCGGATTTTGGGAAAAGGAGAGGGGGGGTTCAAATTGTGGGGAACGGCAACAAATAAATGCCAAGAGAGAGGAAAGTAGGGGCAATCAGAGGGAGGAAAAATATTGTAACATTGGAGACTTCGCAGAGCGAGTCTTCCTAATTACGGAATTGACACCTGAAATCCCTTACTGGTTGGGGGAAAAAAGGAAGGGGGGAAAGGAAAAGCATATAAGGTTGGGGGGGAAGGAGGTTTGAAATAACTGGGAGGTAAGAGAAGGGATTGCATGCTTGTCAGATTTACCAAATGGGGGGGGAGTATGAACCCAGAGACCAGGTGTAATCTACCGTTGGACATGAATGAAAAGGGCTAAGAAAAAGCCATTATAGATTAAAATTGGGGTGCTGTCGTTGGAGAATAAGTGGCTGGGGTCCATCTACATTTCCTGTGTTTTCAACTTGTAGGGAAAGCCCGCAACGGTTCATTAGTCAAGGGGAACCCCCGGATGGAGAGGAAAGGTAATGAGAAAAAGGAAGAGAGGGTAAAAGGGGGCTGAAAGTGAAAAAATATCATCATCGGTAACAGTTTCCCCTCTTCAACAAAATGAGAATAGTATAGGGAAGTGTCTGGGATAAACAGCCTTACTCACTGAACATGGGAGAGAGAGAAAAAAAAAAAAAAGGGAAGGAAAAGGTGGAAAGAATTCTAAAAAGGGGGGAGGAGTGGGAGTAAGGCTTCGACTGGGAATGACTAATAATTGCTTAGGTTGAAGAACAGGGGAACAGGGGGGGATCGCTGAGGGAAAGACTTTCAACGACCCCAAACTATCAGAATAAAGGGGAACGGGAAAGGGGAAAGGGTCAGACCAGGGGTTGAAAGGGAAAATAAAGGGGAACATACCAGGGGAAAAAATTGAGCATTTTAGAGGAAAAATCCCAGTCTTCCCCCACAGGAAGGGAGGGAGGACAAGGGGAAGAAATCTAACAGGGACTGTCCAAGGAGGGGAGGGGAAAAGGGAGAGAAAAGGCATCGAGAGAAAAAAAGAAAAAAAATGCCGGGGGTAAATACTGGTTTGGAAAATCCAGCACACAGCCTTATTCGAAAGAAATGGGGATAAAAGAAGCGGGTCAGTTGGTTTTCATCGGCAGGCGGCGGGAGGAGTTAAAGGGGGGGGAAACAAAACCAGAAGCGGAAGTTCGGCTGTCAAATTTGAATTAAGGTACCTGAGAAGACTCGACCAGAGAGCTTCGGACACAAGGAATAATTCGAAAGAGATGATTCATCTCGTATAAGAGAGCAAGGGAAGTGGGGGGATTTAAAAAAGGGAATCCTGGGCATCCTCCACAAAAAAACAGAAGGGAAGACAATAAGAAATGTAAGACGGTGTCTAACGCTTCAAAATAGTGGGGAATACGCAAGTTGGAAAATTGGGGGAAAGGATATAACAGATAGGGGGGAAGAGGGAAGGGATCAGTGCAAGGGGGAGGGGAGAACGTGCCCTGGGAATGCCAAGGGCCCGCAAGGAATGTTGATGGGGGGGAGGACATGTGGGGGGAGTCTTGGGGCAGAGACAGCAAAAAAAAAACCAGGGGGACGACAATACTAAAAAAAAAAAAAGGGGGGAACAGTCAGGAGGGAAGAATCTTTATGGAGGGGGCGAGAAAGCAAAGCTTCAGGACCAGCAGGGGAAAAGGAAAAAGGGAAGGGAGGGGGGGAAAGGAGATGAGGGGCGGGAAGGGGGTGAACTTTTAAAGGAGGATGAAAAAGTCAATGTCCGGAGGGGTACTTAGAGTCACCGTCGCTTAGAACGGGGGGAAAAAAAAGGAGTAGGTTGAGAGGGGGGTGAAGTTGGGTGGGGGGAGTCGTCTGCGTGACTGGTGTTAGAGTTTTGGAAGAAAGTCAGGATGAGTTAAGAGTCAAACAGGAAAAACGGACGGGGCGGAAGTGGAAAAAAAGGGGAGTGTGGGGGGGCCAGTTGGTGAAGGAAGAAAAGGAAGTGGATACCCAGCAAAGTAAATTTAACCGGCGTAAAAAAGTTAAGGACGCTCTAGGAACTCGGGGGGGGGACTAAAAAAAAACAAAAGCACAGAAAAGAGGGGGGAGGGTAAAAAAAAGGGAGCTTAAGAGGGTAGGGGAAGCATAGGTGAATTAATGTTTGGGAAAAGGTGGAACTCTTAAGTATTTTAGTGGGAATTCCTATAGTGAAAAAGGGTCCAGGAAACGTGAAAGGTTAATTGTTTTTTCAGAAGCATGGGGAAATGAAGGGTGCAGTTGTGGGGAAAGGGTAAAACCTTGGAAGAAGAGAGCCAACACCCATATTGAGGTAAGGAGGGGGTCAAAGATGGATTGGGTAATTTTTGGTAAAAAGTGGGGGAGTATGGAGGAAGAAGAAGGGGGGAGTCCCAAAAGATTCTAAAACGGGGGGAATTAGGGAATTACATGGGTGTGTGTAAAATAGGGAGGGCTTGGGGTTGAAAGATTGTTGGAAAAGACTGGGATCAAGCATCAAAGGGAGGGATGTCGGGTACGTCTTGTTGGGTCCCAGGCGCCAATAGAAGGCCAACCCCTTCCGAGAGGGAGGGATTGGGATTTTGGAGGGAAAGGGGTATGGGGAAACCGAATCTCAGAACTTAAATGAAATCCAATCACAGGGGCGCTCCACGAAGCATTTGAGCAAAAAAATCCACAAATAAATTCATCAGGGGGAGGAGGGGAAGGGAAGGGGGGGACAGGATTAGTCAAATAAACAAGGAGCAAGAGGGAAACACCAGGGGGGGAGCCTGCTTCACTTCGATGTAATCAGGGTGGGGAAGGGAGAGTGGGGGGAAAAATGAGATCGTAAGGGCAACAGAAAGGCGGAAAAAGCCAAAAGAAGGGGGTGTCAGCTAGAGGGGGGTAATGTGACCTCTCGGAAAGTTATGTGGAGGGTAAGGGGGGGGGGGACCTTTTGGGTGGTGATCAGAGCGGGGTTTGGGTCTTTAGTAGTGGTTGGGAAAAGGGAGAAAGAGACTAGTGGAAGCACCGTAAAAGGTCCAATAGAAGAAAACTTCAACGGTTTGGGGAAAAGGGGAGGAGAAGGGGGAGGAAATAAAATTACTGGGTCGAGGTTTCTGAGATAAAGGGGGTTTCCGGTTCTTTGAAACCCCGGAGCAAGAGGGAAGATTATACATCGGACTTTGAAGAAGAACCCAGTTTTTGGAGAGGAGGTCAACAGGGGGGTAAATGACGGGATTAGGTCGGACATGGTCTTGATGGGAGCAGGGTTCCTCCCCTGGGTAAGGAGGGTGATCGGAACCTCGATCAAGTGCTCGGGGGGCAGGGGAGAAGAGAGGGGGAAAATCTTAGACTGGAGGAGAGGAGGGGAGTAAAAATTTCCGTCTTCAATATGTAATGGAAGAGTGGTTGAGAGCCAGGGGAGAATGAAGTCAGGGGGAAATTCGAGATGCGAAATAGCGATCAAAAAAAAACGGAGAAGGGGAAAGAGAAGATGGAAAAGAAGGAGGGATCCGGGACACTGAGGATGAACGGTGCGGTGAAAAAGCGAAATTTACATATGGAAAAAATACGAGGAAAGGGAGAAATAAATCAGGCCTCACTCCAAAAGAAGAAGAAAGGAAAAAAAGCGAAAGGAGAGCTGAGGTTAAGATAAGAAGAAAAGGGAGGAAAATTGCGAAAACTCCAAATGCTCGCCATAATCCAAGGGGAAAAGTCAAAAAAGGGGAAAGAGGTAGGAAAAAAACTTGGACTGGCCGAAAAGGTAACAAAGGGGGGAGGGAGGGGAGGGGGGATAAGGGGGGAGGGGGGGCAAACGACCACGGAGAAACCAGGTATCGAAAGAAACGAAATCACCTTTCTGGAAGTAAGAACGAAGAAGAATGGTACAAAACATTTTCTAGGGGAAAAAAGAGGGGGGGGGAGGGAAGGAAGGGGATCTCGGGGAAAAAATGTTTAAAAAAAAAGAAAAAAAGGGAAGAGGCCGATAACACAAAAAGACAAATTCTGAACCAGGGGGGACCATACGTTTCAGGGACTCTTGCCCCCCCCAAAACCCAAAACCAAGGCAAGAGGGGGAATCGGCACAAGAGGGTTAGATCACGCATGAATAGATTTTATCGACGAGAATGGGGACAAAATCAGACTTTAAAGGAGGAATAGAAGGGGAAGGCAGGGAGAAAAGGGAGAAAAAAGGTGTGCTCACGGTACGGGCCGAAAGGGATTATGTGTCAAAACGCTTCTACTTGGTTCCATTGATTACTGGGGGGGGGGGGGAGAAGGAAAAAGAGGAGAACGAAGAATTAATAAAGGTCCGAAGATTAGGTGAAGAAAGGGGAGAAAAAAGGGGAATCACAGAAACAATAAAGGGGGAGGGGGGGGGGCACATGGGAGGAGCGAGACGAAACTACTTTACGAATAACTAGGAAGTGGGGGCAGGGCAGCGGGACAACCTTAGGTGAAAGCAAAAGAAGGAGAAAGTTGTCCAGACAGACTAAAAGGATAAAGGACAGTTCCCAACGAAAGGGGGACAACCATGTAGGAGGAACATAAAATTATTTTCCCGAGAGGGGAAGAAGGGGGAGGCAGGAAGAGAAAAGAAAGGGGTGGTATGTCTGTCAAACTTTTAAACAAAAATGCAGGATAGGTAGAGGAATGGGAAAGGGAGGGGGGAAAAATAATGGACGAAAGTTAACGGGGTCCGAAATTAAGATTTACAGACCCGACTATAACCATAAGGAAGGGGAGGGAAAAAACATGAATCATAGGAAATTACTATTGAAGGGACCTTCCCTCAGGGACGGGAAAAACTGTGAAGGTAATCGGGGTGAAAACAAGATAGCGGAGGAAAAAGGGAAACGGGACGCGTTTTTCAAACAAATGCTTTTTATGGAAAAAGAGGGGTCAAGGCGTGGAAATTCCCACCCCTAAGGGGGAAGGGGAAAAAAAGAAAGAAGGAGGAAGAAGGAGGGAGGGCAAAAGAGTGAAGAGACAAGGGGTGACGTGTAAAAAAGAAAGAAAACAAACATGTCAAGTCAGTCCCCAACCACCCGACGAAAAGAGAAAACGTGGAAAACCATCAATATGTAAAAATTGAAACAGAAGGGGGGAAAGGGGAACCTAACCCTACATGGGAAAAGGGAAAATTGGGAAGAGACGACTGTAAACGAAAAAGGGCTCAGACCTACGGGACCTTCCCCACAGATACCTTAACGTGCAACAGGAGGGAGGGAACGGGGGGGGCGAACTATCAAAAAAAAAACTCTAAAAAAATGGTAGTATAGAGACGCAGGGGGGGGGGGGAGAAACTCGGAGAAGGGCCAAGAAACCGTAGGGGGCCCCTAACATTTCAAAACGGGGAGGGGGAAAGGGCGCGACGTAACACAAACCACCCAAAACCCAGGGCCAATGGTCACCGGTGGGAAAAAGGAGGTGGTTGGGGGGGGGGGGAAAGGGGAAAAGGAATCTCTAAACAGCAGTCTGGGGCTCAATTTTCCACAGTGCGATTAAAAATTCGGCAGCCGGGGAGGAGAAGAAGGGGACAAGGATTGAATGGATGTTGGGTGGAGGATTTGTGGGAAAGGAGGGGGGAGGGTGTAGGGTTTTAACGTCAAACATCTCACTCGGGGGTATATCTGTGGGACGAAGACTCGTAGGGATCGGAAGGGGTTCAGGGACTGGGAAGTTTAAGAGGAAGAAGGAAGGGGAAGGGAAGGGAGCAAAGAACCAGAGGGGGGGTGTAAAAAAAAAAGGAAAGACAATACCATCTGCCTAAATTTGCAACGGAAGAGGGGCTTTTGGAAATTAGGAAAGTACATTTTGAGGAGGAGGGAAAAAGAAGGGGAACTCTAATTTGTTGGGAATCAGAGCGCATGAGAGGGAAAACTTTTTACCATGCAAGACCTTTGGCTTAAGCTTCCTATGCGGTATTCCAAGGGGACGGAAATGAGGGGAAGAAGGGGGGAGGGGTAGAAAAAAGAAACGCAAGGGGGGGGGGGGGGAAAAACGGTCTGGAAAAGAAAAAGGAAGTGGGCTCGGTTAACACCCCCGTCTATGGAACGCTTTAACTGGGAACGGGGGAAAAAAGGAGAGATCTTCGTTCTTTTACCGGATAAGAAAGTATCAAAATGAAAGGGAGGAAAAAAAATGGAGCGAGGGGGGAGGGGAAAACAGCCTGAAACGGGAGAAAAAAAGGGGGATATCTCTCTCAAAAACAATTAAAATATATATATCTCCAACTTTGGGAGCCGGTAAGGAGGGGAGGCTTCAAAAGTACTATATTCTAGGGGGAAAAAAGAAGGGGAACGGGTGGGGGAAGAGGGATGAATGAGTCAACAAGGGGCCACAGAAAAAAATCAGGAGGATCGATAAATCGTTTCTCCTAATTAAACATCGTGGAAAAAAGGGGGTTTTCCCGGGGGAGCATGGGAGCCATACCTCAAAGAGGGAATTTGGAGGATGAAAGCAAAGGGGATGAAAAAGCCAGAAGAAGTAGAAATGAATATCTTCATTGGCAAGGGAGGAAACGGGGTGCAGCAAGAATTGAAGGTTTCTTAAAAAGGGAATGAGAGAAGAGGAAGTAAAGCAAAAAAAGGAGGGGGAGAATTGGGACCAGAAAAGCAGGGTCTGCACGCAGGGGAAGAAAGCATCTGACAAGGTGAAGGACTGTATTATGCCAAATTTGTCTGCTGGGGTCTGGGAAGGGGGGGTAACAAAAAGCCTGACGTAAAATTGAGAGAAAAGAAACTGGTGGGAAAGGACGAAAAAATTCGAGAGAGAGAAAAGGCAGGAATTCAGGGACAAGAGAGTCAAAAGAGGGAATGGAGGCCTCGAGAATAATAGATGAGGGGATGGTGGCCTGGGGTGAAAAAAGGGACAGAAAAGGAGAAACAGTGTCAATCAGGGAATAATACAAGGAAGGAGTGTATTGAAAGGGGGAGAAGGAGGGTGAATACGAAAGGGGGGGAAGGGGGGGAACTTTCTATACCGACGAAAAAGGACGGAGTGTTTAGCAGATTCACTGGAGTGCACTGGACGGGGAAAAGACACTGGCGTCGCGCCCTTACCTCATGGGTGTCAAGAAGAACTGGGAGGGAAGGGAGGGGGTATCGCCATACAAAAAAAATGGGAACTGCTAAAGAAAATGTTACCTGAAAGGGGGAGGGAAAGAACGGGGATTATTGATCTCCTCCCTCCTCCTTCAGAAGGGTGGAAAAGGGGTAAGGAAAGGTAAAGGGGGGGGGAGGTCAGAAATGGGGGAGTGAAACAGGGGGGGAAAGATGTAAGGAGTATCAAGTTCGGGCGTAAAATGTTGGAAATTACTTGAAAGACAGGTGGAAACCGGAGGGGGGGGGGGGGGAGTAGTGGTGTGGAGGGTTAATTGGTATTATTGAATTACTTTAGTAAGGGGTGATAGTTGGGACTTCCAGGAGGTGATTGAAGGAGGAAAGGACAAAGGAGGGGAGGAGTAAAAGGGGGGGGGGAAAGAAAAAGGGAGAGTGTGGGAAGACGGGTTTGGACTCCTGACCTCAGGGGGAAAAGAACCAGCAATGCATGAAGCGTAGGGAAAGTTAATGGCGCAGAGACTGAGAGGGAGGAGACAAGCAACAGCAAGGAATCACAGGGGGAGTCAGAGGGGAAGTTATTATCGTAGCGTCGAGGGGTAAGAAGGAATGATGAAGGGGGGGGGGGGGACGTGAAATGGGGAGTGAAATCGGGTCGGGAGTCAGATCTTACACTTGTTAGACTGGAAATGTAAGGTGGCCAAACCTTTTAAAGGTAGGATTACGGGAAGGGGGGAGTGTGGGGGAGGAATGGGGATCCGATGCGAAACAATCGTTGAATTCTAAGGGGGGAGAGAATGGTAAATTTCTTTCAATTGTATTAGGGGGGAGAACTGCCGAATGGAGTGAACCCCAGCGGATAAAATGTTAACGTGTGTAAGTAAATGGGGATGCGGGGAGAATGATAGGGAGGGGGGGGGAATTCACAAGAAGGTGTGCCAACGCGCTGAAGGAAAAAAACAACCCCAACAGAAATTGGATAGTATTGGAAAAGTAAGGGGGAAAGGGGATCAGGACGCTCAACAGGGAAAATTCAGATAGGGTAAGGGAAGTTGAGGGGGTTAAAAGTGTTTATTATACTTATCGCTTCTTAAATTTAAACTATAAAGAGAGCGAACTCCGCATGTGGGTTCAACAAGAAAAGAGCAAGGGAGAACGTCTTAGCCTGAACTGAGAAAGGAAAGGAGACCGCACACCGTTGTTCTCATTCTTACAACTCCACTATGGAAGAGTCAGGTAAAAAAGGGGTCTAAAGTACAGGAGGGGCTTAAACATGGAAAAAATGAGGAAGCCAGAAAAAAGAAAGTTTCCAGGAGGCGGGAGGGGTAAGGGAATAAGGCGAAAAGTATTTGAGTGACAGAAGGGGGGAAAGGTGGTGTAAGAGTTCTTCAAATTTGGTTGTTCTCTTATGGGGGGGGGGGGGCACGAGAGAAAATAGACTGTCCGAAAAAAGGGTTCAACTTGAACAACTTGTTGGGTAAGTATGTCTTCCTATGAGGGGAAAGGAAATAAAGGACAGGGATTCGTTGAAGTCCAGGGGGTAGGCCTGAGGGGAAAAAAGGATCCAGAGAGAGGAGGTCAATCCGTGACAATTTGTCGGAGAGTACCAAGGTGTGAAATACATAGGGCAGAGGGGGGGGGGGGACTCGGGTCGCCAAGTCGTTGGGAGAAAAGTTTAAGAAAAGGGTAGGGGGGTTGAGAGAAAACAGAATCGAAGGGCTCGGTTTGGGGGAAGGGAGCCTTCGATCTCGAAGGAAGGAGGGAGTTGCTCAAAGGGAAGAGGCTCGGGTAATATGGAAAAGGGGGAAAAAAAAGGGGGGGGCGAAATTCTAATGCTCTCAGGGGAGCGCTAATCTGCGAAAATCGGAGTCAAAACAACAACTGAGGATAGTAATAGGTTCACATAGGAGGGGGGGGAAGGAAAAGGGAAGGAGGAAGAACAGGGGGGGAAAAAACTGTACCTTTACATATTTGATCGGAGGGGGAAAGGAGCAGACCATGACCTCATCATGCGAAAGAAAGCAGGAAGAAAGAAAAAACAAGAGGGAAATCGATTTTCGAAAAATAAGAAAATGAAAGGGAAATGGCAGAAAAACTACCCCCGCGATCCAGGAGACCGAACAATGATCTTTAGGAAAAAAGGGGGAACGGATAAGAAAAGTTGCAATTGATAAGAAGTCGGTATCCGGTTCCAACCACTAAGAAAGAACAAAAAGGAAGTATAAAAGACAAAGGGGGGGGACGTCCTTTGGGAAATTCTTAATAAGAATGAAAACACTTCCTCCGAGATGACCAAGATGGGGGGAGGGAAAGTTATGATAGGGGGGGGAAGACTTTCAAGAAAAAAAAAGAACAAACAAAAAAAAAGGGGACCACCATTCTGGGAAAACAGAAATTTAACAAACTCCTCTACGTAAAAGAGAACTGAAAGAAGGAAAATCGGTGGAGGAAAAAATCAGAAGAATGTTTCCTACCGAAGCTTTCCCACAGAGGAAAGACTGTTAAGGGGATGGAAGGAAAGAAGAAAAGGGAGAAACCCCCGGGGATGATAAGGGGTTATCAGGTAAGTTTCCTAAAATTAGGAAACGCACGCTTTACAGAAGTTTCCGACAAGGATTCAAACTTTTTTGTAAAAAGAGAAAAATGCGGAAGGAAAGAAGAAGGGAGCAGGGTTACGGGAAGAGATTTTGGCCTAAGCTAAAATTTGAAGGGAAGCAAAGAAGACTAGGGGCAACCTTTGATGGAGGAAAAGAAAAAAATAGGAGGGAAAGGGATACTACAATGGAGGGGGTTTCTGAAAGAGAACCCGATGTTGAAAACAGGCAGATTGGTTCAACCTCCTCTACCCAATTCCGGTTCAAGGGGGGGGGAGAAGACAGGAGGAAAGGAAGGAAAAGAATCATTGAAAGGGTAAAGACAATAAAAAGTAAGCCGATGCTTTGAATCTCAAAGAGTGTAGGCATAGTGGACGAACTTTTAAATTGCCCTGTACTCAGGGGAAAAGGGAGGAGAAACAAAAGAGGAAGGAGACGGGACGACACAAGGAAGCTAGATTCTCCGAAGATAAAGAAAACGAAACTTAACGTTCCACCATAAGAAGATGACGTTCCCACGGAAAAAGTGGAAAAAAGGAAATAACTGGTACTTTCTCAAGGGTGGGAGCCAGCAGAGAAGAGGGGGGGGGAGAAAAGGAAGGGTTAGCACCGGGAAAAGGAACGTGCTGGGTGGAGAGGTCATAGTCTCTTTCCCCACATTGCTGAAACAACGCTACCGGGGGGAAGGGGGGAAAACGGAAGAAATCATCTGTAACTTTCCCTACGAGACTAAAGAAGGGAGTTGAAAGGGAAAAAAACGAAAAATAAGACCGCAGCCACTGTGGACTAAACCCCGGTAAGTACAATCTCAAAAAAAAACTCATAAAAAAAAAAAAACAAAGAAAAGGCAAAAAGGAGAGAAGACAGTTACTCAAAAAAAGTAAGGACTCATACATGGGACTGACGCTTAACGGAAAAACGGGGGGAGCAGCCGACGGTGACATGACCCATTTTGCTCTGAAGGACAAAAAGGGCGGGGAAGAGGAAGGTAGTGCGAAAAAGGGGGAAAAAGGAACGACCTGGAAAAGGGAAATTGTAGAAAGAAATGTGGGGTTAGGGAGCGAAACGAGGCTTTCCGCGAACGTTTTCCCACAAGAAGAAGGGAGGGAGGGAGGGAGGAGAAAAAAGACATTGAAACCCAAGGGGAAAGATCAAAAGGTATGCTAAAAGCAGATTTTCTGAAGGTATCGCAGAACCCAAATTGGCCCCTTGCGTGAAAAAAAGGGGAGCGAAAGTTCGCAGAAAGGTTACACATATTGTTTATGTCGTTGGGGTGGACTGAGGGGGGGGGATTACGAGGGGAAGGGTTTTACCAACAGCTTCCTCATCTGGAAGAAGGAGAGGGCAGCTCTTCGTAATCGAGGGTGGGATACTTGCGAAAGGGCGAGATCGGTCAAGAAGGGAGGATGGGGAAACAAGTTCTCCGCTCCCGCCAGGAGGGGGGGTAAAACAAGGAAAGGAGAGAAAAAAGGCCAATACGGGGAACGTGACTGCGGGGTATCACGTGCATAAGGAGGGAAAAACGGAGGGGCAAAAGGAAGTGACCCGAATTTGTTAGGTCCTCTCTATTACTTGGGGAAGAGACCTTGGGAAGAAGGCGGAAAGGTATGAAAGGGAAGGGAATGTAACCCTTAAGGGGCCTTGGGAATGGTTACGAGAAGGGGCGGGGGGGGCAAAAAATAAAAAAACTTTTTTCAAAATTTAGGGGAAAGAAAAAAGGAGACACCGGGAAAAAACGGGGGACGCTGGGATGGGGAGCACGAGGATAGAAGAATTCGTTTGGAAAGTGGAGAATCAGAGCGATCAAACAGTAAAGGGAGGGGAAAATGCTCAGTTCAATGAATCAGTCTTTCATTACTACGTAAGAAAGAAAAAAAAGGGGGAAAGGGGGATCTAGACTCAAAAAAAAAGAGAGAAGAGAGCCGAATGGGGAGAAGGGGTATGGGGGGAGTTCGACTTCCAGAACTTAAGATACGATGCATTGGGAGACCGTGGTAAAGGGGGGATAAAACGGGGAACACGATACTCCTAACTTAATATAGAGGGGGAGAAGGGAAGTTTCAATGTCGGTTATCACCAACAAAGGGAAAAGCATTGAAGGGAACCGTTTACAACAATTCAGGCAATTTTCGGATGAAAGGAAATGGATGCGTAAACCGACCAATTTCTTCATTGGGAAGGAGGAAGGAGGGGGGAAGGGGTTCAGCAAAGTCTCAGAAGGAACAAGGGAAAATTATCGCGAGTCATATAAACAATACAAGGGGGGGGGTGTAAGAAGTTGTTGAAAGAAGAAAAGAAGGAAACATGGGAAAAGGAAAAGAGAGGGACGTTGTAAAGAGATTCGAGGTCTTTCCTGGTTTGGGGAAACCTCAGCAGAGGCACTTTGAAATTTAAGGAATGCCTTCGGCAGAAGAGAGAAAAGGGCCGAGTTTCAAGACGAGAAGGAAAGAAGAGAATGCCAAAAAGATAAGGAAATGCGGAAGATTTGGGTGGGGTCAAACTTACAATCCAGGTCAAAGGGAACAACGCCGAATAACTCCCGCCTGTACGGCTTGGGAAGGAAGGTCAAGAATGGGAAAAGAGAGGCAAAAGGGGGGGGGGGAAAACGGATATACCTAAGAACAAGATGCAGTTAGCATTTGAATGGGAATAGTAACGGGGACGGGGAGTACAAAGGAAGTGTCCGTCGAGAACCTGCATTATGAGGGGGGAAAAGAAACGGGAGGAAAAAAAGGGGAGAGGGTCTCCAAACAAAAATGGCCCGATGCTACTACTCCGGTACCGGGGACAAAGGAAAAAGAACGGGGATGGGTTTAACACAGCCGGGTCCTGAAAAAGAGGGTGGGGAGAAAGGGAGGAAGGGGGGTTGGGAAAAAGGGGATGCGGAAAAATGGGACTGTTACCGGCGGATGAGTAAGGTTCAGGGGTTTACCGTCAAGGGGTAATGGGAATGGGACACGTCGGAGGGGGAGAGGGAAGGTACAGTGGGGGAGTACTCGTATGCGTGATTAGATGTGTGAAAAGTGGGGGAAATTCATGGAGAGGAAGGGGAGGAAAAAAGGAAAGGCGTATTAGTGAAGGGCGGGGGGTGAGGAAAAGAGCATGTGGTGGGAAAACAAAGGGGTGCAACCCACTGGAAGGAAAAAAGAACGGGGGAAGGGGGGGGGGGGAAACGGAGAAAAGGGCCTGAAAGATGATGTGGTCAAACCCATAAATTTAAGGTCAAGGAAAGTCCAGTAAGTATCATCTTTAACGGGGAGGAAAAGTGAAGGAGGGAGTCAGGGGGGGGAAAGTTAACGTATTATTATGGGCGATTCCATATGCGTTCGTCGGGTCAGGAAATGAGAGAAAGAAGGGTGGGAGACGAAGGGGAAAAGGGACCAGAGGAAGGGAGGGGGGGGGGACCTGGTGTATAAAGGCCTTTAAGCCGAAAGGAAAAAAACCATTGTCTGAAGATCATTCTAACAGGGTTTCTTTAAGTTGGGTTGAGGCTGGGGAGAAGACGCAGTGAGGGAAAACCGCTGATAAGTGGGGGAAGAAAAGGGTAATTTTAGAAATGGTGGGAGGTCGGTAAACATCGTGGAACAGGCGTGGGGGGGGAGACAGGAGGGCAACGCTGAACCTAATGGGGAGGGAGAGGGGGAAGGTGAAAGGGGGGGAAGGAGCGAATACTACCCTTAAACTAACAGAAGGCTATGTAGTATTTGGAATATGACGAACAATTGGTGGATCTTAGGAAAGAATCGTGGAAATGGAACGGGAGAATGCTCCTCAGATGGCGCTTCAAAACAGAGGGAAGAAAAGGGGACTGAAAAGTCGGAAGGGGGGGGGGGAAAATAATGTAAAAGGAAAAGAACAATGAAACTGATGAGACACGTGTTCTGTTCTGGAAGAGCCACTTAGGACGGTTAGGGGGGAAAAAGAATGAGTCGGAGAAGAAACACTGGGGAGACAGAAAAACGACTTTACGTGTCATGAGCGGGTGGGCAAGCGGCGGAACGGGAGGGATGGGGGGTGAAAGGTTTGTCAAAAGGAAGCCAGAGAAGGGGGGGTTCGTTAAGGAGTGGGGGGGGACCTGATAACGGGACGCACAAAGCGGGCCCTCGCGTGCGTCAACTTGGGGGGGGTACAGGGGAGAAAAAATATATTATGGGGCAAACCTTATCAATGAGGAAAAGGAGGGGGGGGTCGCGGGTAGGTTAAAAACTCCACTACCGCGAAGAGTAATGAAAAATTCGGGGCATTTTCGGATATTAAAAGGTAAATAAATCGGGACAGATGGGTGTGTGACTAAATGAGGACATTGGTGGAAAGGGGGGAGTGGGGACGAAGGTGTCCTCACTTTTATTATTGAGTCTGTAATCTAATTGGAGGGGGGGTGGTGGGGTCCGGGGGAATGCCGGCAAAAAAAATTCCTTCCAGCAAGGAGGGACTTAGCATGTGACTACCAGTTAAGCGATGAGGAGTTCAATATGGAAAATGTTGGGTAAGATTTTGAAATAAAACTGTCTGCCTAAGGGAAAAGGGAAGAAGGGTGGGAAAAATCTCTCAGAAAAACGGATGTATCAAAGTAGGAGGGGAATGGGGGCGCAGATTAGAACAACAATGAGGATTAAATTTCTTTCAAAACTCGGGAAAGGGACGAAGTGGAGAGAGAGGAGGAAAAGGCAGAAAGGAAGAAGAAGAAGTCAGGAAAGCAGAAATCCCTCTCCCTGACTGATGGTTCGATCAACGACTAAAAAAGGGAGATGTACTCCACGGAGAGAATAGAAGGGAGAAAAAGAACAGATAATAAAGGTTCCAAAAAAAGTGACTGAAGAAAAATGGAAAGTGGTAATAAGATTAGTAGGTAGCCGCTTCAAACAAAAGCACCAGGTCTCAGCCTGAAGTAACGGAATGGATGGAATTAGAGGAAGACACAGTACCAAATTTTTCCCCAGAGGGGGGGGGGGAGGACTAGGGAGAGGAGGGAAAAAAAAAAGAATTTAAGAACAAAAGAGAAGAAAAAGAGGAAAAACAAACTTACAACATTACCAAAGCCATAATGGGGGGGGGGGGAGTTTTCCGCCGAGCAAAGGAAACCTGACTGCAGCGCATTCTTTTAAAGGTCTCAAAGGGCATGTCCTTTCCGAGATCCGGGGCAAAAAAGGGAGTTGTTAAAAGAAAGAAATAGGGCAGGAAAAGGAGCCCCCGTGTTCTCCATCAGGGAGAAGGTACTTTTCCTAAGGATGTCCTAAACGCTTAACTTTTGATTATTACTTTATTGTTTAAGAAGGAAAGGGAGGGGGGGGAGGGGAAACAGAGCAGTACAGGAATACGATTATGGGTTCAAGAGGGATCAAGTTCCGAAAGAAAAAGAACCTATGCGTCTGTGGAAGCCGCAGAAAACAGGGAGTCCGACTAAATTCTTTTTTATGGAAGGAGGGGGTGAAAAAACGGTAAAGCAAAAGACGAGAAATTTTAAAGAAAACACTCCTACAATTACTTTAAAAAAAAACGGAGCAAGGGGGGACGAGAAAACCAATTATGTTTGGCCCGACTCCATTTCCTCCGAACTGAGGGAAGGGTCTCAAGAAGGGGGGGGGGGGAAGAAAAAAAAGAGGACGGGGACACTTTAGGGGGGGGAAGGGGAAAATCGGGGCAGGTTGCCCAAGGAGTACAACATAAGAGTCCGATGGAACCGAAGAAAGGTAAAGAAGGATGACGGGTCACGAACTCATCCGGTGACAGGGGGTCGCCAAAAAATTAAGCAAAAGGGAAGGCCCTCCGGGACGAGGCCTTTGACATGTTCTGAAGTCGGACTGTCCAGGAGGGGGAAAACTCCGCATCTCCAATTCTGGGAAGCAATCTGGTCAAATGCAACTCGGGGAAAGCTGGAAAACTTCTTCAACAGGCGGCCCACGCTTTGTTTTAAACCAGGGCTACCTTTGAAGGTGGGAAAAAAAAAAAAAACCGCCCTTAAGGGACTATTACGAAACAAAATGGGAAGTTTCCTCGAAGTAAGAAGCCGGGGAATTGGGAAGTTCCCAACGAGAAAATTATGCACATCTCTTTAACTCCGAAAGGGAAGGGGAAAAAGTAAAAAGGAATACGTGAAAAGGGACGAAAAAAACTTGAAGCCACCACGGACTTTTCCAGGAGGGGGAAAGGAACGACTGTAACGGAACGTACTCATCGTAAGGGACCTTCAAAAAAGTGACTGGAAAAAGAATTGAAAACCAATGAGGGGAAAGGAGTCGAAAAACTCCAATACCTTTCTTCACCGAAGGGAAAAGGTCCAAAGGGTCGTAGGGAGAAAAAAAACGGTGGTGGATTAGCACACGCCCTAGGAAAAAATTGAGTGCAAGGGAAAAAGATTACTTTCAAAACTGGGAAAGGAGCGAAGAAGGCACTTGACTCAAGTTGAAATCCCAGGATCTTAGAACAGGGGGTCCGGAAAAGGGGGGAAGAGGAGGGGCCAAATGGCATTTCGATAGCTTTCTCAGGGGGAGTAAGAAGGGGAAGGGGGGTTAGGGGGAGGGGTGGTGGAAGGGAGGGAAGGAAAGGTTGTTAAAGGAAAAAACTTTCATCTTATATCGAGAGCAAATCTTCGGAACGAGGGGGAAGTGAATAAGAATGCTTCTATCTTGACTGAGGGGGGGAGGGAAAAAAATGGATTAACGAACGCAACTTGGGGGTAAAAATAAATAACGAAGAACAGCATGACATGAAGGGAACGGTGGTGGGAGCTTTTTATCACTAGGGGCAAATCAAAAGGGGGAGATTATAAAATTATTGCAAAAAAGGGGGGGGGGGGGGTGATTATACGCCAGGAGGATCTATGTCGCGGGAGGGGAAATGTTCACAATGATCCTTTCTGAACTTCACAAGAGATATTTCCCTTAGAAAAGGGGAGAGTTGGACGCAACGGGTCTTTCTATGAAAAGGGGGTGAAAAAGGGGCGGAACCGGTAAATGATGAAAGGCCACCAGGGGGTATATTAAACGAATGAAAATTATACACTATTAACGATGGAGGAGGTCGGGAAAAATGGGGAAATATCCAGGGCCCCTCCCCAAATCATTAGAGGGAGGGAGGGAGAAAAAAAGAGTACTCAGAGGAGAAACAGAT
>Ga0179593_1755276_pt1 | contig 19676 bp, 32 predicted proteins | sample CZODoug2_1_08_16_FD_185931 | JGI IMG/M metagenome (GOLD analysis project Ga0179593, IMG submission 185931) | Vadose zone soil fungal communities from Angelo Coast Range Reserve, California, USA - CZODoug2_1_08_16fungal (PacBio error correction) | ecosystem: Environmental > Terrestrial > Soil >...
TCGCCGTCTATTCGCCGGAGATATAGTGACGAGGAAGAAGAAGTTACATAGCCAGCGAAAACAAAAAAAAAAAAAAAAAAAAACACGATCCGCGGTGAAAGGGAAGGAAAGAAGAGTTTGAATTTTATCTCCCGCACGTCGTAAAAGCGAGGGAAAGAAAAATAGCTCCTCCTCGGCGCGGGGAAATGAAGAAATCGCCAATTCCCCAACATCCCGCTCGAAAAAAGAGAGAGAAAAGGATAGTACAGGACCCTTCTCTTTTCTAATTAGCTATCCCAATTGAAAAAGGATGACTTCTTTTTTTGGATGGAAGAGGAGAGCCGTGTAGAATTACTAACGCTAAGGGGGGGGGGAGAAAAAGCGGATGGTGGTCCGGCAGTGCTTCCCCGCAGTGCAAAGAAGGGGGGGAGGAGTTGCGCCAGGCGTACGATGACCCGGTGATTCAGGGAGGAAAGATCTTCGCCGAACGCTGGCGGACGCGGTTTGGGAAGGGGAAGGGGGGCGTAAACAAATCGCCCGATGAAGGGGGGTTCCTTTCCGATCGTTATTAAAAAGGGGAAGAAAAAGAAAAAGGGTTTTCGCGAGAAAAAAAACAGGTTTTGAAAAGGGGAAAGAGGGCAGATTGCTGCATCGTTTTGGAAAGTCCAGCAGGGAAAAAAAGGAGACGGCCTGGTCGAAAGAAAGGAAAAGAACCATGTTCTCGGCAGTGATCGCTAGGGATTGTGGGCCCTGCGCGTTTTTGACCAGGAAGGGGAAGAAAAAAACGAAGAACTCTAAGTTGTGAAGTAGGCGAAAAAGTTGCCGGGAAAGAGGAGGTCGCCTCCGGTGGTTGGGAAAAAAAAGGGGGAGGGGGAGGAGCGGATGCTTTGTGCTCGAAATCCTCAGGGGCAAGGAGGGTAGTCCATTCGTATTCAAGAGTCGCTGCGCATCGTGAGAGGGGGGGAAAGGAGAAGAGAGCGAGAATTTGATATTTAGTGTCGGATAAGGCGAAAAGAAGAGGAAAGGGTAGAGTCGTTCTGAGGAGGAAGTGTTCCTTGTTTCGAGGAAAAGAGGGGAGAAAAAAAGGGAAGATGACGTTTACGACCCTGAGAAAGGACACGTTTTTCTCCATGTTTGAGCCGAATTTTTTCCTTGAGGAGAAGGGGAGGGGGGGCACAGAAGGGGTCGCAATTGGAAGGAGGGGCGGCTGGCAAATCTGAGTCTCCGTTTTTTCCGGGGAGGAAGGAGCAACTGCCAAAGCACGCCAATGGTTTAAAATTGACTAAAGGGGGTGGCGAACCTACGACCAACGGTAACACAAAAAGAGGAGGGGGTAGAGGAAGTGACGCTTATTCATACTCTTGAGAAAAAGGGCAATCTCCTCTTTGGGAACAAAAAGAAGGGAGGATGCCTCTAATAAATTGGTTGATGGGGAAACAGCTACCTCAGTTTATGAGAATGCTCTCACAAAAGAGGGGGGGGGAATCACCACTCTGCAAATCGAAAAACGTTTCAATGGGAGAAACAAAAGAAAAAAAAAAGGGGAGGAGATGTGATCGGGACAATGCTTTCAGGGAGACCCTGGTTTTGTGTAGAGGGGGGGGGGAAAAAAAGGAACGGCGGCGACCTCTTTCCCTGGGATGAAAGGGGAAGGGGGGGGAGAGGTAAACTCTACGTTCTAGAAAGATCACAACAACAACGTTTATTAGAATATAGAGAGGGGGGGGAGGAAGGGAAAGGAGAGTTGGAACCTCTACCCCATCGTAATACTAAAGGGCACTCGTTCTCCCGAAGGTCTTATACCACAACGCTCAAAAAAAAGAGGAAAAAAATGGCAGTTCCTACAAGAATTTTCGCATCACGGGAAAAAGAAAAGTTTCGTGCAAGTGGGAACGGGTTGCATGAGAGGTGGGGAAAGAGGGAAGGGGGGGAGCAAGAAGGTTAGCTAGTCAGGCTCAGAACCGGGGGGAAGGAAAGAAACCTCACCAATTTCTTAGAGTAAGAGGGTACCAAAGCTGGCTCTTGCCAGCACGAATGGGAGAAAAAGGAAAAAAAAAAGAGGCACTGAAGCAGATCCAGCGTAGCTCAGTTGTAAGGGGGGAAAGGAGAGGTTAACCGATTGGTCTAGCTGATCCAATTTTAAAAAAAAAGGGAAGGTGGCATTGGGAGAAAGAAAAAAGGGAAAAAAGAGACATTCCAGGCACAGATTTTGAAAAGGCCGCGCACAAAAAAGGAAAGGAAAAAAAAGGCAATCCTTCCACTCCTCGCTAACGGGAAAAGGAGAAAGAAAGGGATAAAAACTTGAACTCCAATAGGGATCGGAAGGGGAGGGGACTTTGAAAAGGAAAAAAAAACTTCGGCACAACGACAATCTGATAAGGAGAAGGGAAGGAGAGTCGCAGAAAGAAGCACTCATCTCAATCTCGCTCGTGCGGTATTGCAAAAAGAGAAGGAAGCCTTTATTTACTAGAAATGTAATCCGACGAACACAAGAGAAAAATTTGTCTAAGCAAAGCAGAGTAAAGAAAGAAAAACCGCTCGTAGATCCGACCTCCGAGAAGGGAACACCAAAAGGTCTCACATTAGGGTAGTCGCAGGGGGGAGAGGGGGGAAAGCCGGGGAAAACGCAGCATTGCCCAAACCGAGCCAACAAGAAGAGGGGAAAAAGGAAGCCTTCGGAGAAAAGTGCCAAAAAGGGAAACTGCTGGAAAAAAAAAAAGAATAAAAATCTACAGCAGAAGACTTGAAACTCGAAAGAAAATTGGGACCGGAAAAAGAGGAAAGAAACTCCGGGCTTTTGAAAAAGAAAAGGAAAAAGAGAAAGAAGGGGGGGGGTGAAGAACATCAATCGAACCTCCAGCCACACCGACCGAGAAAAAGGGGAGGAGGGGCCGTGTCGCTGGAAAAAACATTCGTACCTTTTACGGCCGGGAGGAGGGGAGAAAAAAAAGAAAGAAAGGAGATGGGCACATTAGCACTGGACACAACAGCCAACGGGCGGGGGGGAAAGGGGGGAATTCTCCCTGCTCCGAAGAAAACCACGAAAGTCCTCTATCACGCGAAAGAGAAAAGGGAAAAGTGGGGAGATCTATTATCCCAGCGAGAAGATATAGCGGGAGGGTCTTGTTTGGAATTGGGAGTCGTGTCTCATTCTGAGAAAAAGGGGGAAACGATTCGGCGCTGAGCAAACTGGAAGAGAAGGGAGAAAAATGCCAACGATCCGGGAAAGATCGTTTTTGCGCTCGTATGGAAAAAAGGGTACGGATCTCTAAGCATCGTGGAACTGAAAAAGGGAAAGAGGATAGCCTTTCTAATCTAGTCTAACAAAGAGAGTGAGGAAACTAGAGATATTAGGGAGGTGAAGAAAAAAGATAGGATCTGGAATGCCTCTATTCGTCAACCAGCGCCTGTTAGGGAATTTTGGGTGTTTGGGTTTTTGGTTTTAGGTTAGTTGGTGTTTTATGGAAGTCCAGGCGGCCTTCATTCCTCTCTCAGAAAACAAATTTACCCCCAATCTTTAGCCGGATCGTCGGGGGAGGGTCTCCCGCACTCGCAAGGTTTTTCTCATCGCAGAAAGAAAGAGGGCAGAGGGGATCAATAGCCGCCGCGAATTCAAGGGCAAGAACAATGCAAGAAAAGAGGAAAAAAGAGCTGTTCTATTAGCTAGAAAAAAGGGATGACTTTCGTGTTTTGGGAGGAAAAGAATCGTGAGAGCAGGGAGATGACAGGGAAAAGGAAGGGAAAAAAGATCGGCTGTTGTGTCCGGCAGTGAAGGAAAGGGGACGGGTATCCACAATCTTTGAGAGGGGAGGAAAGGGAAGAGCAAGGGGAGTCCATCTACACGGCAGCGTAGTCAAACTCTTGTAAAGGGGAGGGGGGGAGGAAACAAATCGCCCGATGACGGAAGAAGGGGGAAGTCCGATCGTTATTCGACACTGCTAAGGAAAGAAGGGAGAGATAAAAACGGCCGTGTTGCAGTCAAGGTATTGTCAACTTCAGGCAGAGGGTAAAAAAGCTCTCGGTACAGCCGTTCATAGGAAAACTTTTCTCCGAATCGATGAATGAAGGGGAGGAAAGAGGGAGAGGGGGGGAGTCGGCTTCGGATTTTTGGAAAAAAGGAGCCAACCGATATCGACCGCTAAGTTGTGAAAAAAAAAAAAAACAAGTTGCCGTTGGTGTGAATGAAGGAAGAGGGGGGGGGGGGGGGGACCGAGCGGTTATTTCGGAAGAGGACGGAGGGGGAATCTATCGCATCGAAAGGAATTCCATGGCGTAGAAAAAAAAAGGGAAGGTGTCCAGTTTTCGCTGCGCCTCGGGGGGGGAAAGAAAGAAGAGGGGAAGAGTTGGGGGGGGGGGGAGGATCGCGACGCGATTCATTCATCGGAAACTGGGGGAGGAGGAGCGCTTGTCCGTTTTGGGGAGGGGGGTGTTTTCGATGAATAGGGGGAGGAAAGGCCGGCGGAACATCGAGATGGGAAAAGAGGGGGGGAAATGATCGCGCCGAATTTTGGAGGGGCGGAGTTGCGGCAGAGGGGGGAGGGGGAGAGGAGACTGTCTGCTGGCAATAGGACTTGCATGGAGGAAAGAAAAAAAAGCTGGATAAACTTGCTTCACGGGGTTGGCTCCACGGTAATGATGACGGGAAAAAGAAAAAAGGAAAGAAGAACGCTCTACCACTGAGCTACGCTGGATCGAGGAAGATCTTGCTTCGCCATTCGGAGAAGCTTTGGTACCAAAGAAAAGAGGAGAAAAAAGAAGGAAGAGAAGAAAAATTGGTTGCGGGGGCTGGATTGGAAAAAAGGAGAAAAGGAAAAAGCTACCAGGCTTCTGGAAAAAATACTTGGGACATCACCTAGAGGAAGAATGGGGGGAAAAAAAAGGGAGGGGGGGAGGCGCATGGCATCGCGACTTCGTGGAAGAGTGATCGGGGAAGGGAAAAGGTTCTTACTCCGGTTTGTGGAACTTCCCGTCTTGTGCGAGACCGAGGGAAAAGGAGAGAGGGGGGGACGAGGTAAACTCGACTTTCTATTCCGCGCAGGGAACCAAGAGGGAGGGAGAAGAGAGATTTTTCCGTCTCGATTTCCGAGTTTACCGGAAAAGAGAAAAGAGGAGCATACCATGGCAATCCGGGATCATCCAAGGGGGAGGAAAGAAAGGACTCCACAAAACCCGTTTCCGACCAAGAAAAAAAAGCTCACATCTCAACTGAAGTCGAGAAGGGAAGGGAAAAGGGAGGGGCGTTCAATGTGTGAGGGGGGGGGGAAGGGAAAACAAGTATTTTCATCGCGACTCGTCAGCTCATAACCTGAAGGGGAAGGGGGGGAAAAACCAGGCCAAAAAAGGGAGGAAGATTAATTCTGCGTGAGCCGCTTTGACTGGGGTAAAAAAGGGGAAGAAGGGAAGGAGCAGCGTCACTGACGCGATCCCGCGTAGAGAACTTGTGTACGGAGGGGGGGGGAGGGAAAAAACCACTACCGATGTACAAAAAAGGGGGGGGCTCTCATCTGGCATGACGGAAAAGTGCCAGCAGACCGTCTCGTCTAACCCACAATTAGAAAAAAAAAGAAAGACAATAATAGATACGAAAAAATTCGGCGCGCTAATGGTCTCCGAGGGAAAATACAAATAATCGACTGTTCCTAGGCATCTTTTTACTGCAAGACAAAAAAGAAAAAAAAAAGAAAAAGAAAAGGCAGCACACACGACAAGAGAGAAGAAAACGAAGAAGAGGGCGGAGATAAAGACACTCAATCTCATCCCGCTCGTTCTTATCGGAATGTCGCAAGCGAACTAGGGAAAGAGGGAGAAAGAGGGAAAGTCCCTACGACCCAAGAGCGATGAAGGAAAAACGATCCAAACCGCTCGTCCAAAAAAAGGAGGGAAAATGAAAAAAAAAAGACAACTTTGTCGCACATTACGAACAGAGGGAGATCGGTTTCAAAGCACTTGTAAAAAAAAAAAAAAAAAAGAAACTCTCATGTCAAATCCAGGGGAAAAGAAAGGGGGGAAGGAAATTTGGCATTCATCGGGGGAGGGCCGAGCTCAGGGGGGGAAAGGGGAAAATGGAGGTCTAAAGCGGAAAAGTAAAAAATCTTCATCAGAAGAAAGGGGAATTGTTTATCTGTCCGAAAAAAAAAGGGGGGGGGAAGGGGAAGAGAGCCTTTGTCCGACTAACTATCGAAACTCCTTGCAAGGGGGGGGAAGGGTCCAAAGAACATCAATCGAACCAACCCACGGTCCGCTCAGATTTTCGGCGACGCTGAGGGGAAAAAGACTGAAGGAGATCGGTGGTAAAAAAGCAAAAGCTTTTGGATACCCGCAGCGCAGAAGGGAGGTGCAATGAAGCTACCGCAAAGGAGCAGGGAGTGGAAGAGAAAAAGAAAAGAAAGATCCAAACCACGAAAGTCATCCGCGGCGAGAAGGAGAAGAAATTATTCCCACTCGGCCCGATTAGGAGGATGAGGAGATCGTGCTGTTGTAATTGGGAAAGAAAGGAAGGGGAGGTCGGCAGCATTCTCCATCGAGCTGCGCAAACCGTCCAACAAGAGGAAAAGAGGGGAGACTCTCCGGCCTAACGCTGGGAAAGGGGGCACGAAAAGGGAGAAGCGGAATGCCATCTCCTGAAAGCATCGGCGCTGTTGGGACGCGAGGGGGAGAAAAGGAGAGAGGTCGAATCGACTGCGAACTCGAAGATACTCTAGGAAAAAGAAAGAGTTCTCCTTCGATTCGCAGGGACCAACCAGCGGCCGATGCTTCCGATAAAAAAAGAGCGGAAGACCGCGCGCAAAAAACGAAGACACGTAAGGGAAAAGGGGAAGAGTCTTGCATTTTAAAGAGAAAGTGGTTGCCTGTTTGCGAAGGAGAGGAAAGGGAGAGGTATAAATGATCAAAAGCATGGGCCAACATCACGATCTCAAGAAAGAAGAGGGGACCACAGCTAGATCGGGCCGATTGTGGCGAAAGTGAAAAAGAGGAAAAAAAGGGGAAAGGGAAGAGAGAAGCGGATTACTTTCGTGGTTTGGGGGAATTAGTCGTAAAAAAAGAAGAAGGGGGGGAGTATCTTCATGCCCCGAGCGAGGGTCCTGTGCAACGCTCTGTCGGGTATAAAAAAAAGGGGGAAAGAAAAAAAGGCAGAAAGGGAAGACTTCATGCTACGCTAAGAAGAGGAGCCTACACTCTGCTGACGGTGGTTGGTCTGGAGGGAAAAAGAATCGCCCGGACGGAGAAGGTTTAGCAAAAGAAAAGGAGGAAAAATAGGGTAGTCTACACGGCTCGCTGGACTGGGAAAAGGGGAAAAAACCGTTTTGCCAGGAAAAAAAGAGGGGCAGATTGCTGCATCGGGGGGGAGGGGAGAGGGAGGAAAAGAGGGAAGTAATGGCGCGGCATCGGAGGAAGATGCCCCATGTTCTTCGGCCTGATCGCTCGGGGGGGGGATTTGGGCCATGCGCGTTGAAAAAGAAGGGGAAAAAACCGATCGTACCGCTAAGTTGGAATAGGGGGAAGAAAATGTGCGACACAGTTTCCGGGGAATGATTTCTATTAGTTCGGCGGAGGGGGGGGGGGGAAGAGGAAGGGGTATTTCGGATCGGATCGTTGCTGGTGGGAGAATGAAGGGGAAAAAAGGATGCCATGCGTTAGCCATCCTCGGAAAGAAAGACTGCGCGCTCTTTGGAGACGGGGGGGGAAAAAAGGGAAAGGAGAGTGGGATATTGATTGTCGTCTCGCGAACGTATGAAAAAGGGGGGAAAGGAGGGGCTCTTTGGGGGGCATGAATCGTTTTCGGGAAGGAAAGGGAAGCCTGCGGACAGTCGATCTGGGAGGGGAAAAAAGGTTGAAGGATAATGAGCGCGAGAAAGGGAAGGTGGCGGAGTTTGTCTGCAAGAAGGGGGGGGTAGCGATACTGTCTGTTGGGGGGGAAAAAAGTTTTTCCGGTCTTCCAGCTTGAAAAACTGCTCACGGAAAGGGGGGGGGGGGAGAAAGAGGAGGATTCGAACCTACGACCAATCGTGAAAAAAGAGGAGGCACTGATCTACTGCTTGATCGAAGAATCTTGCTTCGCCATTCGTGAGGGAGAGAAAAAAAAAGAAGAAAAGAGAAAGCAGCAATTCCTAACTAAGATTAAGGGGGGAAAAGCGACCTTCAGTTGGAAGAAACAGGCTGCTCCAACCCGCAGAAAGGTGGGGGAACTCCAGAAAGGAAACTTTCACGAAAGCAAGGGAGCGACTTCTTATATTGAGAAATTCTTGTGGGGCGGCAAGGGGAGGAACCCCTTGTTTGGTGGAAAGGGAAACTTCTCGGCGGGCGACCGAGGGAAATGGGGATAGAAAGGGTTCGATGTGGTCGATTACTCGACGGGGGAAAAGGAAGAAAAAAAAGGAAGATGATTAAAAGAGAAGATGGTTCCTGCGAGGGGGGAAAGACCACATCGAAATCCCTGCGCAGAAAAGAGGAAGAACGCCGTAAGTTTCTCGGATCACAAAAAAGGGAAAGGGGCCGTGCCGAAATAAGTTCCCAGAGAACCTGTCGAAAGAACAAATGCGTTTCGGGTGAAAGGGGAGGGGAGGGGAAAAAGAGTGATTTCCTCAAGTATTTTCATCGAAAGGGTGGAAGGAAAAGAAAAAAAGAAGGAAGGTCGCTGGTTCAAATCCACAAAAAAAAGGAGGCGGGGCAGCTTTTTTTGAAAAAAAAAAGGAGAAAAGAAAAAAGGGAAAAAAAGAAAAAGGATGCTCCTCTCACCTGAATCGTCAAAAGTAGAAAAGGGGGGTTCTGTGAAAAGGTTCGAATTACCGAAAAGGTTAAACCACTGAAGTGCAGGTTCGGAAGGGAAAAGAGATTTTGCCAGCAGACAGGGGGAAGAGCGCGCCCACTCTGCCGCAACTACAGCAAAAAAGAAAAAAGAAAAGTCGGCTCGTCATTCCCGAAACCAGGGAGAAAGAAAAGGGAATGTTTCCTCCGGCGTAACGGCATCTTTTAAGAAAAAAGGAACACTCGCACAACGACAACGCGGGAAAGAAAAAAAGAGGAAAATGAGAGAAAAGAAAATCGCGTCGCGAAGCCGACACTCAATCACTGAAATCGCTCGGAAAAAGAAGTGCGCAGCGAACCTGGCAAGCAGGGGGGACTACGCATGGAATTCCGCTACAACAAGGAAGGAAAAAAAAAAAAAAAGAGGAAAAAAAGAATACTGATCCGATCCGAATAAACCGCTCAGAACAACCAAAAAGGGAAAAAAACGTCAACTTTTTGAAAACGAATTCACACTTAGCGGTAGAGAAGGGGGAGGGAAAAAAGGACGGGGAAAAACGCGCATTGCCCAAAATCACGGAGGAGAGGAAAAATGGTGCATTCATCGAGAAAAAAAAGTGCCAGCGCCGAGCAAGAAGGGAGGAGCTATAGCGGTTCGCCAAGGGAACATAATACATTGTCGAAAGGTTATCTTAGAAGAAAAAGTTTGAGCAAGCCTTGTAAAAAGAAACTCACTCGGGAGGGGGAAAAAAAAAAAGAAGCGGGCTATTTGTTTCCGAACACAAAAAAAAAGGGGCGGCGACGCTGCCGAGGGCCTGCCATTCGTAAAAGGGGGGAAAAAAAAAAAAAAAGGGGGGGGGAGAAAAGAAGCGCTTTGACAGGAAGCACTGGACAACGAGAAAAAAAGGAGCCGTTTAGGGAAACCTGCTCTCGAGGGAAAAAAAAAAAAAAAAAAGAAGTCCATCAAAAAAAAAAGAAAGGGGGATATCTAATTAGCCCCATCTTCGGAAAAAGTATGATTTCTGAGATCGTGCGAGGAGGGGGGGGAGATGAGGGGGGGGGTCGGCTCATTTCTCCTAAGCCTAGGGTTCGCGCTTCTCAAACCGGAAAAAAAGCGCTCGGGAGGAAATAAAAAAAGAAGGGAAAAACGCTTGGGAACTGGCACGAGGATGAGGGGGAAATTCTCTCCTGGATCGCTAAGCATCGGAGGATGGGGGGATCTCTGCGACCAGATGAAAAAAGAAAAGGCTAACCTCTAAATCGAATAAGAAGAGAGAGATTTCGATTCTACAGGAGGGGAGGAAGGAGAGGGGGAAGGACCTCGATGCGTCACCACGAAAAAGAAGGGGAGGAAAAGATATCCATGCGATGGAAACAAACGATCCGCTTGCCAGTGAAAAAAAAGAGGGGAAGGGGGGAAAGTATCTCCCGCACCGCGGAGGGATTGGCCAGGGGGAAGAAAAAGGGGAGAAATGAGCCTACGCGAATGAAGGGGAAAAGTACCAACAGCACGATCTCAAAAATAAAAAGCGGAAAAAGTCTGCCGAGCTGGGCAAGTACGGGGGGAAAAAAAAAAGATGACTTAGCGCTAGAGGGTGAGCGTTCGTAAGAGGAGGGAAGAAGAAAGAAAGAAAGGTTGCGTAAGCTTCATGCACCCGAGAAGAGGAGGTGTCAATCTCTGCGTGTAAGAAAAAAAAAAGCGTTGCGCGCCAGTCGTCAAAAGGGAAGAAGGGGAAAGGACCAGACGACACGCATCGTAAGAAACGAAAAAAGGGGGAAGGTGATTTTTCGGAACATCGCAGGTTGAGCAAATCCGGAAGTTTCCTGGAAGGAAAAAAAGGGGGGGAAGAGGAAACTGTCCCAATTTTTTTCGCGAAAACAAGAAGGAAAAGGGCCTTGTCATATTTGCTGCAGAGGGCGGACTCGTACAGCATTTCATAGTAGGAGCAGGAGAGAGAGAAAGACGACGCTATGACTGCCCATGTTCAGGGCGTGAAAAGGGAGGGAAGGGTGGTTTTGGGCCATGCGCGTTTACCATGAAGGGGAAAAAATAAAGTGTGTGAAGTCTGCGGACTATAAAAGGGAAAAAGGGGGAAAAGGGGTGAATGATTGCGAGGAAGGTAGGCGCGGTGTGGGGAAGAGGAGACGTATTCTTTGCTTCGAAATCCTCGAGAGGAGGAGGGTCACGGAGGGAAAAAAAGAGAGGACATCACTGCTGTGCCAGGTTCAATTCAAAGAGAAAAGAGGGGGAAGAGCCGAGCTTGAGATGGGGAAGATTCCTTCATCGCATTTAAGAGGAGGAGAAGGGGAGGGGGGAGAAAGGGGGGGTCGTTTTTCGATTAATCGTTGGTCGGGCCAGGAAAACAGTCTATATTTGAGGGGAAAGGTCTTTCTCCATGTTTGGAAAGGGAGGAGAAGGGGGAAAAGGGGTTCCCGTTAGGCGAGAGTTAGTGAGGGCGCGAGCTGTCTCTGCAAAGAGGAAAAAAAAACGGTCCTGCAGCTGGAAGAACTTCTCACGGAGGGGGGGGGGGGGGAGAAAGGTAGGATTCGAACTATACCAAAGAAAACTGAGCTACGCTGTATCGCTTCCGGAAAGGGGGCAATGCAGGTGCAGGGCAAGCGCCGCTTGGTACAAAGGAAAAAGAGGAGAAAAAAAAAAGCATAGAGTGTGTTGGCGGGGGCTGGATTTGAAAAATCGAAAAAAGGAAGAAAACCGCGCTATAAATACTTGGGACAGGAAAAAAGAGGAAAAGAGAAAAACTTCCCACTTGCCTAAACGCAGGGGAAAAAGGGAAAAAGGAGGGTGTGAGCGGGAAAATCTTGTACAGCCATGGGGAAAAGGGGAGAAACTTCCGGCGTGCGACTCGTCTTGCCCTGGGAAGGAAAGGAAAACTCGACGTTCTATTCCGCGCCGGAACCACTCGAAAAAAAAAAGGGAGGGGGGAGGGGGGGGGGAAGGGGCCGGCGCGGAATAGAACTTCGAGTGAGAAAGAAAGGGGGCTCCCTCTGAATTTTCTTCGGATCCCAAAAAGGAAATGGCCGACAAGAATTTTCCCGCTCAAAATGAGAAAAGGAAAAAAGAGAAAAGAGTCGTTGCAGTGGGACTTTTTTCGGGATTTTGCGGAAGAAAAAGAAAGGGGAGACATCCTTTTATCTCTTCAAGAAAGATCAAATCCCGCCCCCGCAACAATTTCGAGAAGGAATGAAAAAAGAGGGGGGGAAAGGAGGGGGGGAAAAAAAACGGCGCTTGCCCTTCCCGAATGGCTAAAGGTCGAAAAAAAGAAAAGAGGGAGGAGGTCTTCGGGAAAGGGTTGCGGAATCCTACCGCGGGGGAAAAAGGGGGAAAGGAAAAAGGAGAAGTTTTATCCATCCTGGCAGACCGAAACGGGGAAAAACAGGCTCGCTAACCCACAATTCTCGAAAAAGAAAACTACTCGCTAACGGAAAAAATGAAAAAGAGAGAAAGAAAAGAAAAATAGAAAACGTGCAACAAAAAGGAAGAATCTTTTACTGGCAATAAAACGATGAAAAAAAACGAACATCGCGAAGCCGAACGAAAAAGGAAGGGAACGATGAATGAATCGCGTCATAAGAAAGAGAAAAAAGAGGCTTATCTTTCTTCCCACTAATCAAAAAGGGAAAGCCGTGAATGGACGAGAGGGAGAAGAGGGAAGGAAAAAGAGAGAGAGAGATAGGATTTCAAGAAGTCCGAAGAGGGACAAACCATCCGGAGCCTACCTCCTAGGGTGTAGCACTTATCTCCCGCCGACTTCAAAAGGGAGGGAAAAAAGGGGGGAGAAGGGGCCCTTCCTGGTAAAACTGCGGAGTCCCAAAAAAAAGAAGGCCTCATAACATTTTTTCCGTCAGAGAAAAAGGGGGGGAAGCACGCGCATACTAGGAAAGGAAAAGGGGGACGTCCCAAACCTATGCATCAAATCTTGAATAAGATGGAGGAAAAGGTTTATCTCCTAAAAAAATTGGAAAAAAGTTTCGACTACTATCGGAAAAGAAAAAAGAAGGGAGGTGGAAAAGGAGGAAGGAGGGGGAAATTTGTTTCCGAACATCAGAGTAACAAAAAGGAAGAAGGTTCCGTCTACAAAAACAGGAAGAAGGAGGAAAGGTACGACGTGGAAAAAAAAAGCGCCCAATCTTGTGCTACAAAAAAGGCACTGGGACCACAACAGCCTCGCGGGGAGAAAAGAAGGGAAAGAGAGACCTGTCTCGCGAAGAGTAAAAAAAAAAAAAAAAAAAAAAAGACTTCATCCCTCTAGCGCGATAGATAATTAGCCCTCTCGCCGAGTGAGAGAGGAAAAGGGAAGGAAAGAAAGAGGGCTGTTGGAATTGGCGAGAAGGTACGCGGAAGGAAAAAGCTCCCGCGCCGAGGAGGATCTGGGAAAACCGGCCAACAACGAAGAGAGGGGAAAGTTCCATACATCCGGCTACTATGTAACAAAAAGAAAATCGTGTGTTGCGCGCTGACTGAGAGACGGATCGAGAAAGAAGAGGAAGAAGGGCTGCATCCGAGCGCCAGGGAAGGAAGCGAACTCGATCTCTCTACACAACAAGAAAAGGGTCTCCTTCCGATTCTCACAAGAGAAGGATAAGAAGAAAAGACTATTCTTCGGCATCAGGAAAAAAAAAAAACAAGATCCGCTTGCCAGTTCCCCGCTTTTAAAGTAAGTCTCTCCCCCAGAGAGAAGAAGGGGGGGGGGGGCCGCAAGGGGCAAATCGCCTCCTCCTCGATGGGGAAAAAAGAAAGGGGAGAAAAATCCAAATCACTATCTTCAGAAAAAAGGGAAGGCGGCCGAGCTGGTCTAAGGAGAAGAGAAAAGAGGAAGAGAGAGGAAAAGCGGGATGACTTTCGGTGGGGATTCGGGAAAAAATGACACCGCTCCTTTTTGAGGGAAGGACTGTTGTGGAAAGGGAGGGAAGAAAGCGCTTGCGGGTTCCCAAGATTGGGTGCCAAAAAAGGAAAGAAGAAATTTCAGTCTTACTCCTGGGGGGAAGCGTCGCCGAACTCTGCGGAAGGGGGGGGGAATGGGGAGGGGGGAGTGATGTTTCGGAAACAAATCGCCCAGACGAAGAAAGGGGAAGAGTTATTCTACAACTGCTCGAGGGGGGAAAGGGGTTTCGGCGCGAAAAAAAGAAAAAAGGAGAAGGGAGGTGGCTGTCAGATTTGCTGCATAGGGTGTGTGAAGAAAAAGCAGTTCATATTATGAGAGGAAAAAGAAGCGATGACTGCCCCAATTTTCGGAGAAGGAAATGAGGAAGAGGGAATTTTGGCCAGCGCGTTTGAAGGGAGCCAACCGATCTCGACCGCTAGGGGGAAAGGAAGTGGTAGAAGGGGAAGGGGAGGGGGGGGGAGGAGGATTTCGCTCCGGTGGTTGGAAAAACGGGGGGAGGGGATCGTATCGTATTCTTGGAGGGGGAAAAAAAAAGGGGGGTCGTCGGAATTCCATGCGGAGAAGAGGAAGAAAGAGAGGCAGTTTCGTCCTAACAGAGAAAAAAAAAAGAAAAACGAGCTTGAGATTGAGTTTCAGGGGAGAAAAAAGAATCGCATTTAAGATTCGTTTAGGCAGGCAGGGGGAGGAGGGGGGGGGGGGGAGAAGTGTTTTTCCTTGTTTCGATGAATCGTTTGATGGCAGGAAAGTGGGGGGGGGAAGTTGCACGTTTTGAAAGTTGAGGAGAATGAGGAGACGAATTTTTGAAGTATTTTCTTAGGTGGGGGGGGCGAGGAAGGGGAAAGAACTGTCTGCTGGCAAATCTGCGGGGGGGGGCCAGCTGGATAAACTGCTCACTTCAGTGGTTTAAGAAACGGAACTACGACCAATCGGGGAAAAGAAGAGAGGACTACGCTGGATCGCTTGAAGGACGAAAGGAAGGTCGTTCATTGCAAGAAAGAGGATATCACGCCTCAGTCACATAAGAGGGGGGGGGGGGGGGAGGGGGGCTTTATGTGAAATTCAGAAGAAAAGCTGCTCCACCCTCGCTGGGGGGAAAATCTAACTGAAAAAAAGCATTGTTCCTTCGCAGCAGGAGGGGGGGGAGGGAAGGAGTGTCGTCCACTGAAACAGTTGGGAATGTGGTATCCGAAGAAAAGGGAGACAGGGTATGCGCAGATGAAAAAGAAAGAAGGAAAGAGACGTTTCTATGCCGCGCCGGAAAAACATCTCTCGACAAGAGGGGGGGAAAAGGCGGCTGAATATAACGTCTAGTTTAACAAGAGGGCGCATACCAGTGCAATCGGGAGAAAAGAAGGGAAGACAAAAAAGGGCTCCACAAAACCCGGGTTCGACCAACGGGGAGTATCCAAGAAAAAGCGAAAGAACAAATGCGTTTCCTTGTCAAGTGGGAAAGAAGTGATGTCCAAGTATTTTCAATAGGAGAGGGGGGAAAAAAGGAAAAAGAGACGGAAGGGCTGCTTTTCAAATCCAGCCCCCAAACAATGGAAGGGGAAAGGGGGGGTGGTACCAAAGCGTCGCTTGCCACTTCACAGAGGAGGAACTGAAGCGATCCAGCGTAGCTAGGGGGAGAGGGGAGGGAGGATTTGTCGTAGGTTCGAAGGCCTAGGTAGGAAGTGGAAGTGATGGCAGTTTTCTTGGAGGAACCGGAAAACCAGCATAGAATCATACAGGAACGAACCCACAGTAAAAAAAAAATCTAAAAAAACCACTCCTCGGAGAACAAAGCAGCTCATTCTCCTCAACAGGAGAAAGGAACTCAATATACGATGGAAAAGCGTAACTTCAAAGGTACTGGCAATAAAACATTCACTAAAAAAAAAAAAAAAAAAGCGAATCCTACCTCCTCAGGGGGAAGAGCGTCGCGAGCAAGAAAGGAAGAAAATCTCGCGCGGAAAAAAAAAAAGATTTCGAGAAAAAGCCGTGAGGGGGAAGGCATTTACTTCCGAATCACAAGAAGAGAAAAAACATCCTATCCTAAATGCTCGTAAACGTATCCTCCTCCTATATAAACCAACGTCACTGTGTAGAAAAGGCACAACTTAGAGGGAGTAGAGGGGGGGGAAGAACCCCGGTCCGTCCGTTAAAAACTCGGAAAAAAAGAACGAGCCAAAGAGACCGAAGAACATGGGGGAGTAAGGATTAGAGGGGAAATTGTAAAGCTCATAAATAAGCTTTACGATAACTAAAAAAATGCTCAAATCTGCAGAAGACATTGAAGGGGAAAACGCGTCGGGGATCTCCGAAGGGAACGCGGAAAGAAGGAGAATTTTCTACTAACTAAAAAGAAAGGGCTTTTCTCAACTTCTTCACGGAGAGAAAAGAAAAAAAAAGAAAAAAAAAAAGGGGGGGAAGAGAACCGTGTCGCTGAATCAACCGGAGTAAACCATCGAAAGAAAAAGGATGTGTGATACCGCAAGCGCTTTTGCAAAAACCGCGCGTGGCCTGAAGCTTACGAAAAAGAAGGGAAGAAAAGGAGAGAGACGAGTACGAAAGAAATCCAGAAGGCAAATCGGAATTATGGGCTAGAGAGGAAAAAAAAGGGAGGAAAGAGTATGATTTCTGAAAGAGAAGGGGGGGGGGGGGGGGGGGAAAAGGAGGAGCGTGGGCCTCATTTCAAAGCGCAAAAGGAGTCTCCAAGAAAACCTCCAACAAGCTTCAGCGCGGGGGGGAGGAGAAAAGAAAAAGGAGAAAAAACGCTTTTATGGCACCTTAGAAGAAGGGACGGATCTCGAAATCATCGGAGAGATCACATATTATAGCCGTGCGAATAGACGGGCGGGAAAAGAGGGGAAAGAAAAAAAAGGGGGACAAGCGATAGATTCGAGTCGCAAAGTGAGAGTCTGAGAAAGGAAAAAAAAAAAAAAAAGAGCTTCTCTATCCTTACAGAGAGAAACACCGATCCGAGCCAGTGTCCCAGCGTTAGAAGATAGGATGGGGGGGAAGGGGGAAAAAAAAAGAGAGGAGCTTGTTTCCTTTTTGTCGCAGGCGGCGAAAAAGGGGAAAAAAAAAGGTCTCGCCATTCACCAGCACGATCGAAAAAAGGATAATCGGGCGAGCGGGCTAATTAGCTAGCCATAATGGAAAGGAGGAAAAGGAGGGGGGGGGGATTCGTTCGTACTCGTCTAAAGACCTAAATAAAAGAGGGGAAAAAGGTTGTGTCCCAGTGCTTCCTGTGAAAGGAAAAAAATTGGCGCGTTGCGGAAAAAGGAAGGGGAAAAAGGATGAAAGGAAAAAAGCGCAGCGTCGCCGAACTCTGCGAAGTGGGTGGAGAAAGAAAAGAGGTTGAGCAACCCCGAGGAGGGGGGATCGTTAGTCGACAAGGGGGAAACTTTCCCAGGGGGGGGGGGGACTTCTATAAACAATAAAAATTGACAGTCAATTTCTTCGGGAGGGGGGAGTCAAAAAGGTCGCACCGAGAAAGAAGTTCATATTATGGGGAAGGGATCTCAAGAGGGGCTCTCTAAGACCATTTCTGGGGAAGGGATAGCTCTTGTTGGGCTGGAAATTTTGGGCCAGTTTACCAGGAAGGAAGGAGCCAACCGAGACGACCGATAAGGGTCGGGAATTGCGACAAGGGAAGGGTTGTGTGAATGTTGCAAAGAAGAAGGGGGTTCTGATCGTATCTTATGCTTTGCTTCTAAAGAAAAAAAAAGCTCTTGGGGCAGGAGAGGGGGAAAGGGAAGAAAAGAGTCTTCTCATCACGGCTTCCAAGGGGTCGAGAAAAGATCTATCTTTATATTTAGTTTCGGCGAAAAGGAATTTAAGAGTCTTTTTCGGAGGAGAGCAGGGAGGGGGGGAAAGAGGTGGTCTTTTTTCGATGAATCGTTCTGGAAGAGAAACGGCGGAACAGTCGATATTTGAGGGAAATGTTGTGAGGAAGGAGCCGCGCCCGAGGTTGGAAGGGGGGGGGGGAGGGTTTCCGCAGAGTGGGGCTGCGGAAAAAAAAAAAATCCTGCTGGCCTTTCTCCTTTTGAAGGGGGAAAGGGAGAGAAAAAGCAATTGGGGGGAAAAAGAAAACCTACGACCAATCGGTTAAAAAGAAAGAAACACGGAGAGAACGCTTGATAGCTAAGGGGAAAAAAAGAGAGGGGCTTCGCCATTCGGGCGGCAAAAAGGGAGAATCTAAGAAATTGGTTGCGGGGATGGGGGAGGACAGAAGGGGTTAATGAGCCTGACAGATAAAAAAAAAAAAAAAGATGAAAATACTTGGACACAGAAAAGTCCACTTGCACGAACAAGAGGGACAGCAGCGACTTCGTTGAGAGGGAAAAAGGGAAAAGAGGGGAAAAGGTGGTCGGACCCGGGTTTTTGGGGGAAGTGGAAAAAAGAAAAAGAAAGATTGCCCTGGTATGCGCAAAGAAAGGGAAAAGCCGAAGGTCTAATAGAGGAAGAAAAAAGAGATCTCAACAACAACACGGAGGGGATAGGAAGGGTTCCGGCTCTGATAGAAGAGGAAAAATCGAAATGCTGCGCATACCCAGGAAGGAAAAAAAGGAAGGGGTTTGGGGGGGGGGGGAGAAAAAACCGTTTCCGACCAAAAAGGAAAAGATTTTCCCGCTCACATCGAAACGGAAAAGGGAGGCTAAATACACATTCTTTTCGGGGAAGTGGGGGGGGGTGCCGAGAGTTGATTTCCCCAAGGGGGGGGGAGCAGCCTGTTAGCTCGTCAAAGGAGGCCAGAACCAAAGGGGGGTCAAATCCCTCCCCCGCAACCTTCTTGAGGAAAGGGAAAAGAGGAGACTGCCCTGCCGAATTGCGAGCAAGAGTAAGGAGAAAAAAGGGAAAACGTAGCTCAGTAGTGGTAGAGGGAGGCACGGCGGAGGGGGAGGAAGGGTCTATCCTACCGCTGGATCCAAATGGGAAAGAAAAAGAAAACTAGAATGCCAGCAGATGGGGGAAAGGAGGAACACCAAGTCCCGCCCACTCTGCCGCAAAATACGGAAAAAAAAAAGAAAAAAAGGAGTCGCGCTCATTCTCCACAAAGAGAAGAGAAAGGGACGCTTCTTAACGTCATCTTGAAGGAGAACACGTCGCACAAACGACAAGCGCGAAAGACGAAGAAGAGAAGGGAAAAAAAGAAAGGACGCTAGCCGACACTCAATCTCACTCGCGGTCTGGTAAAAAGAACCTGGCAAGCAGGGAAACGAACCCAAGAGCGATGACGCTCGAGGATTGAGAAGGAAAGGAAAAAAAAGAAACGCTCGTCCAACCACGTAGCCGACCAGACACACCAATGGGGAAATTATGGAAAAAAATTCACAAAGAGCTTCGAGAGGGGTTTTCCTCAAGAACCTTCCGACCCGAGGGGAAACTACCAAAAAGATCTCTCTACTTCCGGAAGAAAAAGGGGGAGGCCTCTCTTCTGGAAAAAGGAAAAAAATGCATGTACGATAAGCGGTGTCAACCGATGCAGAAAAACAGCAAAGGGGAATTGTTTTCGCCGAAAAAAGCAAGGTTCAGCGAGAGAGGGGAGGTAACGATCTGAATAAACTCGGACTAGGCAAATCGTCTTCCGTCATCAGGGGCGAGTGGAAAGAAGAAAGAAGACAACCACCGGTCCGCAAGGTTAGGCGAGAAGGGGCGCTTGAATCACGCTGGTCATCCGGAGGGTCCTTTTGCGCAACAGGAAAAAACAAGCGCTTTTGCATAAAGGAAAGGGGGGGAAATCCTCGCTTGGCTTAAGAAAAGAAGGCTCTCTACTATTACGAACGAGAAAAAAAAGAAAGAGTATATCAGCGGAATTATTGCTAGAGGAAAAAAGAAGGGGAGAGGGGGAGAGGAAGTATGATTTCTGAGATCTGCGTTCTGGGGAGGGGGAAGGAGGGGGAAGAATCTCCTAGGGGAGGAAAAAAAGGGAAGGGCGCAACAGTCCAACAAGATTAAGAGAGGGGAAAGTCCGTCTAACTCTTTTAATCTTATCTTTTTTTTCGAAAGGCATCGACTGGATATGTACGGATCGCGAAGCAGGGAGAAGCTGGGGAAGGGAGA
>Ga0179593_1731189_pt1 | contig 19675 bp, 27 predicted proteins | sample CZODoug2_1_08_16_FD_185931 | JGI IMG/M metagenome (GOLD analysis project Ga0179593, IMG submission 185931) | Vadose zone soil fungal communities from Angelo Coast Range Reserve, California, USA - CZODoug2_1_08_16fungal (PacBio error correction) | ecosystem: Environmental > Terrestrial > Soil >...
AAGTCCACATGAAAGTGATTCGCTTCACATCATGCAGATCACATGGTGTAATTGGGGCATAAAGGGGAGGTTTCAAGAAGCAATACTCACCGCGAAGAAATAGGATAAAAGGGGGGAAAACTGATATCTGAGTCGAAGGGGGGGGTGTGGGGGGGTAGGCCAAAAAAAGTTAATAACTCGCTCCAGAGGAGGCCTGTATGTAATGAGGAGGTCGGGGGGAGGGAGGGAGACAAATGGTCGCAACTTCAAGGGGGGGGAAGGAGTCCGGGGGAAGGAAATCTGGCCCAGGAGAGTACTCCTAAACAAGTTTAAAAAAGAAATCACAAAAAGGAACCCTTGATATCCGAACTTCTTCAGAAAAGTCAAAAAATGGATATATTATAAGGGAAAAATGTAAGAGGATTATCCCTGGTGATCTTTAAAAGCCCCAGGGGTCCTGAAGAAAATAAAGAGCGCTTCTTCCTCATACGAGAAAAAAAAAAAGTACAAACACCCTCTTTATAGGCATGATAGGGATGAATAACAGGCATCTAAGGGCTAGAAAGGAACGTCACCAGACTTCCTAAACGGACTAAAGGGAAAAAAAAAATAGAGAATTAGGACCTAAAAGTTCTTGGAAAAGGGAAAGGTATTGGGGAGAAGAACTGGTAGAAGTCCTGTATTCCGCAAGCACAACTCCGATTCAAACCATACATGACAACGACAAGCACCCCCTGATTACCAGAGGCCGTCAAATCGCGACCACAAAGGAGGAAAATTTAACGAAGTACCTAATCCCACAGCAAAAATAAGGCCTAAATACAATGATCTTCTTGTCGGCATCAGAGGAAGGGGAAGGAAGGGGGGGGGGGACGAAAAAAGTGTACGAGCTGTCAGGAGGCCCAAGTCTCAAAGGGAAAGATTGTAATAACCAGAAATGTATGGAACGAAAAAGGGCCAGAGAGGAAAAAAGGAGGAGCTAGATTAAATTGGTATCGAATCTCTAAAGAAAACTAGGGGGAGGACGTTAATGTAGCTGGGAACGAAAAACGGGTACATCAACCGGGCTAGGGGGCGGTCCTATATGAAAGGAATTGAAAATCTACGTACCACGAAAGGAAAAACGACCGAGGGGAAAACAAGGACGAAAAGACGTGCGTTGTATGGGAAGCAGCAGCACGGCATTGTGGCGGACTGCATGAAAAGGGGGTTTCAGCCTCAGATGGGGGAATGGAACAAACCCAGAAATAGTGGGGGTACTTCGATGATCGTTACTAGGGGAAAAAAAGGTCTAAAAAACGTGCTTGGTAGAATCACATGGGGCCAGGGGAAAGGGGGGGAACTGGGCCTGAAGGGTAAGAAAACAAAGCACGATGATCAAAAACCTAAAACGGAAGGGGAGTTTGAAGGAAGCAGCCACACCATCCCAGTGCTTATGACAAGGAAACAAGAGGGGGGGAAGGTCACCCTCTTGGAGGGGGGGGGGAAGGGGCATCATCGGGTCTTTAAATGTCCCGCATGAGGGGAAACGGGTTCACGTAATTAAATAGAGATCCAAAGGGAAAGGCATCTCGGAAAAGAATGGTAGAGGGTTACACCAAGGGGAGAAGGAAAAGGTGGGGGTCAGGAATTCCTCATGGGGGACCGGCGAACCCGTTAAACATCAAGAAAAACTTTGTGACGAATAGATATAGGCATAGTCCTGGCTGGCAATTCTGCACAGAAGACCACAAAGAAAGAAAGGTTGCTATCGGAAACGGGCGACAAATGAGTGGGAGTAAGTCAACTGTTCGCAGCAAAAAAGTTGTGGCGCAGGTTTCTATCGGGAGGGAGAGTCGAAGGAAAAGACGGAAGGTCACACGGGGAAGGAGATTACTACACCGAGGGAGAAGGGGAGGGCAAGTTCGGGAGAAGCAATACTCTTAAACAACCACAATTAAGTCCTTAAAATATCTATGAAATCGGGAAAACAAAAGGGGAAAACAAGAGGGCGCTGGGGGGGAAGAAATGTGTGTTGGATATGGATTTGGATAGGGAACTAATTAACAGGAAAAAAGGGTTTGATCCATAAGCGGTATCCAGTTCTCAGGTAAAATTGGAATGAAGAAAAGAGTTGGGGCAGGAAAAGGCTAAGAAAAGAATGAAAAAAGTCGGTGGAGAGAAGTATTTTGGGCAAGGCGTGAGTCCAGCATAAGAACTCGAGCGCGCTAAAGAAACCCATGTTTTTTTATGGTAATTTCGCACGACCTAAAAGATCGGGGTGGGGGGACATATGGCCTAGAGCCTACATATAGACCAGGGAATCCTTGGAGTCATGAATGGCTTTTCGAGAGCTGGGTCTGAACGAAGGAAAAATGGGTAGGGGGGACAATGCAAGGGGGGGGATGGGGGTTCAACATGAGGAAACAGGGAGCCCTGTGGAAGGAAAGGTTTTGGAGTAAGGTCAAGGGGGGTGGACAGAAAGGGTTTTCCGGGGACATAGCCTAAGTTGGTTGGTGCGATTTGGGGCAAAGTGGTCACTGAAAAACGGTTTTAGGTAGAGGGGTACAATCGAGATGCGGGGTGTTGGTACAAGTAATTCGGACAGAAGGTCACTAAAAACAAAAGAAGAAACGATACAAGCAATGGAAGGAAACAGGGGCTGGGTCATCACAGGAACCTCCATATCAAGATAGAAAATAGTCGCAACGTTGATTGGTAAGGGAGGTGGGAGGCTCAGGTACAACCAAAATGGGGGGGTTAAGCTGCGAGAGAACACCAGACTGGAGTAAGGCCATCACTCACTATTAAAGGAAATGGGGGGCTAAAAGGTCAAGGGGGCGGTGAAAACCTTCTGTGGGGAGAGTTCTTAGGTCAAATTGTTTTAAAGGAAAGCTAAGGGGTGACAGCTGAAAGGGGGGGGACAGTTGGGGAAAAAGTTCACGCAAACGAAGAAAGAAGTAGCGGGCCTTGATATACTCTAAAGGGAGCCGAGGACTTGGTAGATGGCAAGTCTGGCCCTTTGTCCAAGTTTTGGGGTGTAGGACCATCTGTTTCCGAAGAAGGGGGAGTAAATAGGGGATCGTACACTGGCTTTTGAGACTTAATAGAGCATGCAGCCCAACACTGATAAAAGGAACAAGAGGAGAATGTCTTTAAGGGGGGGGGGGGGAAAATGATGTGGGACTGTGAGATGGGGGACATCTAGCGTTAAGAGAGAAACGGTTTACGCAAGGGAGGGGGGATGAGGAAGCTTTGAAATGAGGAGAGTGTGAAAGTGGGTAACAGTGTTGGTCAGACTTCCTGTGTATAGAGAGGACTCGCAATGACAGAAGGGGGGAACACGATAGACAACGCGGGAGAAGCAGACTATTTTGGTAGCAATACCGGGAAACGGGGGAAAGAAACAATCTCTGGAATGGTTGGGAAGGTTCACAAAGGGGAGAGGTTCAGGGGGATAGGAAGGCGGAGGGACTGTTGAAACCACTCATCCAAGGAATCCTTCTTTTATAAAGGAGGGGAGGGTATAAGGGGGGTGGTTAGGGTCGGAGGTGCTCGTGGCGGCGGGGGAAGAGGGATCATCCAGAGCAGATAATCGGTCTCGGAAGGAATAACTGAAAGAATGTTGATGCTGAGAGGGTAAGGGGGAGGGAAGAGAGGTTTTCCATAGAGGGGACCGGCCGCGGGGTTGCACCGAGTGAGTACTGATTCCTTTTACTCAGGGGGGAAAGTCAAAAGGAGAGTAGCTCCATGAATTCCTTGGGGAGAGAAAACCAAGGACCCTTAACACAATGTTTTGAAAATTTCAGGGAGCTCAGAGTTCTCTTTATGCGGAGGAGGGAACCAGGAAAAACAACCACGAAAAAAAGGTAAAAGGATCCGGGTTTAGGGGTACCTGTGAAAGTTCCAGGCATCGCATAATGGGAAAAGAAGGGGGGGTGATTTGATAGAACTGCAGTGAGATTAATGCCGATTACAAGCAGAGGCAGGTGAGAGAAAAGGAAAGCTCTTTGGGTTCCAGGGGAGGGCGATGGATCCTCGGAGGAAAAAAAAACAACACGGAATAGAGATGACCATCAGAACTATCAGAAGCGCAGACAGCTAAAAAATGAAGGAATGCCGCTCAAAATGGTTGGGGTAGGGAAGCCTGTCAGAAGGGGGGGGGAAACCGAAGAATATCGTAAATGGAGGACTTACGATGTAATCAACTAGAAAAGGAAACCGGAGAAAAAGAGAGACGTGTGTTTTTGTTTTTTCCCTATTTGGAGAAAACGCAGAGTGACTCGCTCAAACAAAATCTTCTCGGAAAAAGGGGGGGTTAGGTCGTCTGGTGGGAGAACTTAGATATTGGGTAAGTGGGAAGAAAAAAAACATGGGGCCCAGAGGCACAGTGGAAACTCCTTCATAACATCTAGGTGAAAAGTATAGGTCATTTCATAATGGAAAATTATTTGGCATAAAAAGCTCCAAAAGGACAGGAAAAGGGAGAGAGATCAATGAGGAACACCAGGAGGAACTGGGAGGGGATAGTCAAAATTCCAACAACATCCGTCCACGAGAATAATCCAAAAAACTCCAAACATAAAAAAAATTTCTACCACCCCAGGTAATAAGGCAATGAGAGGGAAATGATGTGGACATTCTGAAGGCCGAATGTAAACGTCCCAATCCATAAAATTTACTTAGAAAAAAAAAGACAAGGGGTTGATGACCAGGGCAGGGCGGTATTGGAAAATTTACGGGGATCGAAAGATGGGGGGGGAAGGATCAGGAACTCCTCAAAGAAGATTGACCGCCGGAAAAGAGGAAACTCAGTATGAAAAAAAACTGTTTACCAAAACCCCCTGATAACATATCACGCAAGAGAAGCTACGAAGAGGAACTTTGAGAGAAGAAGAGATGGTCGTAGAGGTAAAAACATACGAAAACAACAGGTGTAAAAACTAAAATGACCTGGGCGCTCGAAAACATAAAGACAGGAAAAGTGAGGGTCTGAGGCCTCTAATGGGGAGATGAGAGTTTGGTGTAAACCCGTCAAAGCGATCGAACAGATGGGTCCTAAAAAAATGGGGAAAAATCAAGAAAGGAAAAAAAAGGAAGTCAAAGGAAGGGCTGTATTGGTGGTAAAAGGGCAGAAAATAACCAGCTAATGCTATATGGGGCGATGGGAGACAGAGGACACCTTTGGGAACTAAAAAAGTAGAAGGATGCGTTCCTGAAAGGAGGAGAAGATGAAAACCTGAAGGGTTCACCGACGAAAATGAATTCACTACTACTGGAGTGGATTGGAAGGCAAAGGTGGTGGAAGCGAAGCAAAAGGAAAACCATGGGTTGTTACTGACATCCAGCTGGAGGGTTAGCGGTAAAAAAATCACAAAGGGAGGAAAGAATCGGGGGGGTACTCGAGGAGGGATTGATACAAAGGAAGAGTGATGAAAAAAGAGAGAAAAAAAAAACGAACTTTCCTAGAGGGGTAGGGCTGGGGAAAGAAGGACTCTTGCATGGGGGGGGGGAAAATAAAGACACACGCATCACGGATCAAAAGGAGAAAAAACGGAAATAATAGGCAAAGGGGCAAATACCCAACCCATCCATATGCTCTGACCCATTAAACCAGGAAGTCAAGTAAAAAGTTTCAGTGGGCTCTAGAGGAGTTATATCAAAAGGACTGGAACTCCTTACATTGCCGGACGGAAAATGCGAAACGTCATAATAATATAGAAAAGGACTGGATATCATGACTAACAACATCCGGAGATCTTTTTACCCAATTACACCCGTTTTCGATTTATTGAGATCCGACAACCAGATTCGTAGGAAGAACAAACACATCAAAAACACTGGGTCAAAATAAAGAGGAAGAGGTCAATGTTGAGCACGCCGAGACAGGGGGAAAAGACTCAGACCGAAGATGAATATATGGCTATGTCGGACAAGGGAGGGGATTCGGACACTTTTCAAACTTGTCTAGAGATGGAGAATCAAGGTCGATATTTATCGGTAGGAAAGAAAGGGACCCAGACAAAAAAACAGGGAGGGCGCTATCATGAGATTCAGCTTCAGAAGACTTCCGTAAAGTTGGGGAAAAAGAAAAGAGAGACTCAAACAACAAACAAGATAATGCCAGGGACAAGAAAAAAGGGGAAGAGCGGAAGAGTGTAGGTAATGATAAGAGGGGGGTGGTGTCCTAAATGAGGTATGGGGCTACGTCGAACAAAAAGTATTGCAAAAAAATAGGTTGGCGACAGATCGCCTGCACCTTTCAGTTAGTGTAAAAGGGGTCCCAATGTTAAGTAGACAGATATTCAGCAAAGGTGGGGAGAGCGACCGTCGGAAAAAGAAAGAAAGCACTATGAATCATCTGGGGGCTAAAGAACCAAGTGGGTGGGTTTATGGTCTCCGAACGAAGGGTGTGAAAGGAGGCCCTTCAACTGGAAGAAATAGACTCACGTTGTAAAACAAAGTAGCGAGTACTCAAGTTCGGGGTAATCTTGGTAGCCAAATTGTGGGGGAATTAACGGGAAATGTCCCGGACAGAGTTCCAAGCTGAGGTACATTAAATACTGGAGGGTAGGACGGGAAAAAGGGCAGCATCCCGTTGTTTTCCTTTGTAAGGGAAAATGGGGGGGGGAGATTTTGTGGGGAGGTGAAGGGGAGTTTGGGGTACGCTTTGGGAGACAATCGTGGTTGGAAATGATTCCAGGAGTAAAAAAAATGTAAGGGGGGGACGACACTCACCAAGGAGTCTAAAGGAAAGCGTTTTTAGAAAACAGGCTTTGGGTAATATTACAAAATCCTCGAAAGTAGCTGGGGAAAAGTCAGGACAAGGGGGGTAAATGAAAAAATCCAAAGGAGGAGGGAATAAAACCCATTGGTTTAGGGGGTTCGAGGGGCGAAAAAAAAAAATGACGGCTGGGCTTAGAAACAACGAAGTATTCGAACTGGGGCTGCACCCTCGGCTGTGGAAAGGAAGGGTTGTGGCCTTTCTATTATCGGAAAACCATAGACAGTTGGGACAAGGGAACGGGGGGAACCAGTTAAAGTGCCGAAACTGCTCACGTAAAACGAGGGGAGGATGAAGGAATAAGTAGAAAGAAGCGGTACCAGGAAGCCTTGGCCCAGAGTAACGGGAAAGTCCATTTTTAGGGGTTATGACACGAAGGGGATTTGCATTATGGACGGGGGAAGAACGCGGATGAAGTTGGGAAGAGAAAGTGCGAGGCATGCCCCTCCACTGTGCTGAGAAGGGGAGCGCGCAAGTTCGGTATAGTGGGGGGGGGGAAAATTATGTTTGCTGGAGAGGGGGGGAAACGACAAGTAATTTGGCTATCAAAGTTTAAAACAACTGGGAAGGAATCCGGGTTTATGAGCCTGTTCCAGCAAAACGGGTGTCGTCTTCCAATTTATTAGGGTGGAGAGACGTATTAATAGTAGGGGAAGAGGGGGAGAGATCCAACCTTCTTCCGGTCCGAATTTTTGGGCAAATCAAAGAAGGGTCCCTCTCTGAGTTTTATTTGGGACCTTGGGGGACGTCTGTTAGGGGGTTCCGTGAAGCCTGATCTATGGCAGCCCTGTGGTACCACGAAAGGGCCCGGAAGGTCACGCTTTTTTGTGGAAAATGGTATCGGTGGGAGGAGGGGAGGGGGGCTCTGAGGATGGTATGGGATTAGATGGGGTGATTGTCCACCCTAAACAGGATAATGAATTGAAAAGGAAGTACCTTGAGAACTAGAGCCAGTTGCGGAGAAAAGGGAGGAAGTAATGCCTCATCCATGTGTTCCTGATTAATTTGGGAAAGAGTACGGGGGGGGGGGGGGGTTTCACCAGAATCTTCTCTAAGCGGGAAATGGTTCAGGAAAGAGGAAAGCGAAAGTGGGTGCGCCACTTTGGCAAAAAAACTCACTTACACGGGCATATCAGTGGAAAAAAAGCGAGATCTTGGCGGGTAGTGGTTACTGGGAGGAGGGGAGAAAGATGCACCACAACCAAACGAGCTCAGAGAGACGGGGTTGAAGAAAGGGTAATGGGACATTCAGAGGGTTTCGCTAGGTAGGTAGGTTGAAGAAACTGCGGGTCCAGAAGGGAGAAAACAGGACAAGGCGGCTGTTAAGCGAAGGCCGAAAGGGTTCTGATGATCACGAGAGAACCACAAAAGAAAGGAAAAGAACATTGGAAAAGAGGACCTGTAAAAGCAGGAAGGGACGTCAGGGGGAATTAAAAAGGGGAGCTAAGTTGGCTTTAGAAAAACGAACTCCCAATAAGCCCTCAATGACGATGGGGAATCCGAGAAGGAAAAAGGAGGAGATGAAGCTCCTTGGGTGGTTGTGGGGGGATTTTGGGGGGGCAAGAAGAAAGGTTAGAACAGACAAGATCTGGATCTTAGAAAAACTAGGACAGAAAGTTAAGGAGGGGGCGAAAGTTGGGCAAGGGGAAAAGGGAACAGGCTAAAGGGGGGGGCATTATGGCCCCTCTTCCAGCCAGAAGGATCGGGAAACCGGAGAAAGGTTCCGTCCTCATTTAACAGGTGGTGAACCGCCTTCTGCAGAACCAGGGTAAAAAGTGTGATAAGGGAAAGAATAACGTAATTAAGGACCGGATATACTGGGGCTGGGGAAGACAAAGAATCACCTCCGGAACCTCCATAGGGAAAACCAACAAAGAGACCAAAAAGAGAAAAAAAAAAACATAGAAAGTAATGCATGAAGGGGGTGAGGAGGCAGCAAAGAAATCAGTCACGGGTACCGAAAGGCAGCCAGGAAAGGGACGGCGACCCTCACCAGAAGAAATTGGGGATTGCCTTTAGCGGTAGGAAAAAATATAGGACCAAGCCCAAGGGATATCAGGGAAGAGAGACGCGAAAAATCGGACAAAAGAACTCCGGAGTAACGAGAAATTAATAACTACCAACCGGGGGAGTCATATGATCCTGATCAAGAGCTCACTAATTAGGGAAAGGATAGCATAAAACATTAAATGGGAGAGTTTCAAAAATAACAGCCAACCCGAGGTTTACACCAAAGTAAAAATTGCATTCCAGTCTCAGAAGAAAAAACATTTGAAGAACGAGACTTTGTCCGGAGAGTAAAAAAAAGGCAAGTGGACGAAGTATTCCCCAGAACAAATTAGGAAACGAGGTCCTAAAAAAATAAAAATGGGGAAAATGTCAAGAAAATATGGAAAAGGGGAAGGCACACTCGAATCGTATTATTGGAGATATTAAACGAACCTATGAAGTATAGACTTAGGGACAGGGGGGGGGACCCTGACAAGGTCACGGGCTATATGGGGGTCAAATGAGGACTAGAGGAATGAAAATGAAGAAGTACATAAAAAAACCCTGAAGTTCGAACCCCGGCAGGAAGCTGACAAGACTACGTGGGGGGATGGGCGGACGCCCTGCAAGGGGGGATAGCTCGAATCATTAAACAACAGGCACTGGAAACACGACAGAGGAGTTTTTTAGTTTACAAACCATAAGGGGGGAACGGAAGAGTTTACTTCATGTGGAGGGGAGAAGTGATGACTAAGTACGGGTAGAAATTGGGGAAGTGGTCGGACATTGGCATGTCACGACTTCCGGGGAGGGAAACCGAAAAGAAAGGGATACCAAAACGTACAGACAAAAGGAGGGAATTTGCAAGAAGTCAAACGACTTTAACAGGACAAAGGGGACTAAACCTGCTTCGAAAAAGTTTCAGTCCAGGTCAAGGGGGATGTTATACCAAAGAATTGAACGCGGAACGACGCGGAGCAATTCGAGGGCAGAATCCAGCCAGGCGGAAAAGCCAGTATATCGATACAGCTTTGGGAAAAACGATGACGGGACTAGTAAGTGGAGGAATTGGAATCATAAAAGAGCGGAGACTGGGCCGCGAAGGGAAAAAAGAAAAAAACCACGGTGGCGAGAGCCTAGCGAGCGCAAGGTTCAGGAGGGGGAACGAGTTGGGGGGGCGTCTCCAAGGAACTGATAAACGAGGGTAAAATGGAAACTAGTTATCTGTGACAATGAAGGTGGGAGAAAAAGAGTGCACCCAGGGGGTTGCGAATTGAATATGGGGGGGCAAGAATCCATTCAAAAGAAAGGGGGAGGGGAAAACAACATTGAGTATTAAATAATCATCTCTGGCAATTGTCTGTAGACAGGAGGAAGGGAAATGAGATTCTCTCTCACACCAACTAGAGAAGATCAGCCAAGGTACTAAGTATAAAGGCCCTTTTGGGAAACTCGAGGAAGGATGTAATCAGCGATTGGATGGTTGTGGGTCAAGCCGTTCTCTGGATTTGAGCCGATAACGGAACAGTGGAAAAAAACCCAGGGTGGGCGAAAGTCGTTAGACCACTTTCATGGGAACAACGCGATTTTAGTGTACTACAAAAAATTATACAGAGTCGGGAAGGAAACCGGTTGTCAGGAGGATTCACAGCGGAAGCAAAGGAGAAGAACCAGTTTGTTTTTCTGAATAGGCTGTGATGAGGCCTAACTGAAAGCTCAATAATAGACCCCGAAAAATCTTGGGGGTACAAGAATGGTGCGCATTAGGACAGAACTGGAAAGGGGGGGAGGGGGGGGAGCCAAGCGACTTTTAATGCCGCAAAAACGTGGGAAAAAAGGGAGGGACGTCCACTACCAGATAACTTGGAAGCACGGTCGCGGCCCCGGGTGGTGGTGTAGCACCGACGGGATTTGTGTGGGGGCGCGTTAAACTGGGGGGAGTAAGGTCCTTTTTGGGGAACAAGAGGGGGTGCTGCGTGTGGTTTGCGGGAAGTGCAGGACAGAAGTGTCCACAAACCATGCTCTAGAACCAAATTTTTTTCAAAAAGGAAAGAAGAAAAGGAAAGCACGAAGCGACGTAAAAAAAGCCACACGGAGGTGGGGGTAATGTACACCGAGGTCGGAGGTCGAGATAGAAACAGGTGGGGGAAAAGGTCTTCTGGAGACTCAAGAAACAATCATTGCGGCCTGTGTCATCAAACGTAGGCGAGAAGTAATTTGGGGAATGCCTTGCGAGATTTGGGGGAGAAGTAAATTGTTTTCCTTTATGGCATTCCTTTAATTTGCTAACTAGGGGGGACGCGGGGGGTTTCAAAATATGGCCCGTGGAGTTGGCCGGCAAGGCGAACAATACACTATGGAACGGGGGAGAAGATCTAAACTCTACGCACAAGGGGGATGAGACTTTCCACTAGGATGGCCCGGTGCCATAAAAAGTGTTCGTTTATCGAAAAAGGGGGTTGTCTTGGAGAGGCGGGTATAGCGAAAATAAAAATTGCCTTGTGGGAATCTAAGAAATAAAGGAAAAGGCATGACAGACTCCCTTTATAGGAGAGGCTGGTAGATGGCTTTAGGTGGGGTTAGGTGGTCTTTTAAGAAAAAGGGGAAGTGAAGGCTAGACCCTGTCGTGACTTCCTTTGAGAGGACTCTGTGTAAAGGGGGGGTACGGGGGGTTGGAAGGGAGCAGGGTACTTCCTGATGAAAACGAAATATTCTTGCGGAGGCACACGAGAGCCACGAGGGACAAGGGACAGAAGTGGTTTTCAAATAAGAAAAAAGCAATGTCCCAAATCTATGAGTTGGTCCGTGTTTTGAGGGAGTGAACGTTTCCCCTTTTACTGGGAGGTGGACGCTTTCGAGATCTTCAGTGGCAGCCGCAACCACATCCAGGCCGTACTTCAAGGGGTGTGGGAGAGGAGAGGAAGGAGTGAGGGCCTTAATATGGACGAGGTGGGACTCTGATAAACATAAGATACACGAGAAGAGGTCACCTCATTACCGTGATAAAAAAGAAGGGGAACTATGCTTGCAGGGAGAAAAAATGTCAGGGCCTTATAATCAGACAGGGAAGGAGAAATTTAACTCTGACTGATCGGGGTTGAACCGAGAAGTTGTCAGGGGACGGAGCTAAGGGCAGTGTTTGGATAATGTGTAAAAAGGTACCGTAGCCTCTGAGGGACAAAAAGGGGGGGGAGAAAGAAAGCCTATAAATTAAAACTGCAGAGTTGAGTACACGGGCGGGGTTTTTAACTCATGTTGGATTAGAAAGGGGGAAAAACAAAAACCCATGAGAGAAGAATATCCGTACGAGCACCAATCGTGCTTCAAGCAGACGAGGTGAAGTTGAGTTATTGATCAATAAAAGAAGGATAGGAAAAGAAACACCGGAGGGAAGGATTTCGGAGGGAATCGATGCAATGCGCTTTCAGTATAGTTATTTATGATCACAAAAAAAAAAGGGAGGAAAAGAGAGAGATCCGCCTAACTAATCAAGTGAAAGAACCGGAAAAGAAGGCCTGAGATACTGTTTGGAATTCAGGAATTTTGCAAAAGAAAAACCAATAGAAGCACGAGGGGGGGGAAAGGAGGGCACTAGTAAAATGGGACAGGAGAAGTTGGGGGGGGGGTTGTGGGCCTCTGTGGGGCTACCAGGGAGATCCAAGTTCGGAGTCTTATTAAAGAAAAGCGGAGGGGTAAAGAGGGGAGGGGAGAAAAGGTCGGTCAAGATTCCGTAGCTAACTTTAAAACGGGGGGGAAACCAAAGGCCCAGTAATTACCTCCGGAAGATATTCGGCCGGGGAGAAAATTCCTCCTGTGGGAAAAAAAAAGTGGTATGGGCAAACGAAAGAGAGAAGATAACCAAGAGGCGCAACGGTAATGAACAGGATTATCCTGGGAGCGTGGAAAGTCGTCAGAAAAGGCCAAGAGCAAAAAAACAAAATCTCGAAGATACACACCCAAAACAAGCCGAGAAAAAGAGGAAAATAAGCATGATATGGAAGTAACACGAAAAAAGAGATCAAAAATACGGAAAAGGGAACGTGAAAAACACCCCCAGAGATTGATAGGAGAGGGATGTATTAACCGGGGCAGACCACAAAAAGGAAGCCCATGATTTTATCGAAGTTTGGAGTCCAGCAGCACTAGAAGGCGCCGTCGAAACTCACATGCCGAGACAGGACTAAAGTTACCAAAAAAGAAAGAGAGCTAAACTGAGAAACAGGGGAGACGATTGCAAGAGGTCCAACATCTAAAAACCATAGAAAACTATAAAAAGGGAAAAAGGGAAGGCGCGGGCAGAATGGAGGCTAGGGACGAGAGTGGGAGAGCTTCAAAAAAGGCAAAGTGTTACGAGACTGTACTATCGGAGCAAAGAGGGAACATGTTGCTAAACCAAAGACGAAAAGAGCGGGGCAAGTATACAAGACGAAGCGTAAGAATGGGGGGGGGAGATATTCTCTCCAATATCGATAGGTCAGGGGGGGGGGGACAAGAAAACTGGGAAAATCAATGTAAAAGAAAAATCGTTCAGTATGAAATTAAATGAGAGAAAAGAAACCTGAAGCAAAAAACCAAGCCGATGAGCCAGCGCAAAAGCAGCCTACACTTGCTTTATGTCAAAGAAGGAAATGGGGGTCTATCTCAAGAGAACAGGGTCTGAGCAACAACTACTCGTGTTTAATTGAAATAAGTTGACTCCTAGGGAGAGTCTTGTTAGATCCGATGATGTTAGGGGCTAGTGGCTACTCGTTCTAAAAACTTGCTTGCTATAGAGGGGTTTCGGAGGACACTGTTGTGAGGTAAATGCTTGTGGTAAGAAAAAAACAGAAAACATGGATTGTATTCAAAAAAAGTGACCTAAACGTTACTTGTCCATAGAAAAAAAAAAAGAACCAAACCACATCCCGTCTTCTTATGGAAGAAACAGAGGGGCTGTCGAGAACCTGGGGGAAACGGTTCAAGAGGGTCAGTCATCTGTCTGTACGGTAACTGGGAAGCGTCCGGAAGTGCCTTATCTTTAATTAAAAGGGGCAAATTCAATAAAGAATCATAGAAAAATCCATTGTGAGAGAAATGCATACCGAGGGTACACAGATTACGGGACTATGATGGAGGCAGAGGGGGCCTCATTCACACAAAAAGAAGGGGGGACTCACAATTAAACCAATGGCATCGCTGCATAGCTGCTGCATCAAAAGGAAAAAGACGGGGGGAGCTCCGAAACGAAGATGGGAGTTGTCGACAAATAGAGGGTATTCTCAAAGGACAGCTTGCTACGTGGCGGCCCAAGAGGGGGGGAACAAGGGGGGTTCGATCGGGGAAAATCCAGTCCAAGAACGAGGACAACCACATTGACAGTCGAAAAAGAGAAGAGATGGGCAAATGGGGTTCTCCTCTGGCCTCTTGGAGATATCGGAGGAAAGGGAAAGAGGAAAAGGGAAGTAGACAGACAGACTCAGGTGGGGGACTCAGGTATGTAATGGGAGAGTGTCAATTGGGGCGAAAAGGAAGGAGGGGGAAAGGGGATAAATCGAGGAAAAAAGGAGTGTCTACACAGGAGGAAAGAGTAGACCATGAAACTGAACAGAAATAGGGGGGGGGGGGCGAAGTTCCGAAATGAAGGCGAAGGGGGAGAAACAACAGTGTCAGAGTTTGTCATTGAAATTCATATGAATCCGGAACGCTGATTAAATGGTCCCACGGACAGGATCTGTGTGTGGCAAATGCCGTCAATGAGAATCAGACTTCTACGCACTTGGGGGATGGAAGGGAAAGGACTTTGTGGAATCCTTGAGGTAAGTAGAAATAATTGCGGAGGGAAACGAAGCATCCGAGGTTCAAGGGTAGGAAAGGGGAACCCAGGACTGACTGAAACTTTTGGGAATTGAAAAGGAAAACCGGGGGGAGTGTACATCAGCCCGAAGGAGGGGTGTGGGGAGGGTGGGGGGGGGCATTGGGAAAAGCTAACTGTAACAGTTGTTAGGTGAACGCTTTGATCACGTGATCGTGAGTGGTTTATTGAGGCCATTCCATTTAAGAAGGAAAAAGACAAGGCTCGAAGAAGTTTTGGGTGGCAGGGAAAAGCCGAGACCAGAGAAAAAAATAGTCGGGAAATGGATGGTTTTAACGAAAACAAGAGTCGTCTGGATTCCGGGGATGGAAGAAAAGGTTGGCTCGCAACAAACTTAGGTTGTACGGCTGAGGAGACGGTGTTAGGCTCCTGGGCTGAAACGTCCAACTGGGGAAATCATTGGGCTTAGCTGTCAATGTTTTTCCAAAGTAGGAACGCAGGGGGGGGGAAAAAAAGGGTGATGTACCATGACAATTGGCCAGACAATGCAATTACGAGAGGAACGGAGAGGAACACAATATACGCCTTGGGGGGAAGGAATTTGAAAAGAGTATGTTCAACTTTTTAGCCCTCCATTGGAAGTGACAAAAGGGGGGACGATCGCTGGCTATGCTGTTGCATATCGCAAGCGATTTGGGAACAGACAGCGCATGGGCTGTAGCCGGCACTGGAAGAGAGCAAGGTCTTTGGGTGGTTTGAAAAGGAAGACGCAAGAAGGGAGTGCGGGGGTTGGGCAAAGGGGCCATCCTCGGGAGGGGAGTTAGATCTAGATGCAAAGGGGGCAGAAGAAGGGGGGCGTCTACAGGTATCGGAAGGTGCACAAGGGAAGAAAGGGAGAGGTCGCAAGATCCACTCGGTGAAAAAAACCGGGGACCGCTATTTGGTAAAGAAAGCACAGACATAGACAATAGTGATTGACTTTCGCCGTACCGGGGGAAGGGAATAATGGTGGACGTTACTTTCTCGGCCTTAGAAAAAAAAAGGGGGAAAAAGATCTGAAGGAAAGGTAGAAAGGTATCTGAGGGTGGAGGTCAGGGAAGAGGGGAGCTCTTTAAGGTTAGGGGAGTCTGGTCATACGAGGGGGATAAAGCCTGGCCTATACCGGGTGCTAGAGAAAGAGGGGAGGCTTCTGAATAAGTGAAGGGTCGGAGGTGAAAAAAAATGTTCACCACTAAAGGGCGGTGAAGTCACGAAGGGGGGCGCGGAGGTCTTAGCATGGGAAATAGGAGGGTCAAAGGGAACCGTCTACTCCATTCAATGGAGCAATGTGGGTCACGAAACGCCATCAAGGAAAAAAAAGTGTTTCATATCAGGGGCATAAGCCTCCTAGGGTGGGAGTCAGGAGGGAATTTCGGGGAGGAACATCCTTCACAACAAACTCATAGAAAAGGGCCAAAGGTTAGAAGTTCCATCGGCGAAAATGCGAGGGCACGCTATTGGAGTTCGGGTTGAGAAAGTTATGGAGGGAAAGAAATGAGAGGCAGGAGGCGGGGAAGCGAAGGCACGGGGCTTCCGAATAGGGGGGCGACAACAAAAACGGAGTGATATGGAAAAGATATGGAAGCCCTAAAGGGAAAAAAGAATTCCTTCACGACAAGGACCGACGCAAGTGGGAGATGATTAATACACGCGTCTTGATAAACGCCATTAGGGAGAACAAGGTATGGCTAAAAGGGAGAACAACTAGTAGAAAGGAAAGGAAGAGAACGTTGGTTTTTTTTTTGGGCCTATTGAAGAAGAAGGAAGAAAACAATAAGGACGGCATACATCAGGAGAAAAAAGGTGTTTAAGTTAGAGTGTTCCCTTTTTCTACATGAAGGGGAGGAGGATACTAAAACAAAGGAAAGGAAAACTGCCAAGACGCAGGAACAGAAAGGAAGGGAACGGATCCGGAGGGGAATCATGTAAAATGATGATGGCAGAACTGCAGCAGACAGGGAAAGAAAGCATCAACTGTCTTCTAGTAGTAAAATCCTGGTGATCTGGATGAGTAAATGGGGACTCACTAAGTCCACGAGACGCCATCTACGGAAAGAAACACTAGGAAAAGAAAAGAAGGTACCTACACAAGAGGAAGAATGCATGAAATATGTGGAGGGGAAAAGGATGCATAAGTCGCCGATAAAAAAAAAGAAAATCTTCAAGGAAAGGGAACAAAAGAACAATCATAATTTAGGATGTTACCTCACGTGTAAAAGGGAGGGAAACGAAAGACGGGTCTCGTGTCTCCCTCAATCTCTGGGGAGAAAAAAGAAAAAGAAGGATCGGATAAAAGGAAAGCAAAGACCCCAATGACCATCATGAGATCTCAAAGCGAGAAGGACGAAGTAGGTCACGGGGGGGGGAGAGATGAATTTCGCTGCAAACAGAAAAAATGGGGAACCACCACGTAAAAGACTTGAGGTGAATGAAGGAAAAGTCTTAGAAGTGGAAGCTCTCAAAAACGCGGAAAAACGAGCTTGTCTTCTTGGCCAAATCGCAAAAATCGGGAACAGTGTGTCAATAAAAAAGTGGAGGGGACCCAAGAAAGGAAGGAGTCACAGCGAAGTAGATTATTTGGGGAGAATCTCCGTAAAGAGATGATCTATTCGTTTCAGGCTGCAGGGAAGGGAATCACCGGTCTAGATGGCAACCTGCGTTGAAGAATGGTAAATATAAAAAAGTTAAAGGCTTCCAGCCCTAGTGAAGCAGAGGGTCGTCGACGTTTTATAAACAAGGCAATTGTGTGGGGAGCCTGAACCGGAAAACAATTTTTTTCAAGTGATCTGAAAGAAACTTGGAAGTTGATACAACCAAGATTTTCTCCCTAGTGATATCTCCAGTTATTTTGGTGCTGGGCAAAGACTGGGGGGAAAAAACGTCGGAGCATTGGGGGAGGGGGGGTTACATCGGGGTCAAAAATTACGGTGTACTAAAGAAAACAATCACGTATTGGAAATCAACGTAAATGTAACGAGAGAAATCCATGACCATAGGAAACACAAAAGAAAGGACGTTGATGTACCCCAGGAACAAAGGGGCATGCGGAGTGAGTCCTCGGGGGGGTGGGGGGGAAAAAAAAGACCTCAGCGGGACGCTTCCTTAACCTGAAATATGTTCGCAAGGCTCATCCCAACAAGAAGGAAATCCGGTATAAGACGAGAACCTAGTGGGGGACAAAAAGCACGTGGGCGATGTGGGGAAGTGGAGGCCGGGGACAACCCCATATTCTACCTTTCTGAGAGAATAAGGAGGGGGTGGGGGGGCCGAGAAGAGAGCTGAATGTCACGGGCAAAAAAAAGGGGTTCTCAGACTCCACCGAAGCGGGAGGGGGGGATATAGGACACTTGGAGTCCAAAATGGAATTTGGAAAGAACCCTGTGCAAATTAACTTGGCGGAAGATAGGCTCCAAGGGCCGAAATAAGTTCATCTTTATCGGAAGTCAAGAAAGTACAAGAAAGGACAAACACAGGGGGCATTGAGGTGCATAAAGAAGGATGAAAGTGTCTGGAACACTTCTTCCGTCAAGGGGAATCTCTCGAAAAGGAGGGAGAGGAAGGAGAGGATCTCAAGTTCAGAGTAGAAGGCCTGGGGGAATCTTCGATGCAAGAGGGGTATGGAGGTCAAGTGTAACATTCTTGTGACATGGATGGATAAGATCGGGTCGCCAAAAGTAGAAAAGACGTAAATATGCAAGAGCAGAATCCACGCGATTGGGGGTCGACATTGTCCTAATCTCCATGAGGGAGAAAGGTAGGGGAGGGAAAAAGATTGGATTGCAAGGCAGACTATTCCTGCTTCGCGGGAACCAAGTAGGGGTTTAAAAGGGAGCGACAGTCAGATCAAGAGGGCCTTCACTGCAATACATCTCTGACCACGTTGGGATTGTTTAAACAAAAAAATAGAGGGGGGGAGAATGTGTGGATATCGAGAAGTGGCAGAAATTTAATTACGAAAGCACTGGAATACACAAGCAGAGCAGTAACTAACGGCGGGACTAAAATGGTGTCTCCCAAACCTTTGAGGGGGGGAATGGGGGGGACAAATGCCGACTTTATTGTGGAGTGGGGGGGAAGGTAGGTTCAGTAGGTTTTGCTGGAAAATTGGGACAGAAAAGGGAATTCAGTGGGGTGTTGGGTCATGAAGATACACCAGCACGACACTCCAGAGACTAACCCTCACTTTTTGTTAAATCACTCTAAGGGGAAGCACCAGACAGAAACATAGCGTAACCCAGCATAGATAACTAAGACCATACGTGGAGTAAGGCAGGGAGGCCTCAGTGAAAACGGGTTATAAGGCTTCTAGCTCTAGACCCCATGTCCTCGGGGAAGGAAGGAAAGACACGTCTTATTCAATTCAGGGATTCCTAGGGCTTGGAAACCCGGGGGGGGGGGGGAAGTTCTATTTAATGTCCATAGAAAGCAGTTTGCATCTAAAAAGACAAAAGGGTCATGCCAAAATGCGAACATAAACGAATAGAACCTCTTCAAAAAGTGAGAAGATAAACAAGATCTAAGCCTTCGACTTGGGGGGGAATATCAAAAGACAAGAGGTCGTTTGCACGTTAATGGAGCATCTGGTGGCCGATGGATTCGGGGGGGACCAAGAAATCGTTATTAGTGGAAGGGCCAGGTCCACTCTTTCGAAGCAAGGGCGCCCCACACCCCTGTGCTTATGTGGCACTTGTCCATCTGGAGGAGTGAGAGTGTTTGTGGATGTTTGTGTGGAGTGTGGACCCTCTAGGAAAAAAAGGTAATATTCTCTCGCAACAGACACTTCGTGAGATTCTAATTTGGTAAGATGTAATGGGGGGTGAATCTGGTAGTCCTGTTAGAAGGAGGGGGTCTCGAAAGGGATAGAAAGAAGGAGTGGCCCGGCCAAATCGGTGCGGTTAAAAAAAACACTCCTACTATTGGGCCAATAACTAAAAACTCTTAAAACTGAGGGGGACGGGCGTACCCGTTCCTGGCTGTAGTGTTGAGCTTTAGGCCGGAAATCGGCTTGGCAGCTGTTCCACCAACTCCATAGTACTTCATATGGGGAGCCCAGGTCTTTTTCTGGTCGTGGGAGTGGGGAGAGAGAAAGGAGGTCTCGTTACGAGTTGGGGGGG
>Ga0179593_1286313_pt1 | contig 19671 bp, 19 predicted proteins | sample CZODoug2_1_08_16_FD_185931 | JGI IMG/M metagenome (GOLD analysis project Ga0179593, IMG submission 185931) | Vadose zone soil fungal communities from Angelo Coast Range Reserve, California, USA - CZODoug2_1_08_16fungal (PacBio error correction) | ecosystem: Environmental > Terrestrial > Soil >...
TAGGACTGCCAAACGGGGGACATCCTACTTCCTAACGAGGAGTAATATTAAAGCGGACGGGAGTCTGCGTTCTTCAAAAGCTGTCACATTCTTGCATTGTAACGAAATGGGACGGATTGCAGACATATGCACTGAAAAAAAAGGGCGCCGTCTCATGCAAAAGAAAAAAAACAACAGTCTAGGAAAATCCGACAAGAAAGCCGGTGTTATTCAAAAATGAATGGGAAAAGGGTGCCCAACTAGGTCATAACGTCTTGAAAAACAGTGCAGACAAGGAAAAAAAAGAAACGAGCGGGCATGGGAGCTCGTGGGCATCGAGCCTACTCAGGGCAAGGGAAGGAACTGCAGGGGAAGCATGAAGTAACCTTTGAAAAAACTTCCCATAAAAGGGCGAGAGAAAAGAACGTCCGCCTCGGGAGAAAGGGGAACATCAGGGAACCTCGTCGGGGGGGGAGGGGGGTGACTGGAGTCCTGGCAGCAGAAAAAGATAGAAGGACCAAATGGTCATACGCCGACGAGAAGCAACACAAATGGTAAAAGAGCAACCGGAAACTGAAGAACTGCGGGCTGCGAAGATAGTATCTGCGGAAGTAGGGTGCAGCTACAAAAGAAATATTCGCGGGAAAGGAAAGAAGTAAGCAGGGGAAACGGCCTATACTGCAAAGAAAATAAAGTGAAAGAGAAGAATCAAAGTAGAGAAAAACCCAAGGGCGACTCTGGTGCTTCGACATACAGCCATCGCGGGTCCCAAAAGGAACGGAGGTCGGTGGAAAAAACTCACCAACTGGGGGTCATAAAATCAGGAATGGAAAAATCGTTCTCCAAGTCTCGTGGACACCATTGGGTAGAACAAAGATAAAGAACCCAATTCGGAAATTATAGCTCAAGTACATGGCGCATCAGTTGAAGCGCGAGTATCGAGTTGTCGTCAACCGATTTGAGGAAAATTCACGGGAAATGGAAAATTTGAAAAAACACGGAATGGTCTGGGGGGAGGGAGATCCCGCTGGTCACCATTCTGTGATAGGGGGGGAGAGGGAGTGGTCAAAGACGGGAAAAAACCGGCTCAGGTTTTGGGAGGTAAATGGGCAAGAACAAAAGTAGAATGGAACAGGCCCAACGATCTCCCGGTATCTACCTGAAAAAGAAGGGCGCCTGAAAGAGTCTGGAAGAGGGGCCATATCCAGTCATACCGGAATTAGGGGAAGCATAAGCATCCGGCTCAAGGCTCGCGGTAGAAAATTGTCAACAACGGAACCGGGAACGAAAAAAAACAACATTAAACGTCAAACGGGGGAAAAAGGGAACATGGTGCAGAGGGGAGGAGAGGAAAATGAGCAGGGAATATGGGGGGGGGGGGAGGCCGAGTGGGGGTGCTGCGCATTAGGCCAGGGTCGTAGAGTGGGAACAGGAAAAAAGTATCTCATGTGTTTCTCCGAATCAAAACTCATAAACCTCTACTGGCATGGGTGAGGGGAGGAGAAAGCAGAGGGTACCTCGATCAACGCAAGCCACTCAAGCGAAGAAAAAAAGGACTTTAAAGCATTAAATTTGTATCTGACACAGGGATCTCATTGCCCTAGAGGATGGTCAGTGCGAAAAGGCAAGCCAAAAACACGGTCCCAAGAGGGAACCAAGACGTAACACAGGAACCATGGAAAACGGAAAGGGACAAGGGCTTTAAGTTCAGAATAAAGACGGTCGCGTGGGTGCAGGGAAATTCCCCCATCTAGCGTCAATCTGACTTGTAAGCAAGGCCGGGGGGGCGATGAAGGGACAGTGGCGTTCGTTAGCAACTGAAGATCCAACAAAAAAAAAAATAAGAATTGCTTGAAAACCCGTTACTGAACGGGATCCGCTAATGCCGTGGAAAAAGAAGATGGAAGCATTACGGGGACCTCCCTAAAGGTCAAACTAAAAGTAAAGTTCGAGTAATCGCCAAGGGAGGAAAGGGGCCTCGGTTAGGAAGCGGGTAGCATGTGGGAAAGGGCGGGTGGTGGCCTGCGGACGTGTTTGTGCGTTGCCAGAATGGGAAAAACGACCCATGTTACCGAACCCAGGAAGAGCCCCGTCAGATAACCGGTGAGGAGGGTCAAGAAAAGAGTCCGTAACGGCTTAGTGGAAGGAAAGTGAGTATCACTAGTTAACGTCCGCCGCGGCAACCAGAAAAGAAAGTCGAAAGGTTTCTGGATTACGGTACGGGTGGTGCCGTGAGGGGAGAAACACATTGAGAGAGTCTGCCAGGCTTCCCCAGGCACAAATGAATATCCAAGAAAAAGGAAAAACTCAACCCAAAGAGACACTAGGTCCGGTGCCGATATCATGGACAAAAGGCAATGGTATTCATCTTTTCCGCCTGGTAAGGGAAGATAGTGCCAGGTGTAACTTGGGGGAAAGGTTCTAAAAATAGGGGGAAGTTTGTCCAATCTTTACTATCAGGTATGCCGAACATATTGGTAGGACCACCAGGGATATGGAACAAAAAGTCACAAGACAGAAAAGGCCAAGAGTATCTTTTGTGTCGATCATGAGAGATAGGGACCGAAAGTAATGGGGCGTTGAAGGGAAAGGAAGCGACGGGACGGCTTCACAACCTCGGAAGATTGACTCACCAAAAATTCCGTCTTTGAAAGCCTAAGCGAACCAGCTCCCAGCATGAAAGACAACAAGCCAGAGCGGGGGGCCAAGAATTAATCCGGCCAACCAGGAGTGATCTATCACAGGCGCGCCAGCGGAATTCCTGAAATACAATGACGAAACGCACGTAGAAGGCGAACGTCTGCCACTAGCGAATGGTCTACGGGAAGAATACGAAGATAGGCCGTCATGGGGGAACGGTCAAAAAGGGTTAAATCCTTGTGGGTCACGGCAAGCAATTGGGAACACGCTTTCGGGGAAAGAAAGAGCTGCCTAGAGTGTCCAATAACTGACTCCGGCGACCGGGTGAACAGGTGCCTGTAGGGAAGCGAAAGTCCCGGCTCCAAGGCGTACCGTGGTGAATAACTCAAGGGAGAAGTGCGTCAAGGGAATTGTTGCCGACGAAGGGAAAGGAGTTCAGGGTGCACGGAGAGAAGTATCTAAATAAATCAGGAGTCGGGGGGGGAGCGAAGAACCAGCTCAAAAAGGGTATCGCAATTCACAAGCCAGCGCTTTCGAATGGGGGGCAGTTGAATTCGATTTTGGGGGACAAACAAGTTGGGCGGAAGCAATTTAAGCGTACGGGACGCCTGCAAGGATTTAAAAAGGGGGGACAGGGGGCTGGGGAAGAAAAAACGACAGACAAAACCAAATCAACCAACACAATGGAGAAGGGTGGGGGTAATAAGCTTTCAAGAGAACAAAACAAGGCGGAAAGGGTAGTTCCCTCGCAGCTCTTGCTCTGAAAGCAAAAGTCCCGTCATGCTGCCACTAAGAGAGAAGTGAAGCGAACGAGCGCTTGCTCCGACATCCGCAAGCTCACAAGGGGTCGCGCCAACGAACGCCTCGGGGAAGGGGGTCTTCGGGTGGAACCGTATTCGCGAAGCACGGATACCCGAAAGGTTGCAACAGGTCCAAAAAGTTTAGTAACCCTTTAAGAAGGGGTGGGGGGGGGAAAAGGAAAATCACGGTTAAGGGAGTCATCGGTTATACTGAGCAAGGGCGGCGCATATGCAAAACTTATATTTCCGAAACTACCAAAAATTCTGATTGAAAAGAATAACTCGAGATAGTGGGGGGAGAAGGCCAGCAAAGAAAAAGAGGAGTCTCCAAAAGGGGTCAGGCGGGACCAACGCGTGGCTCCTGGGTCAGAGTGGGGACCGGAAGTAAAGAAAGTTACTCTCTGAAGGTTGTGGGGGACGGGGGAACACGGCCTAGTTCTCATGTGTTATAAAGGAAAAGAAAACACTGAGAACTCAAATCTGGCAAAGCCAGGTGGAATAAAATGAAATCCTTAGCCAAGGTGGGACGACACGAAAAAAAGCCAAATCAGAACTATCAAAAAATGAGCAAATAACCCTATAATCACCATGGGGGGAAAGTAGACTGAGAGGAAGACTGCCTGGAAGCCGAGGCCTGCGAGGAGTTGAACTGAAATGTGAATAAAGAGTTCTGTCACGCAAAGATTGTGAACTCCCTCTTAAGATGGTCCGAAGACAAACATCTTGTCCCATCATAGACACAAAGGGAGGGGTGTGAAACATGGCCTCAAAAAGGGAGGATGGGGGTATGTGGGGTAGTAAGGGCTGGGGTAAATGCTATTTTCGTGAGGAAAACGCGGAGTAGTTGGGATATGAGGAGGGAAGGGAAGGGGGGGCTGGGGGGTGTTCTGGTCCCTTGTATTCTACCCATCCTGCAAGAAGGGCTGACAGGCGAAACGACGTCAAGGTACTTGAAAGAGAGACTCGACAAAAGATGGGTAATAAAGAAATCTCGGGGTGCGGGGCCGGAGAAAACTTCCTCGAGAAGGGACGGAAAAAGTAGTGGACACAGTGGGAAAAGGGTGAAAAACAGGAACAAGAAAAACGGGGGACTTATAATCATAAAATAGAAAAAAATCGGATAGCCCGCTTCTCCAACAAAAATCGACGTCACCAACCCTCTACTATCACCCAGACGAACGGGACTTTGTCAATCCGGGGTTGAGGAGGGAAAGAAAATTCCACTAAAGGAGGTACGCGGAAGTATGGTGTCCGTCGCGAAAATCTCGAAAGGGGTCATTATGTAACGGGACAACCAGGAGGTGGGAAGAAAAACGAATACTTCCATTACCACTCAGTCGAACCAGACAGAGCAAATCCGCCAACCTGGCAGGAGGGGGCTCTCACGCGGGTAGAAACCGGGTTAAATTGGTTAAGGATGTTGCTTGGGAAGAAGAGGAGTTGGGTAAGGGGAAGTATGTTATAGCGCTTCCGGGCGTGATGAACCATTTATCTAGGCTGGAAAAGACAGGCTTCCCATAAATGGGAGAAAAATGGTTGAAGATAAGAGTAATGAACACTAAAACTCGAAGTTCAAAAAGAAAATACAAACACAAGAACTAGAGGCAGAAAGGAAACCGTGACTCATAAATATCGGGAAAGGGGGGCGAATAAAAAGACGAACAACTGATTCACGCTTTCACCATCTCGCAAGAAAGCTCTGCGTGCATGAGAAAAGGGGGTCGAGACTGATGATTCAGAAAGGGGATTGTATTTCTACGATGGGGGCAGCGAGCTAACCTTCTCTCGTCAGGGAAGAAGCCAAATATCTCATGGTATAACTTCACTGGAAAAAATCAAGTAACTGAACGTTAGGGAAAGGTAAAAAGCGGGGGAATGTTAAAGCAGCTGCATCCGCGAAGGGGGGCATAGAACAGGGCTCCCAGTGATACGAGAAACTCTAAGGGAGCATCGGGGGTTAGAGCCCTGATGGGGCCAAAACTCTAGGCGAAGGCGTAGAACTTCCGAGCCGGGAAGACATGGACAAGGTTGCGTGGACTAAAAAAAAAACCCAGGTTGATGGGGCAAGATACATAAAAGCTCACTTGGTTCGGAGGTAGAGAAAAGAGGATGACCACACAATCGTGAAGAAATGGGGTGGGGGGGGTTGCTTGCCACGACTTTCAGCAGGAAGGCCACCCGAAAGGAGGTTGACAACGGCAGACCAGCAAGACAACCGCGAGCACACAACCCCCAACTGTGGACACAAAAAGGCCACTACCAAGAGGCCTCGACGGCGGGGGGAATCGTAATGATCGATGCTATTCGTGATCAAAAAAGGACGAGGGATCGAGCGCCGCTATTCGGAGAGTGAAAGGAAGAGCACTCGGGGGCCAAATTCACAATGACCTGACAAGAGGCGCACTTGGAAAGAAGATACACCTGGACCTCTCGAGTGATCCAGGTGAATAAGACCTGTACAGACAACATGTCCACGCAAGCCAAAGTCAAGAGTGGAAACACGGAGAACATAAACCGGGAATTAATCACTACATATGTCTAACGGCGCGGAACACAGCCGTGATCGGACAGGGCTCAGTAATACACCCTTACAGGCCGAAGGATTATTGAATAAAAGCCCGAGCGTTGCCGCAGAAGCGCATGGTACAAAAAATGCAGAATGAAGAAACCCGGAAGGAAAAAGGTGATCTGGGGCAAACGGAAGGGGGGGAGGAATGGCAGAGAGTTAAGGCTAGTCTTCCCCCCGAAGGGAGAGGTTGGCAGTAGAAGGGCAAAGACGGAAGGAGAAGAAGCGTAGACTTTAAGGGGCGCAAAAAGTACGGAATTCAACAACAAACACTTCATAATTCCCTCATTAGTCTAGAACTTCTACGATTCAAGGCTGGCAACGGCATGCGTGAATAGGCCAAGAATTCGTTGACTACAAACGCCAGAAAAGATCCGCACGCTTTGTGAAAGCATGCGAGCGTTCGAATTGGACAAAGAATGACGCAGCGGCCCCTTCATAAAGCCAGAAAGAAGGCGGAAGCAATTTGGTGGCGAAGGTGATTCTCTTGCCCCCGATTCAGAAAAGGGTCTGTGGTTACCATTGGCATTCCCCACTGCGCTGTCTCAGGTTACGGTTGGGGAAAAGCCGGGCAGCGATCGCAATGTGTTTAGGAAAAAAAACAACACGGCCAGATACCCAAAAAACATACTAACGTTACGGGTTGCCGCCGGGCAGGATGCCACCAGTAGGGAAGGCGATAAACACCCCTCAGAAAGGAAGACGATTCGGAAAAGCATGCCACCTTTTTGATCGGAGGATCGGCATGTGGGTGTAAGGAGTGAACTTGCGCCTCCTAGGAAACAAAACAAGGCAAAGAGGGGCACCGTAAATGAGGGAAAAAACTGATCAGTGCAACGCCTGAAGTGCTCACCTGCGGGTAAGGCCTCCGCACACTACGTAAGGGGAAGTGAGGAAGGAGTCGCAATTTTGGAAGAAAGGGGAACGAGCGGGGGGCTCAAGTAATTGTTTCACGGTAAGACAATAAACGCTCAAACACACAAAACTAAGGGAGGAAAAGAGTAAAGGAAAGGGGCTTACCGTGAAACGAAAAAGAAAAGCCCCGGGAGGCCACGTTATTAAAAACAGAAACGGAATAAGATCGAGGGGGTCCTGAAAAGGGAAACCAACAGGCAAAAGTGCTGCGGGAAGACAGACCCAGTCAAGTCAGACACTTCATCCAGAGGGTAGTCATTGTTTTAAGAAAAGGGGAGGGTAAACGGATGGCCCGGCGGGTTTTCCGGTCTAGGGGGGCACTGAACAACGATATCAAAAACTCCCCCTTATCCCCTGGGAAGGAGTGAAAGAATCCGTCTTCAAAGGGAATGAGTGATGTTCATCTAAGACGAAGAAGGAGCGGCATCTTCAAAAAAGAACGCTCGAGGGGAGATGTGGCGGAAGTCTCGGACACAAAATTGCGATCGCGTTTCAAACAAATCTAAGACTGTAGAGAAGGAGACAGCAATCGACGGAACCAGATCCAGCCTGGAGAAAGGGTGCCTATAATCACAAACAAATTGACTAAATTCCCTTGCTTTGAGGTGGAGGCAGGGCAGCTCGGGAAAGTTCGTGGGGGGGAACACGTTGGAAACATCGAGGAGGGAAAAACGGGAAAATACTCATGACAATACTGTCTGTGTCCACCGGATAGGGCGCCAAGGACGTCAGATCGGGGAAAAAAATAATATCTGGTGCGAGCAACTCTACACCGCTATCGACTGACCGCCAGTATGATGAGATGAAGTACGGTAACAGCAAACAAAAAACTCACACGCGCGGCGCTCCGTTTGACAATGGCCAGCCAAACCGCGCACTCGAATGGGTGACTCCCGCAGAGGAGATCAGGGAATGTCCCATCCACCATTAAGCCCGAACCGCCTCTGAAACCGCGTGGGATGAATCCAACTGGACCGAAACGCACCTATCGCGCGCTGGGGGACAAAGAGGCAAAGGGGGAATTGGGTCCGACTTGCCTATAGGACGTCGGTGATGGCTCTCCAGAGGAATCAGGGGTCAAAAGCCTGGGGAGAAAGAGGGAGGAAGGACCATACGAGTATGGTTTCTTTGAGAGGCGGTCCCATAGACAAGAGGGGGGGGGGGGCGTGGGAGAGTGTCAACCCGTCTGCCAGAAGCGAGTAAAAAAGGTTGGACGTATCTTCCAAGCGCCTTCGCTGTAAATGTCCTTGGAAAGTTCCAGAATCCGGGGGGGGACTTCACTGAAAGAGACTCGGGGGCAATCGAGAGCGATTGGGGGATCACCGTTCAAAAGCACTCACGATTACGAATTAAAGCATAGCTCTTCTGTTTGCAGGTTGGCGCGGGAAGTTGGGGACCTCACACAAGGTTTTGTGGACTACAAGTTGCGGGTCTGCCATTTTGCTGTAGAAAGAAAGGATGGGCGCATCAAACACAAGACCGGTATAGGGTTGGAAAAAAAAGCTGAAAGCGAAGCCGAACCCAACGCGGTATGGTCGAGCAAAGAGGGGTGTTGGAGGGATAAGGAGACCAAAGAAAAAGGACTGAAATGAAATTAGCTCTTCCCGGGAGCCGAGAGGGGGAAGCCGGACATGCACAAGAAAAAACGATTCAGGAAGAGACGGCTTGGATTCCTGGACGGGGGGGGGCACGGCAGTTGGCGAGAGGACGACTCAGGGAACCGTATTACCGGATTTGGAAAAGGTAAACAAGAAAGGGAAAACAAAAACCCCTGCTCAAAGTGGGACCAAAGTAGCCAAATAAATGAAATGAGGCTACGGGTTTCCGAATGCGCCCTGGCTGAAACTGGCACAAGGAGCAGGAGAAAGACCGCAAGGCGGCTTTCAAAAGAAGCAAACGGCATTTGAAAACTAAGACTAACTGTGAAAAGACGGGACTCCTGACAAGTATTTTCAGGATGTTCGGAGCGTTACCTAATGACTGGACGGAAGTCCGTTACCGGGAGTTTTGCTTGACAGGGCAAGGCGGTTGGAACTTTGGTAAATGAAAGAGAAATCGAACGCCCAAGGAAGAGACAGGATGGGGATGGAACAAGTCCGTGGACAATTCAGCATCAGGATCGACAGGGAGAAAAAAAAAAAGAGGAAGCGTCAACACTCATAGGAAACTCAGAGCGAGACCGAATATTTGGGCATTAAACTCCTGTGTCACTGGGGAAAAAAGAAACAAGAAAAGAGAAGTCATTGGCCGACGAGGAATGAGAGAGGGGGGAAAACGGGGAGGGGGGTTAATGGAGTAAAGGGCGTAACTGCCAATTGGGGGCGTGCAAATAGGATCCCAGATGGGGGGCATCGGAAGCAAAACCGAAAGATAAAACAACTTGTTGACGAGTTGACCTTGACCATAAGGGGCTGGAAGACTGAGTGTCTGGGGTGGAAAAGGTTCGCCGATCTTTGAAACGCGATTTTCAAGGAGGACGCGGCGAAAGAGAAAGGGGGATTATTTGGCAGGGACGCCGGCTGGGGGGTGGTGTCATTTGAAAAGGGGAAAAAAAGCTTCAGACTACAGGACGACAGGCGAAAGTTAATGGGACTAAAAGTACAAGCTAAGATAGAGCAAAAACAAAAAAAAATTTTCCGGGAAAACATAGAGAGATAGCTGGAGGGAACCCCGGAAAACTAGGCCTACTGTTCCGTACAGGAAGGAACATATTGGATACAAGTGAACAAACAAAAAAAACAGACGGAGGGGAAGTCGATCTCAATCGTACATACTTATCTCCCGACAGAAGGAAAAAGAACGGAACAACACAAGGCGACTATTCAACCAGAAAGATCAAAAAAGGAAAAGGGAGCAAGTGGCCAGTCTTAAAAAATTGAGTGTCGGGGCATTAGTTGTAGACGAGGACAATCGTATCTGTTGAGGGGGAAAAGCAAAAGTCTGTGCGAAGACGAATTCAAAGGAAAACAAAATACATGAAAAGCGCATCCTAGGGAGAAAAGGACGTAGAAGGGACGAAAGGAAACCTACCGTAAAAAAATGGGTAAAGGAAAAATTAGGGGAGAGATATTGGGGGAGATTTTGGCGAGCGCTGTCGTGGGGGGAATCTCTCAGGGACCTTACTGGCAGAACATTATGAAAAACTGGATTAATGGGTTCGAGAGCGTCAGGGAAAAAGGAAAAGGAAGCCTTGACCCTCCGCAAAACGCTGAAAGACAAGTAAAGAATGGAAAGGCAAAGAAACCGAAACGAAAATCAACCTGGCTTCTAAAGTACAAAAGAGATCGAAAAGAAGGGAGTCTGCGTGAAAAAAGACAGGACGAGCGTCTGTGTTCAAAAGGAGAAAAAAAGGGGAGGGGGGTTTTTTGCGAACGGAATAACGTAAGAGGGAAAAAAGAGAAACGCTCATTCTGACACTGCAGAAGGAAGGGGAAGAAGGGGGACAAAGGCGTAAGTGGTTACTCTGAAAAAAACAGGTCTGGGAAAGGGGGGGCAAAACTCAGGGGGGGTCAAGATGTGGACCTGGAGTCACCAGGGAAAAAAGAACTAATCCACGCTCCGTTATCATCGTGCTGATGGGGGAGGAAGAAAGCGACGGCGGAAAGGGGAACTTAGATAAGGACCCAGGTCAAGCTTAAGTCGGTTCGTGCATTCCCGAAAAAATAATGGTGCAAGGTAAAGGTCCGCTGGTTGCGGAAAGTAGATGAAAATGCACCAAACAAGCTTAAGAAGTTAGGGGGGGTGGTGGTAGGGGAGTCAAGATTCATCAACATTCAAACTCCGATTGAAAAGTAAAAAGGGGGGGGGGTGGAAAAAAACAAAGAATCAATCTAACAGCGATCAACAAAAACTTTTTGGAAAAACAAAAACAACTGCAGTAAAGTAGAAAGGACGGCTGGGGGTATGTACTTAATACGTGACTGTTTGAAGAGGTGGCTACAAGAAAGTGAAGCCGTAAAGGCTTCTTCGAAAGGCAAGAGAAAAGAGGTTCAAACGCAATAAGGACCTTTACAGCGGATCAACTTTGAAGAAAAATCAGACCAAAAAGGGACAGAAGGCGGAAACGGGGCATCCATCCCTGTCAGCCCGTCAAAGGAGAAAAGTGGAAACTCTGGCCAGAAAAAAATCTGCTTCTCGACAGCTTTGAAAAGGAGGCGTGACCAAATGATTAAAACGGGGAAGAGAGTACAACAAAGAAGAAACAAAAGGATGTAGTAAATAAAGGAAATCTGGCCACCATCTGGAGCAGTTGTAGGACATTGGATTCTAAATTAAACACGCTGTGAGAGACGGTGTGAGGAAAAGGTAATTGGGGGAAAGTATGGCAGACATACGCGCGTGCTGCACATTCTTGGAAGTGGGGGGGCTTCATTCGTTTAAATACGGAACAAACGTGGCGCGCCGGAAGGGGTTGTGTTCGCTGGACTGAATTAAAGAAACAAATTAACCTAAAGGGAAAAGGCGATTCCCGGTGATAAGCAGGAGGGACAAGGAGAGCGGGGGAGGGAAATCGTATTCTTGAACGCAAAGGGGGACTAGCAACTCGTTGGACATAAAAAGATGTCAAAGGAGGAATCATAGCTTCACGCTTGGTGTGAAACTCATAGGCGGGCGAACAGTGTTACCACACCGATGAAAGGAAGACAGTCAGAGCACCTAAGACGGCGGGGGAGCATGGGGGCGAGTGGAGGCCACGTCACTGATCTCCATCAGGGGGGGAAGGCCCGGGAGGGGATTCGCGATTGCTAAAAAAGGGTTGTCGTCGCAGGGGGGGGAAAAGCAGGCAGAGATCGCATGTGGTTGAGGCGGAAAACACAAGGAAAAAAATCAGAAAAAATCAATGCGGTCGGGGGTTTCGCCGGCAGCGAGGGGCTACTTCCAGAGGAGGGAAAGCCAACTCAAAAAGAGATTTAACAGAAATTCAAAGGGGGAGCTGCGGGGGGGAGGATTGTTATCAGGAGATTTCGGTTGGAAGCGGCACGCAAGCCGAAAAAAGAAGCCGACCGGGGGGGGGGGTGGGGGGGGGGGGGGGTAGAGCCACCCGAAATCAAAACCTGGGGAAAAAGAACGAGGAGACGGCGAGCTGGGGCGATTAAGGGATAACTAATCTCTGCATCATTGCCAGCGAATCAGGAAAAAGACGTATTTTGTAAGCGGACGGACGATGCGGCTTTTTGGCTGAAATTTACGCAATATCAGCAACAACAACTTGTAGGGAAAAGGATTGCCATTGACCGTGAAAAAAAAAGCAGAAAAAATCAAATTATTACAAAAGGGGGTTGAGGGGAGCGGGCTGGGACTGACCTGATTGAAAACAACGCGCACGTAGTGAGGGTTATTCATAGCCAGAGTAGGGAAGGGAACTCCCAGTACAAAGAAGAAAGTGTTTTAACCGATTTCGGGGTTGCGACTGAAATGCGCTTTTTTTCAGGGAGTGGAGAAGGAAACCAACGACCAAGTTATCACCATAAGAAACAGGCAGATCCCAGTTTGAGAAGGGATTACATCAACCGAGGTTAGGGATTATCGATCAAACGAATGGAGGGGAGAGGAAGGACAACACAGAACGATTTTTCTAGGTCCAGTTTGGACGTTCGAGAAAAAAGGGCGAATCTACAGCAGCGTTGGAAAAAAAAAAAAAAAAAATGGAGTCATGCGCAAAGACCAGAGGCCCCTTAACAACCTATCAAGGGCGATGCTGGAGAGAAGAAGAGGCCACCAATTGTGCGGGATTTCCCTTTGCTGACTTAGTGAGCAGGTCAGGGGATGGTGGAAGGGGGGGTGGGGGGAAAAATAGAATTTTTTCTGGGGGACGATCAGGATAATCACAGGCAAGAGGTATGACCAAACCGGGGAGATGAAACGGGTCACAGAAAACAAAAAGAGGACTGGTGAGATAAGAGAAAACATACGACGGGAACCCAGTATGGGTTCTTTTTACGAGAAAAAGCAAAAATAATAGGCAGCGGGTCAGCACGTCTTTGACAACTGGGGGGCTAGCCAAGTCCCCAGAAGGGGGTTGCCAGCATCCGGCCAGATCCTGAAATCCACTCAAAAAACCACACGTGTCAGGGTCAACGGAGAGCACCTGTGATTCTGAAGCCACTCTTGGAAGGAAAAAAACTATTCCAGAGCAGATAGCCATGGACCTTTGGGCAGACACATCCTTCGCAAGAATGTGTATAGTTTCGCCGGCGAAGGTGGTGGAAGAAAAAGTTGGAGAAGGGAGGGAAAAGTCTGTGGAGTGGGGAGGGCGGGGTCCCGAAAACGCGACGGTGGTTGAGGCTGTCCGAGGTCAACGGAGAAAAGTCGTGAAAAGGGGTCGTCGTCAAAGTGTGCGAATAAAGCCATGGGGAAGTTAATGGGCCACAGGCCAGGTGGGCGTCCGTTCCATGCGACGACGGTAGAGAAGAGGCGCTGGTTTGTGAGAAAACGTCAAAGCAATCCGATATTCGAGTACCCGCTGCTGTCAACTACAGGGTGGGGGGGATCGTGACGGTGGTTTTCCCCAGTTGTGTTGCGAGGGGTAGCGGCGTCTGCATTTGGCAAAAAGAGGGGAAGAAAGTTTGGGCGAGGAAGAACAGAACAACCACAGCAAACCAATGGTTGAAAGCTTTTTTCATGTGTCCTCCAAAAAGGAGGACCGGGGGGAGGGGGGAGATAGAAATCTGGGGGAGGGGTATAGACACGCAAAAGGACTCATGCGAAGTCCTGCAGAATCTTCAGGCGCAAAAAAGAGGAGGGCTGGAGGGCCGAACAGCCACGCAAAAGAAACGATGCTTCAAAGAGCTGTCTGGAGTGAGGAAGTTTGTCGCACGGTGCAAAGAGCAAATCCCTATTACTTATTTGGTGTCAACTCAAAGAAGGGGGGGGGGGGGTGTGAATGGCAAGGCGCCCGAGGTTGGAAAGGAGGCCAGACTAGGTCGTCCTGAAATTGAATAGGCTGGTCATCAGCAGCCCAAGAGACTTCTGTCAATAAGCAGGCTTGGAAAACAGAAGCTCGAATATTTAAGAAAACACGCAAGAAACACGAGTAGAGATCTAATTGGAATACAAGGGGGGAGTCGGGGTTCGGAGGGAAAAAAGAACTTCCATCTTAAGCGCGACAGGGGTGGGGGGGATGGGACCGGGCACGGCTCGGTTCAAGTTTTTCATTACGCTGGAGGGGGTAAACCCTGAGTCTAACATGGGAAAGCCTTGGAGCAGAACTTCAGTCCGTTATCCATTTGGAAAGGCACCACAGCTAAGCGCATCAAACTCAACAATAGGGCAACTATAAGAGACCAACGAATCATTTCACCCAGGTTGGACCGGTCCGGGGCTACCCGGGAAGATCTACTGACTGGCCTGCGAGCCTGCGAGGCGGGGCAACGATGTTTAATTGATCGAACGCACAAAACTTTTGAGGGAAAATGTGAAATACCAAGGATCGATTGGACCTCCAGACATACTCATAAAAAAAAGAAGAAGTTGGCTTGAAGGAAGTTGGAAACGTGATCAAAATGGGGGAATTAAAAAATAAGGGTGCAGGAGAGGGCTGGGGGAGAACCGTCGAGTTCCTAGAAAACTGGAGCTCGGGGGAAAAAGGAAGTTAGCATAAAAATGCTTCGGTGTTGTGGGGAGGGAAGGATGGGGATTTAACATTCTGTCCACGACGGTGAGCTCAGATGGGTCCCGTAATATTAGAGAGAACAACAAAGATTGGAGAAGGCAGAGAGAATATCGTAACGGGGGGGAAGTAGAAACTTCCTGTCGGTGTCAATTATAGTGTAGAAGTACGAAAAGGGAAAGAACAACCACCAGAAATGGAGGTTCGTCGAATCCTCAATGCCCAAGCGGAGCTCAAACGTAGGGCACTGAAAATCGACGTCAAACTCAAAAGAGGAGAGGCCATACCCAACCCAACTGTGACTTTTTGAGTCCAGGGTTGCTCTTTGCAGCAAGGGGAAAGGTGATCTCGGGAGTAGGGTGTCGTCAGAGGCAATCGATCAGCGGGAGTGGGACCGATTGTAAAGCAAAAAGGGGGGAGAGAAGATACTTGCCAATTCCACAAGTCCACCTAAGAGGAAGAGGGTCCGAGGGTCTCCCGGTACAACCGGTCACATGGGGGGGAATTATGAGGAATCAGGGAGAGGAAGGTGCAGAATTTGAAGGGGGTGCTATGCGCTTAGCGGGGGGGGTGCCACGCCGGCGGCTGAAAGTTTTCTCAAATACGGACTGGGACCAGAATTCAGTGTAGAATCGCGTCCTGACCAAGGCACAACGTGCCAGGTCAACACAGGGACCGAGAACCGGCGAAGAACGTACCCGACTCCAAACTAACTGCAGAAAGCTAGAGGTGATCCTGAGGCAGAAAGCAATATGTTCGAGCGACCTTTCACGGGAATGTTGGGGGGAAATCCGTGGCAGACAGGGGAGAAAGGATTTAACATAGAAACTTAAGGGGCATAAGGACCAAATCTGGGAACAAAACGGGGTGGGGACCCTTCAAAATAGGGGGAAAGGTTGCAACGAGGGTCAAAAGGGAGGGGGCACCTGCGACAAAAGGAAAGAAGACAACCAGAGCCGGCCAAAGAGGTGAGGCTGGTGCGGTTTCCCAAGCGCGCGGGAGAGGGGACACGTAGAGAAAAACCAGATTAGGATTTTGGGGCGTTTACTACAAAGAAAACAAGATTGCGATACCATAACCGAATGTTTCGGGGTAGAAGAAAGTCTAAAAACCTTATACATTGGGGGTTGGGAATTGGGGTTTGTCTTTAGGAACCTTCAACCAAGTAAGGAGGGGGAAGGGGCAGACGGGAAAAGACGCTCAAACCTGGGGAAAAAGAGCAACTGCTTACAAGTAGGGAGCTCTTGCGGATTCGTAAGGTCGGTAGTTTGGGAAGGGAATACAAAAAGCCGAAGTCAGAAGGACCTTCTAGGACAAGATACAGTCGGCAATGTTATGACATTACAGCGACGGAGGAAAATGGGACGATCGACACCAAGGGCACGAATAGCCCGGAAGGAAAAGAGAAAAGGTAAAACCCATATAGGGCACAGGGGGGGGGCTAACATAAAAATCGAGATCGAAGAGTGACCACGTGCGGAGTGACAACCAATATTTTCCAAGGACCATACCCTGACGGGGACTAATCTTAGGTCAAAAGGCCTAAGGAGGGCGCTCGGGAAAAGAGGAATCATTCTCAGCGTGTCGGCCCATTGTAAACTCAGAATTCCCGCGGGCAATGCCGGATCAACGTCCTGGGAGGATAGGGACAGGACTGCGAGGCGGCGGCAACCATGCTGGGAGAGGGTGGGGGGGGCTTAGGCAGTGGAAAAATACGGTAATCAAAACGCGAGATGGGACGTGGAGGTGAAAAGTTCGGATGAAAAGGACGCAACGTTCAACTTGCGGCAAGGGATATTCCACCGGTCTAGCCTTATCAACAAAGGAGGGGCCGGGCAAATCGGAGCTAAAAATAAGTGGGCACAAATAAACGGGTGGTACATACCGGCTGGAGTAAAAGAAAATCGTCACGACTTTTGTCCAATGCGTTGACTGGGGTCCCACAACTTCAATTCAACGTGGATGCACCTGCGACACCTTAGGGGGCAAAGGAAAATGAGCAAGGCGTGACGAGTAAAACCGATGACGAAAGACGGCGTTGGTTGCAGCAGCTTGGGTAAATGCCAGTATAATGGTCGTCGACAGGGGAGGGTAAACGCCGGACACCCGAAACAAGTGGTCTTAGGCGAAAAAAGGGGCCTTCATCAAAAACCGGGGGACTCTGGCACTCCAAAGGAGGAAGTAAAACCACTGACGTTTATGGAAGTCTAGGGAGCAAACCACTCAGAAGGGAAAACGATTCTGTGAAAAAACAAAAACTCCGGAAGCAGGGGGGAGGGGACCAAATAGTGGCGGTGTTCAGGGTCCCAGACGCCGGAAAAACCGCAAAAGAGCCAGGCGTAGAAAAAGGAAATCGGGAAAAAACCTGATCCAATGCAACCGCGGAGGGAAGAGGCTCCGCTGGTCGATAAGTCAATGAAAAAACGACTCTCGTTGGGGGCAAGTGAAGGGAAAAAAGCAAACAGCAATCGGACTTCTTTTGGTCCTAAAAGATGGGAAACTTGGGGTTTTCGTTAACTGTTACAAACCCACAATTCGGAATCCTCTCAAAACAAAAACCAAGGGGAAGGGTGAAGGAAAAGGGGCCGAAAAAAAGCCGCAATCCGAAACAGTCACTATTACCCAAAAAGCACTCTCTTAAGACACTGATGCAAAACGAGCACGTTATGGGGCAGTGGGGGATTAAATCGGAAAAGAGGCAAGTCCCTGAGTTCGAGCTCTGGGGAAAGGTAGGTGGCGAAGTGGAGGAGGGAGGGGGAGGCTGGGGGGCGTGATACCAAACCTCAGAGAAACCAAGGAAGGGCCCCGAAAGAGACACATTCTGGACATGAGCTCCAGAATCGGCGTAAAAAAAGGAGTCGTTAGCGGGAGAATAAAGAAAAGTAGAGTTCGACGCCTCCTTCAGGGACAAAGATTCTTGTTCGGTATGAGGACAGTGTTAACCGGGGGTGTCGCCCAACATCCCCCCATACCCGGCCCCCCCCCTGAATCTCTGTCGGAAGTCCAAAACAAAATCTTATAGAAGGGAGGGGAAAATGCCAAGAGGACGCCACCCCATCCCAGTTCGCAGGTCCGACTATCACGCGCCCAATTGGGCAGGACAAATTCACCGGGGGGCCGTCGAAGGGAGCCAGTGGAAATCTCAAAGAGTGGGCGGAAAAGGGGAACGCGCCGAGAGGATTTCCGCAAAAGAGAGTGATAAAGATCATGAAAGCAATCTCTGGAGGACAACTGTTGACTATGGGGCCAATGAAGGTCTCACGACCGCTTTCTCCCTATCCTCGGTGGTGGACAGGCTAACGGAAGCGCAAGGGCCGCCGTTAGGAATTGTGAAGGTTGGGAAACTGGAGGGAGGCCGACGCACACGCACATCTAGTTAGAACGACTCAGGGAGGGAATAAATCAGCCACATAGACGGCAGGGTGACCGCCAAAACAGACGGAAAAAAAATTTATCATAGAATACACCATATCAGTGCTCGATCAAACCTGGGGGGCGCGCCCAGAGGGGAGGGCTGACTGGACAAAGAAAATGCAAAAAGGGGCAAAAGGATCTCATGGTCCTTAGGCCGAAGCCTTCGCCGTCCGGGGGTATTCCGTATCTACGGGCGGGTTCTTTCAACTCCGGCTTTAGACGGGGCAAGAAAAGGAGAGGGAAAGGGCGTTCCAATATCCGGCGACGGGGGTGGACATGGCGGTCGTGATATCCCGGCTCAAAAAGGCCCGGGGGGGGCACGAAGGTAAACAGTTGGGGGGCGCCTTCGCGTTCTTGAGTTTTCAGGCAGGGGCAAAGGGGCGTTACACCCAGTCTAAGACGGTATCGGGGGAAGAAAATAGGCTTTTGTAGAATCCAAAAAAGCAAGTCCATTAAGAAAGGAAAAAAAAAACCAGCGTGGCGAGTGTGCCAGCAGTCGTGAAAAAAAGTGGGGGGGAAAAGAGGTAGCTGGCAGCGGATGCCAAAGGCACCACTGTACTTACGACAGGTGGTGGGGTGTGGAAAAAATCTTGGAAAACAGCCAGAAAAACTCACATAACCCCCATCTTTACACCTTGGGGGGAGTGCCACACGTGAAACCCATCAAAACAGCCAAGAAACGATTTAAAACGTGTAGGGTATCGGGGGGGCAGCTTGTTTTCTTGGACGTAAACACTCGACTTCATCTGGCACACGGAAGGAAGGCAGCTCATGACGTGCCCGGGAACGAACTACGGGGGCAAAAACCGCAAGCTAAACAGGCGCGGAGCGTCTTCCGTCGGGTGGTTGACGGGACGGTTAGAAATCAGTCCCGTATGAAAAAACAACGGCGGTGGAAAGGTCACAAGAAATGGGTGAATGGGCCCACGGGCTTTGTGGGAGTGACCGAAAATCACTGGGGGGTCTCGTGGGCGGGAAATGAGCCGGAGCCGAAGCTGAACTGATACTGTCGCAGTCCATCAAATGAAAATACACAAGAGACGAATGGTAGAAAAAGCCGCAACAGAGAAGGAAAGAGGGCGAACATTCCATCCGGAAAGGCCGGGTCAAAGGAGAGGGGAGAATTCTGCGTACTCCAGGTCGCGAGAAGGCGTTTTTGGCTGGAACGGAAAGCTGTTAAGGGGGCCAGTGACGCGACAACGAAAACCAGGCTCACAGAGGGCAGGCCTCTGCAAGAACTTCAGGAACCCCCGGGAGCCAGGTTCAAAATCACCAAGAGCAGAGAAAAGACTGGCATCGACAGAAATGCAACTCAGCAACTGATCATCTTCAACCAGAGACGGTCCTGAGAAAAAACCACTAGAGCATTCGAAAGGCCTGGAAGGCACCCGTCCTAGAAGGACGCGTTTGCAGACTCCTTTCAGCTAGTTCGCAAGGAAAAGCCACAACTGTGTCTTAAAATCGGAAAAGTTACCAATTATCGATGTGCCGCGAAGGACACCAACTAACCTCTCACTCATTAGAAGATTTGAAAATTGCCTCACAAGGATGGAAAAGACTGAGGTCTGGGGGTTCTATTAGAACTCCTTGCCTTCATCCGTGAGGGGGAGGGCTGACGAGGTAATCACAAGAGGGTTAGCAGGGGGAATTAACCAGCGATTCTGGTGCGTGGGTCACTTTTCACTGGGTTACTGCTGCTTGTAAACATCTAATAGGAAAAAGTTGAACTTCCAGGGCTGCACGTTTGG
>Ga0179593_1343942_pt1 | contig 19671 bp, 25 predicted proteins | sample CZODoug2_1_08_16_FD_185931 | JGI IMG/M metagenome (GOLD analysis project Ga0179593, IMG submission 185931) | Vadose zone soil fungal communities from Angelo Coast Range Reserve, California, USA - CZODoug2_1_08_16fungal (PacBio error correction) | ecosystem: Environmental > Terrestrial > Soil >...
ACCGCGAAATGCCCCTCTAAAAAGAGGGAAATAGCAAGTGAAAGCACCTACAATGAGGGGGACGGGAAAACGTAAATGGGGAGAGAAAAAAAAAGATGAGATCGGCTATGAAGTAGAGCGGGAAAAGAATCCCGAACATAGGGGGAAGATTCATAACCTAAAAGCAAGAGCACGCCGCCTCGATTGTTCGTAAAGAAGGAAGAGGAAGTAACAGCGATAAAGAAGGGAGACGAGAAACGGCCTGATTCCGGAATCGGAGGGGGTGAGTCGAGTCGACCGCCGGAGGGTTTGCTACTAAAAAAGGACCTGGGACTCAAAATTAATCAAAGGGGGATATAATAAAAACAACGGGGGGAGGGGAAGGAGCAATTCGTCAAGGGTCTAAAAAAAAACGTTTTGGAAAATGGGGGCGGTTGACGGTGGAGGGAGGCAGCACCAAAAAGAAGAGATGGAGAGACGGCGGATTCGTCTGGAGGGAGGGGAGGATTGTGGGAGGCGTAAGAGAAGGGGCGTTCAGGTCGAAAAAACAGGGAAAAAAAGGGGAGGTGCAGAACGGTTTCATAAGAGGGTCTCGCATCAAAGTCAACTCGAAGAGATTCGGGAGATACAACAAGACTTTTTAAAAAGAAGGGGGAGAAGGCTAGAAGACGCGGGAACTGAAGTGATTTAAAAAGAAAAGGGGGGGGAAGCGATAAGGTCGGAAAAAGCAGCTATCAAGAAGGGGGAGGAGAAAGATTAAGGAGGGGTTCCCATTACCAAAGGGTCGTCTAGTGAACGGACGCCAAAAGAGAAAGCTGAACAAAATCGGGCAAAAAAAAAGTCGCTCCAAGAAGAAAAGAAGATTCGGACAACCAAAGCGCAGCGCAAGTATCCCTGGTACAGAAAAACGAGGGGAAGAACGGGCCATCTCGCTGCGGAGTCTGAAGGGGGTTCCTCAAAAACACACCCTGAAGAAGGAAAAAAAACGGGAAAAAAAAAATTAGCTCAAAAAAAACATCCTCTAAAGAGAAGGAGTAGAGAATCAACACCTAGTAAACAGGAAGTGCGAGCCAAAAATAGAATTACTCCCCGGCTGGAGGGGGGAACGAGTTCACTATTGAGGATGGGCGCAATTCAGAAAAACATAACAAATGAAGAAAACTAAAAAGTCCTTCAAGTGGAGAGGGAGGGAAAACAAACAAAAAATAGGCCCGGTGAGGAGTAATCAACAAAACAAAGTCAGCACTAAGGGGACAGAGGGAGGAAGGGCTGCTGTAATGAATGGAGGGGTAACGGCGGTTCCATGAATAACGCGTGAGGGGAGTTTGTTTGGGGTTGGGGGGTTGTGGGGGTGGGGGGGGTGGGTGTATCTTCAGGTCCTCTATGTTCTGGGCAGGAGACTACTATCGATAGAAAAAAAAAAGGTATTGAGGGATGTCTAAAGGAAGAAACCGAGTAGCAATTTTGCAGGGGCTGCAGACAGGCCGATGGCCAAACCCACCAAAGAACAGACCAATGGGGGGAGAGAAAAAAACAAAATTTACGCAGAATAAGGAAAGGACTTGCCAGGTGTTTTTGTGAGTTTTTTTGTGGGGTGGGGGGGTTGGGTTTTTTGGTGGTTGGGGAAAAGAAGAGAGCCGCCGCTGCCCACTCACTGGGCGAAGGATTAAAGTTCCAGGGGCAAAGTGATAGGTTTGGGGATCTCGGTCAAGAAAAAAGGACAAGACCAGCCTAAAAGAGGTGGTCAGAAAAAAAGGGAGGGATCGATGTGAACGAAATTAAGGTCAAATACTAAGATACTGGCAACAACCAGAAGGGGGGGGTGGGAACTGAAGGAATTCGGGTGGCGGGCGAAAGGGAAGAGGGGGGGGGTGGTAAAAAAAGGTAACGAGGCTGAAGGACGCTATACTAGAGCGTGCAACCGAAGCTGGGGGGAAACCTTGTGAAACGTGGACATTGGGGAAAAAAGGCGTCTGAAAGAGCGTGGAAGGAGAAAAAAGAACAAAAGGTTCAAGGCGGAGCAAAAAAAGATCCGGCTGGTAGCGTAGCTTTAAAGAGAAGGTAGGCTGAAAATCAGAATAGGGGAAGCCTGCATATGGTCTGAGGGGTAGGCGAATTCAGTCGATCCAAAAAGGGGGGCGTTTCACGGGAAGAGGCACGAACAAAGGTCTAATTAAAAGGAGGGGAGCGCTGCTATTGGAAATGGTAACTCTCTAAAAACTTATCGGAACCCGCAAACTCAAAAAAGAAGCAGCTCTTACTGACCCAAAAAAGTGATTACGATGCTTATCTAAGATCCAAGAAAGGTGAAGATGATTAAAAGGGTCCTAGGCCACAGACGACGAAACAATCTCCAGGGGGGGTTATCCGGGTTGTCAGTACTAGGAAGTAAGCCCCGCTCACACCCTACCAACGAGAGAGGGGGGGGATAGGCCGCAGGACCTATATAGGTGGTTGAGGAAAAATACATCAAACAAGAAAAATCAAAAAGGAACAAAAGAGAAAAAAAAAAGCGGCTGAGGAAGCTGGAAGAGATAATACTCATGGGAGATGGAATTTCAAAGAGTCAAACTTTAAGGGGAGGGGGACATCGGAACGGGAAGCCTACAAAGGGACAAGAGGCACTCTTAGGAAATCAGCGCTGCTACGGGCAGGATACCGTCATAACGCTCTGAGAGGAATGGATCAAAAAAAGGCGGAATAAGGAAGGGGGGGGGGAAATCATGAACGTCTGCTCAAAGGAAAGGGGGAGGTAAGGCATATCGTCAGAAAGCGTAGCTTTGGGGTGGGGGGCCTCAACTACTATGCAAGAGAATGAATGAAAAGAGGCGAAGTGATGCTTAAAACGCGTTACAGGGGGGCCTACCGCGTGTTGGGGGATGGGACAAAAAAAAGAGGCGTGGCGACAAGAAGGAAGGGGCGATAAAAAAAGGGCACCTTCCGGAAAGACCTGCTGGAGGGGAGGGAGGGGGAAAACTGGGATGAAAAAATGTTGGTGGAGGAAGCATGAGCACTCGAAAAGGGGATCGAGGAATTAGACCTAACCCAAACGGAACAGAACGGCGATGGGGGAGTTGGTGGAATATGTGTTTTGAAGGGGGAGGTGGAAAGAGGCGCAAAACTAGCTCGGGGTCCGGAGGAAATTTTCATCGGGACCGAAAAGCCGGGAAGGTGAAGAGGGGGGAAGCGAAATGAGAGTTTCTCATCAATGCAAAACGGGGAGGGAGGTTCCCAAAGCGTCTTTTAGGGGAAAAAAAGGGGGCTGAAATTGGGGGAAGGGACAGGGCGGGGGGAGCTCCCAAGCGGTGTCGGAAGGGGCTTAGCTCGAGGGAAAGAAAGCGGTACCCTGTGGTTCTCTCTGGAAAGAGGGGAGTTTTAGTAGGAAAAAAGTGTAAATTTCAAAAGTCGAAAGGGACGAGCCGAAAAAAAAAAACGCGTACGCAGGAATGAACGAATGAAGCAGATGAGGAAAAGGGAGGCGTCGGAGTAAAGGCGACGACTCGAGCGGGGAGGTGGGAAAAGGAGGGCGGGAGAAAGAACAAGTTAAGTTGCATGCAAGGAACGAATTTTGCACTAAGAACAGAAGGCAGAGAGAAAAACATTTCTTGAGGGGGGTAGGGGCAGGTGGAACGCTACTCTGAGCTAGGGAAAATCGGGAAAGCGGCCATCCGTCTGGCAAAATGGGGATCAGGGCTTACTAAACGGAGGGTTTCGCCGCACGGAGAAAAAAAAAAAAAGGCTCAAAACGCCACCCCAAACAAGGGGGAAGGTGACGTCAAGCGTGCATATAAAGGTAAAGGGGATGATGAGACGCTCGAAGGTGAGGGCCCTAAACAACGTAGCAAGGAAAGGAAAAAAAAAGGGAGGGGGGAGATCGAGAAGAAAGAAAAGTAAGGTGGATGGGTTAAATGGGATTGACTCATTTCCACGGCATCCCAACGCAGCTGAACAAAGGGGTAAAGGGAATATCCAACTAAAAGCGCGTCTCGAGAGAGAAGAAAAAAGGGTGAGGGGGGTCTACCGAGAGAAAAAGCGGTGGATGCATGAAGGAGAGGGGAAACCTGCCTAGGGTATCCGCGCCAGAGACGAACGGGGGAGGAGGGACGAATTTTCACCAAGGAGACCGTTTTGGTAGGGATGGGCAAAGTGGAAGGAACGGAGTGAAAGCTGCGGCGGAGTAAAGGGAGGGGGAGGGGACAGAATCCAGTCAGCTGAACGTTGATGAAGGAAGAGAGGTATAAAAGACGGGGCAAAACGGAAGTGGGCTAATCAATAAATTGGGGGGGGTTGAGCGGAAAAACTTCGTGTCAGAGAGGGGTAAACGGGGGGAAGAATGGAAGAGGAGAAAAGTCGACAGGTCTGGGCGACGGGGGGTTGAGGGCCTGGGGGGGGGGGTTGGAACTCGGGAGGGGGAAGATCTCAACAACAAAACGAGGAAAGAGATGCCCTCAGATCAAAACTCCAAAAAAAAGGTCAAAAAAATGTCTTCGAAAAAATTCTAAAGTGGGAACAAATAGCAAAAACAAAGAAAAAGAAGCCGCAGAAAAGGAAAAAAAAAAAATGACGCAGACAATTCGCCCTCAAGGAGTCAAAAGGGAGGACAAATCAGGAGCGACAATGCACCAGTCAGAACCTTCGGGAAAAGGGGAAGAGTCTCAAAGGAAACGCTCGAAGGGAGAAAGAGACCCATCAAGAAAAAACAGATGAGGGGAACAATACCAAAAACGAACCGATTTCGTCGTGGAATGGAAAGAGCAACATGAGCATCGCTTATATGTAAGGAAAACTGGCTTGCACAGGAGGTCGGAAGAAAAAGAATCTACAGTAATTGGAAGAACGATAAAAGTGAGGAAGTTCTCGCGCGTAGCGAGGGGGGGACTAGGGAGGGAATTTCCGAGGGGGTCAAAGCCACAGTGGAGATTTGAGCTGTCCTTCTAGATAAATTAAAATGAAAAGCTTCAAGGGCTTTGCCAAAAAGAATCGTCTTTGAAAAGAAAAGAGAGGACAGGACGTTTTAACCCGGCTCCACCCTCTACAGAAAGGGGAACCGACAATGAAAAGGCGAAAGAACAGCGCGATCTGACACTTCAATGCAGAGTTCGCAACGGCACCAGGGAGTAAGGGAACCGAACCAGTGCCTCAAAGGGAACACTAGTTACAATGGAGGGAGAAAGACAAGCGTAGGCATCGAACTGCCAAAAAAAGGGAACATAAGAGGTAAGCAAGAAAAGGCGCTCATACAGAGTGCAAAGAAGAAAAAGAAACTGAAACAAAGATGAGCCCCCTCATGAGGGAAACCAGCCCCGAGATCTCGGAAAAGGGATAAACCTGCTAGGTGCAAACCGCCTACAAGAGAAGGCTGATAAGAGAACTCATTGGAAATATGTGGGGGGGGGGGTACAAGTTAGCGGCTCGAATTGATCACTTGTGGAAGGGACAAGCTCCAACAAAAGAAAGCCCCGAGACAGGGGCAAAGACAACTTGGTAAGCTGAAAGAAAAAAGCAACGCACAGGAGGATCGTACCGGACCTTCAACGGAGCAAAAACCAAGAAGTCCCCCATAGGGGGGGAGACCGCAGACAGTGGAAAAAAAAGAAGCGGCCAGAGGGAAGGGATGCCAAGGACGAACGCCGGAAACAAAAACAGTTTAGCCCGGTCAAAAAGAGAAGAATGGGAAAAAGTGAAAAAAAAAAAAAGGCGAGGCGAATCGCACGAGGAAGGTAGGAAAAGCAACTAGACTGGAATGCAAAGGACTTTTGTGAACGAAAAAAGATCATCTGTGGAAGGGAGGGAAAGACAAATAAAGGAAAGAATTCTGTCCGGCAGATCACCGAAGGAAACCGGAAAGATGCCGGAGAACACGTCTTCCATCGGAAAATTAAAAGGAGAGATCAACCGGGCCGGTCACTGAAAACAGAGGGAGTAAATGCCCCACTCAAGCGCCGCTTGATGTAAGGCAACGAGAGCATCGAATCCAGGAAAGAGAAAGAGGCGGGAACAGAAAGGAGCGCCAAAGAGGACGAGAAGAGGAAGAGAGACATCGTCGCCGATCCCCGGACCGAGGAATTAGATTTCCTTCAGCACACAAGCTCGAAGACGCCAGGTCGGAAGTCAAAAAAAAAAGACAAGCTAAAAAGCGAAGGAAAATGAAGCCTGGAGAAGAGGGTCAAGGCATCGATGCTATCTCGGAAGGGGCAACAGACGAGGGGCACCGGTAAAGGGGGGAGAAAATGACAGCCCCGGGGGAGGATGAAGAATCAAAGTTACCACAGGACAGTGGGCAAGTCTAAAACCTCGGGGAAGGGGATCAGGTGAGAGGTGATGGACGTTACAAGAAAAGATCCTGCTTCGACCGTGGGGACAAAAGAGGAGGAGGGTTTAATGGATCACGGGGAAAAGGAGAAGGTGACGGTAAACATGAGAACAACCGAATACACGAACCAGGGAACTAAAAAAACCGGGGACTTACGAGGAGATTGTCCCGGGAAAAAATGACCATAAGGTCCAGATCCTAATCTCGAGAAAAAGAGAAATTTTAAAGGAGAGGGGGGCATCATTCAAGGAAAAAGAGATCGATGGCGGTTAAAATATTGGGCTAGAGAAAGGAAGGGGGGACCGAGAGATAGCACATACGTGTAAGGAGAAAAATGCGGAGAGCAATTTAACTGAACCAGGAAAAAAGAACCTGTCGCTATGGAAAAACCGCCCAGAAAGCTACACTCTAGAGACGGGATCTTTGATGAGCACCAGTGAGGGTCTAAAAAGCAAGGCGAGGAAAAGAAAGCTAGACTCAGCTCAGAGAGGGGAAACTCGTCAGGGGAAAACAATAAGGGGGTACGCACAAAAATCTCTGATGACAGTCGGCACGAATTTGGAAAAACTGTCAGAAGAAAAGGATCGGAAAAAAGGGTGAAAGAAGAGTAGAAAGACAATGCCGAGACAGAGAAAGGGCTGGCGATCAGCCCATTCGCGGGGGGCTTAGCGCCGGGAGAAACCAAAACAGAAAATTCACTTATAGGAAAGATGAGTGTTCCACAGCAAACGCACGATCGAGGCGTGCAAGGGAAAGTTCAAAAGACGAACGAGAGTAGGCAAAAGGGAAGGAAGTAGGATTGGTAGGTAGTTGAAAAAAAAGGAGAATAACAAACGAAAGCGAGAACGATACCCTTGTAGTGGGAGGAACGTAAAATCGAAGAAACGCCTCTTGGGAAGGAGGGTGGATCACTGTCCGGACTGTGGTGGCTAGTGCATAAGTTCGGGGACGTGCTTAAAGGGGAGAGAGTCAATTTGTTTCGGTTTCGGGGTGGGGGATAGGAAAAAAGGTTCTAGGGAATGGAAGTTAAACTGAGAAAAATCTCGTATGAACACTATGAGATGAAAAAAACAACAGAGGGAGAAAAGAAGTAGACTAAAGAAAGGTCGAAGAGGAACTCGGAGAAGTTGATGCGTAAAAGGACGAAACCCAAAAGCCCCCGGAGTATTCACTAGAAAAGGGGAACCTATACCGAAATAAAAGGGGTCAAGACCGCCGGACGAGCCGCCTCTGAAAAAAAAAGAGTGGCGCAGGGGTTAACTGGGACTCAAAGAACACGGCGGAGCGGGGGGGTTTCTCTTGAAGAAAATAGAGGAAAGAAAAAGCTAAGGCGGGGTTGTCGACTAAAAGTCTTCCAATTGGCTGGCGACTAAAAAGGAAAAAAAAAAGGAGGGGACGCTGAACGCCAGATGGGTTTTAGAGAAAATGAGAAATTCTTGGGGAGAAGCCCTGTTCCAGAGTGAGACAGTGGAGCTGGGGAAAGGACAACTCTTAGCAGCAGCCGCGAGCCGACATCAGGGGGGGAAAGGACGGGAAAGGCGGAAGGGGAAAATTAGTCGGACGAGGGAATTCTCAGAGGGGGGGGCGCGAACACTACAAACTGGGGACGGATTCGTTAAAAAAGAGGGGACTTTAAGGGAGGGGGCTTAGCTGGGTAAATCGCGCTAGCTTGAAAGAGGTTCTCTAGGGAAGATGTTGTCGGATGGGGGTTACCGGATCTGAAAAAGAAAACGTTAAATAGAGAAACGGGAGGAATGGGGCCGCGTCCAGACGCAGGAAGAGGGGAAAACGAAGGGGGGGGGATCTGCTGACGCGAAAGTGAAAGGGGGAATCGCAACTGATGCGTCACTAAGACAGGAGGGAAAAGACCGCGGCTGCGTCTGGGGGGAGGGGAACAAAAAGAGCATGGGGGAGCAGTTAGAAAGTACTCTGGAGTTAAAAGGGGAGGAAGGATCTCTACTAAAAGGTAAAGGAAAAGCAGATCCTGTTTGGGGGCAGGGTTGGCCAGTACAGAGGTCGCGGAAACGATAAACCACAGACCGCTCGAATCGCTAAAAAAGAAAGGGCGGTAAAAAAAAAAGATCTGTTTGGGGCTTGGGTAAAAGGCCAGACACAGATCACCGAGATCAAAAAAAGAAAAAAGAAAGGAAGACGTGCCGAAAAAGCGGCCTTAAATAGGACTAGAGTCATATTTCAGGGCTGTCATTTCGGGGGGGGGGAAAGGAAACCTGGAAGGGTGGGGGGAAAAGAGCGTGTACGGGGAGAAAGGCGAAATCAAGAAAAACTACGAGGAGACCGGAGACGGACGGGAACAGTAAATTGAAAGCTGCGCGGCGAATGGTAAAAAAATCCGTACTGGAACGCCTGTGGGGGAACGAGAGATAAGAGGGGAACAGCAGGTTAACCGGGGAGGGAAGGATAACGAAGGACTCATCTCCAAGAGGATCGAATGACTGTTGCGCTAAAAGGGGGAACGATGCCACGGATAGGGGGGAAGGCGGACTCTCGAAAGGAGTCGGGTACAAGCTGGCTGAATCGGTGGCATTCGAAGCGGTGGAAGGGGAACCCGGCCGAGCGACGTGGATGCTACTAAAAAAGATTTCATGGAAAAACAAAGGCTAGTCTGGACCGGGCAAAAGAAGATTTCGAGTTGGGGAAAGAGGAAAGATCCCTCGATATTGGTTCGGGAAGAAGGCTCGAAAAGGATAGTCGTATTCGCACGAAAAAATGGGTGGAAGAATAAAGGGGGGGGGAACCAGAAAAATGATGCGTCGAGGGAGTTATATGTGGTTGTACCTCTTTTCATGACTGCTCTCCGCGAGACCTGGGGGACGGAGTAAAGGTCTGCTGAACCTGTCCGAAAGTGGGGTAAGGACTAAAGGACGTCGCCGTGGACATACCAGATGAGAGCGGGGGGAGTTCGTGAAGACTAAAAACTGTGGGCAGTAAAAACCGAGGGTAAGTGACTGGGGGGGGATTCCCAAAGGTAGAGACGACGGGTAGTGCTAGGGATTGCTTATCGAGAAGGAAGGCTCATGGGACTGTGAAAAAATCAGGGACGTGAAGAGGAATTGGGAGCGGATAAGGGGCGACCGTGCAAAGAGAAACTGAACCGAGACGCGAAAGAGATGAAGCGGTCGCTTATCCGCCGAAGAGAAGTGGGGGAGAGGGGGGCGAGGTGAAAATCCAGGTGAAGGACTAAGGATCAGTTGGAGGAATTTGGGTTTAGCTGCGCGGTGGGGCGTCTCATCCTTAGTGAAAGTCCTTTCATGGAGAGGGGGGGGAAAAAACTGGAGGAGGGAAAGGCCCAGGACGAAGAACAGAAGGGAGGGGGCGTGGTGTTCGGAAGAAAGGCGCCAGAAAGGCGGGGGGGGAAAAAAAAAGAAGGCAGACAACGAGGAGTTAAAGGGGGTCTTAAAATGTTTCCCTACGACCTACTCGGCTGGTGAAAAGAAAGATCAGGCTGAAGGAAATGACGCGAACGGTGGAGAGGGATGGGAGTCAAGGGCTGCAAAGACAAAAGCTAGTGTATGGGTGGCGCCAAACAACTTAAAGAAAAGGGGGTATAGGGAGAGGGTCTCCTCAAAAAAACTTATCCGCTGGGAAGGGGGATAGTGGAAGGGAAAAAATAGGCAGCCGGGGAACTGACGCCCAACAGAGGCGAGAAACAGCCGGGGAAGTTTGGTTGGAGGGAGAACGAAAAAACGTAGCTCAATAGAAGGGTCAAAATTTTATGAGGGATCATCATACAGAAGGAGGAGGGACGTGAAAAACGCTGGAAAGAATGCGACTACGTATCCCGTCAAATGGGAGAACGGGGGGAGCAGGTCTCAAAAAGGGGCACCGACGGACTCAATGAGTGGGGGTGGGTCATGAGGCAACTTAGGAGCACTGCTCGTGCGGTGGAGGCTGCGGCGAAGAGTCAAGAGGTGCCTCATACATCCAGCCCTGGATGAACTGTTCGCGCGAGGATTTAACTGAAAGAAGGGGGAAAAGACTGAGAGGGGCAAAGCGATTACCGCGTGTTTCGGGGAGTAAAAACACTTCTGTCTCTCAGGGGAAACGTGACAATGGAGGAGACGCGAAGTTCGGTGGGGAAGGGGGGGGCGCATGTGGAGCTGGAAAGAGCTAGAACAAAAACAAAAGGAGGAAAGAGGAATGAAAAAAGAAAAAAAGATAACGCGAAGCTGGGACATAAACAATTTCTATCTCGTCCCAGTCGTACCACGTTGAAAAAAATCGGAAAAGGGCTGTACGATCAAAAAATAAAAAAAACAACCATCATTTACTATAAATTAGAACAGAAAAGGTTCGACAAAGGGGTAAGAAGAACTCTCAAAAAAGGGTCCCATCAGCTCTGGAGGATGATGAGACCTCTGAAAAAGAAACCCTCCCCGCACCGACAGGAAGGGAGGCAGAGTTCAGGGCAGAGAAAAAAAAATCGCAGGAGGGACAGTGTTTACAAGTCGAAAACCAAACGCACTTTCAGAGGGGATCTATATCAGGAGGAAGCGTCAAAGCTAAGGAAATCCAGCGCCGCTAAAGATTCAGAGAAACGATAACATTGAGAAGGGGAGGGGGGAAGAGAACGAGGGAGGAGTTGCTTTTGAAAAAACCTTTCAAAGAGGCGGTGATCGAATCGTTGTGTCAGGTCCGAAGGGAGAGAAAAATGTAAAAATGGAAGAAAGCAAGGGACCGGGGGGGCGGGGAGGTAGGCTAATGTCGGGGAAGTTTCGAGAACGAAAGAATGTAAGTAGGAGTGTTTCAAACCGGCAAAAGTCACATACTACAGACAGACATCACGGACCCTACAAAAAAATTTCACCTGGCGAGACCTAGCAAGACCCGACGCAAGAGAGGGAGGGCCTAAGGAAAAAGCCGTCAAAGGGAAGGAGGTCAACGCATTTCAAGAACGTGAGAATGTTAAGAGGACCAGTAAGAGGAACTGGTAGGAGAAAAAGTCAAAAGAAAAAATAAATAGGGGTCTTCTGGAAAGGAAATTGCGCTCGAACATGTAGGATCATCTATGAAGAAAAAGAATCAGGATTAAGAAAAAGAGAAATGGTGAAAAAAAAGAGATTAGACAACCACTTGATAGGGGGCAACAGAACAGCACCCCAAGCACCTCGATACAGGTAGGAAGTCTAAGAAGGGGGTTCTTCTGAAAGAGAAAGGGGGAACTTTGGAGACAAACGGAAAGTGAGAAAAAAGACGTGAGTCGACCAGAAAAAGGGGGGAAAAAAAGAAACATGACATCGAGCTCAAAAATCCCTTAACGACCAGAGCTAGACAAGAATATCCAACAAATTCAATTGAAAAGTGGGGAAGAAACAAGCCAGGGAAAGACAAACAAGGCGCAGCGGATTAAATCCAAAGGCACATTCTCGACATTAAGACAAAAAGAGGTCGAAGGAAAGCACAGTGAGCCGGGCAAAAAGTGCTCAGAGCGTCAACTGCACGCGGCCCACACAATCTGGAAATAAAGATCAAAAGTAAGGGGCAGGCGCGGCGAATGAGGCGGAATCGATCAGTTCCAGATCGACGAACTCACTAAGCCGTGCTCTCTTCCGGCCAAGGAAAGCCAGCCATCAGGCAGGTCTGCGGAAAGACGACTAAAACTTACTCCAAGCGCCATGACAAGATTACGCGAAAACTAGCTCGGCCGTGGGACCCAATCCACAATCGATAAATCAAAAACATCCCGCAAGAGGGACCGGAAAAGCACTGAAAAGAGACTCAATCAGACGAGGAAATCAGAGGTAGAGACAAAACGAAATGTTCTGTCGGGGCGGGGGAGGGGGGGGGGTTTGATCGAAAGAACTACATCCCATGGAAAACATATGAGCAGCGGGGCATGTCAATTAGAAGAAATACCGCGAACGGAAAAAGAGTTTCTGATGAAGAAGAAAACGCGAGAACGCGTGGGCGACATAAGGCATCCTCGAGAGGTTTCCGACCAGATGTGAGGGAAGAATAAAACGAACTTGGCAAAAAAAGTCAACGACAGACCAATTAACTATGAGCCGGCTATTAATCGTCGTCGATGTCCAAGAGAGTCAAGGGGGGAAACTCTAAGTTGGCCTGGTTGGAGGGTGAAGGTTGGACTTTCAAAAAGAAAAGGGGGAACGGGACACGAGGAGTGCGATACTGGAGCTGGTCTTTGGTTTGCCGGAGCGAAAAGAGGTACATGCAGGGGCAACCAGATCAAAAAAACTCGGAACAAGGGATACCTTGTTCACTAGCGCTTGGAAAAGACACAAAGGAAACTCATCAATCTTCGTAGGTAGGGGAAGACCTCGACGGGTAAAGGAGACTTGTGAAGGAACACAGTAAACGGGGAAGGAGTATCGAAAGAGGAGTGGTATAAAAAGAAAAGAAGTTGGGGCTAGATTGAATGGGAAGGGGGGAAGAAAAAGAGCACAGAAGGGGGTCGCGTCTCCTGCGTGCACGCGGTTTAAAATTTAAAAAAAAAGGTGTGGTATGAAAGGGACGGACCATAGAAGGACCAGATCGTTAAAAAAAGACTGCTGCAGAGAACCCATAGGGAAAAGACAGAAGAGGGAGAGGCGCGCCACACAGCGGGATAAAAACGCAGGATCAATTCTCGAAATTGTCGCCCACCGGCACAAGACGGGTCTATGCTCGACAGATCTACGAGGGGCATCAGGAGCGGAGGGGGGAACTTCCAAGAAAAGAGAAAACCGGATGTCGAGCTCTGCGGAACAATCACTCGAACAAGGTCGGTAGAAGAATCCGCGACAACAATGACCAAATTTGCGAGGAACAGAAAAAGGGAGATTCACAACGTAGTCCAAATTCTCTGGTTTAAAATAGGGGAAAGTAGGGGGCTTTGAGAAAGGAGGGGAAAGCCAAGAGAAAAGCTTATTCTGAAGAAAAAAGAGAGCGGATGGTATGGGGAATAGGTATGGAAAAAGGAAAATACCCACAAAATCGAAAACACTACCGAGGGGAGGGGAACAGCCGCGCAAATACGTTGGGTCAATCGGTTGAGACGGTGACGGCGCGGTCCTGTGGGGCAAGAGATCTGTATGGAAGGTAACGTGGTTGTAAGGTCGATAGAAAGGGCGTTTCGGGGGGTTTGGTAAGGGGGGGAAAGGGAAGCTAAAAATGTGGCATAGAGCGTAAAACTCGATATCTACGAAAGTAGACTAAACCAACGGAAGGAGGAAAAGAAAAAGAGGTCTAAGGAAGAGGACGCTACGGAAAGGGAATGCGGAACCGTCCGATTCCAACAAACCTCCCGCCCAGAGGGGCTATCAGTACATTTAAGAAGGGGAATAAACGCATGGCGGGAAGGGGACGCGGGCATGAACGGAGAAGGGACGCTCCAGGACGCGAGGAAACGGGGATTTGCAAGCAAAAAGACCTGGCGGTAAGAAGGGGGGGGGGGGGGGGTCTCTGTCCCTACTCGAGTCACGAAAAGTCTTTTGAGGGAAAAAGTACGGGATGAGAGTTGGCTGCGAAAGGAAAAAAAGTAAAAAGGGACGCTGGACCAGACAAAGGGGAAGATAAGTGAGGAGAGCTTTCTGGTCAACACTTTAAAGAGTTACTCGGGATCTTAGGGGGGGGGAAGCTAGGTGAAGGGAGGGCTGCTGGCCCAAGAGAGAAAGGGGGGGGAAAACGAAGGTCAGGTGACCTGCGGAATGAACAAAATTAGTCGACAAGAGACCCGGGCGCAAGGCTCCAAAAAAAAGGGTGTCCCACCAAAGGGGGGAACAACCGGGGCGCAGCAACGAGATAAGGGGTGGGTCTAGATAGCGGGCTCTTTTGAGAAAGAGAGCGATGCAAGGGGACTTCGACATAAGGATCGGTTGAGACTAACTAGGGCGAGATCGCGGTAGAGAGAAGTCCTTGAGAGAGGGAACACTGGATGGTGAAAGGGCAACCAGGAGCGAGTGCCTTGAAAAGTAACTTATGTGAGAAGGCGGGAGGAAGACAAGGTACTTATCGCTTAAAAAAGAGAGAGCTCACCGGGAAGCGAAAAACGGAAGGTAAAGGGAAGGGGAAAAAAAAAGAGCATGAAAAAGGAAGATTCGCGGTAAAAAAGGGATGCTGTTGAAAGAAGGGGGGAGGAAAGCGGCTAGAGGGGAATAAGGTCAGTAAAAGCGCGGTGGTGGGGGAAGGTTGTTAGAGTCCGAAGAAAGCGCCCAGCTAACCACCCAAAGATAGATAGAAAAGAAGGAGGAAAAACCGGATCAGGGTTGCGTAAGGCTCATCACCTATCAAACAGAAACAGAAAAAAAGAGGTTTGGTAAAAGAAACAAAAAAAACACAGAAAAAAAAAACACAACAAAAGTGCCGAAAGCGAGGGAACAAATACTGAGGGAAGGAAGGGGGTATCTGGGAAGGAGGGATGACCCTGTTACAGTTAGTAAAAGCTTGCTTGAAGAAGACGCGGCGAGGCACGCCGAGCGGAAAGAGCGCGAGTATCAGGAGATATCACTTCAGAGTGACGAGCGCTGTATAGTGGGGGGGGGGGAAAAAAAGGGTGAACAAGAAATCCTTAAAAGCTCGCTGTGGAGGAGGGCATGTGAGTAAAGGGGATCAGACCGGAGGTCTCAGGCAGTAGCTAAAAGATCAGCATCTCTCCTGGATCTGGCATGGGGGGGCAGGAAGAAAAGGGCCCGCTATTGCGTATAGCTGCTCCGGGGGCTCTGCAAAGAGGAGAGAGAGTCTATTCGCCGCGGTGGACGGTAAACCAGCAAAGAGAAGGTGGAGGATACGAACGTTCATGGGCGGGGGAATTGAATCTTGAAGAAGACCAGAGAGCTGAGTAGGGCCAAGAGATAAAGCAGGTTTCGTATCTACACTTAGCGCAGGTAACGGAGGGAGGGACTCCACAGAAGGGACGAGAATTTGTATGGGAAAGGGGTTGTGGAAGGTCAAAATCTTAGCTACGACAAGAGAAGGGTTCGCGAAGTCAATGCTAAAAAAAGCATGTTTGAGGGGACGACGCGAAAGAGGCCTACTAAGAAGATGCTCTGGCGCGAAGGGGGGGAGGAGTACGTGGGAGGGGACCAAAACGCTGGGATTGCGGTTTATTAAGACTGAAGATCAGCGAGGGCGAGGGCGGGGGGAGAATCGGAAGGATATTTAAACAGGGGATACGCGGGCCACGACGAGGTGGGAGCTGGAATTGGGGGACAAACGTGCGAAAGGAAAAGACTCAGAAAAAAGAAGGCGCGGGAGGTGAGAAAAAAGGGAAGCAGGAGTTGGAGCTTCGATCCCGGGCGCGACTCATAAAATTGGTGGGATGGGGGGCAATCTGCGCGGGGCGCTCAAGACCGGAATGTCAGGGGAAAGTCGCGCGGCTTGGGGCCTACCTGGAGAAGGCCAATAGGGGAGAAGCGACGAAGAGGGAAGGGAGTTGGGGCAGTCAGAGCGAACTAAAGGGTTGAGTAATAAGGCGCATCTTAATTAGGAAGAATTCCAGGGCTGTCAAAAATGGGGAAAGAGAAAAACGACAAGGGGAGGACGACGACGCGACGCGGGCGGGACGTTAGACTATCTGGGGAGGGGAGTAATACAGGCTGTCACAGGAAGGGCGAAAAAGATCAGAGGTGAGGGGAAAGAACACTTAAAAGCATAAGGAAGGTTGGGAAAATAATCTCGCGCAGAGAAAACTCACGTCCAAGAGGGGGAATTTCATCGTTTAGAAGTTTATCGAAAGACCTTACACACGAGGAGAGACAAGCCGTGAAATAACAAAAACCAGCGAGAGGGAGATCGAAAATCTAAAGGGTTAGCGTTCTCACATACGAAATTTAGGCGGAAGGCTGGGACCGCCTGGGAAGGGGGAAAGACGCCTGACTCCGCGAAAAGTCAGAGAAAACTTTTGGCTAAGAAGGGGGGGGTGAAGAGTGTAAACTCGGCGTGCAAGGGGTTGTCTGCTGTCAACCCAAAAAAAACACAAAAAAGCTGATAGCCGTGCGTCGTGGGCGGGGATGAAATGGAGGCAGGCGGTGAAGGAGGAGGGGGACTCACTCATCCATTCGACCGCTTGAGGGAGGACGGTTCAGGCAGGGAGGATTGCGTCAAAAGAAAACATAAGGAGAGGAAGGGGCCGTCGGGAACCTGCAGGTTGGTGATCTCGGAAAACGGAATTGATCTATTTTCAAAGGGGATGGGCGGCGTAAGAAGTGGAAAGACCGGGAGGGGGGAAAAAAGGGTTTATGATCTGGGCAGAAGAGAACAGGGTGGGGTATTAGGAGAGATAACGAGCAGATCAAAAAAAGACAGAAAAAAGCGTCTCCATTAAAAGTCTATCAGTCGCCGCCCATTCGTAAAAGGGAGACCAGAAGAGGACAAAGGGAAAAATCCTCGAACCTTCACAAAAGGGCATGGAAGCCGACGAGGAGAAAACCTAGAAGAGGAGGCCAGGGTAAAAAGAATAGAAAAACGGAAAAAAAGCCTCATCTTAGGAAATGGGAGAACGTAAACGCGCAGCGAAGAAGGAAAAAGAATCACCCTCAAAAAATAACTGCTTCAGACAGTGGCAAAAAACACAACGGGAAAGGAAGAATGAGTTCGGGGGAATGCGAACCCGCGCACAAAAATGCGAGGCATGCAGAGAGCAGGACAGCTGGAACAAATCGACTACATCCGTCCGCGGAAGTAAAGAGAAAAAAGAAACTATACCAAGGGAGGGTGGAAAAAAAAAGGTCGCGTTAGTCGTCCAAAAGTTCAACACGTCTGGGAGAGAAGCGTTGTGCGTCGATGGGCCGCGGGCTGAACGGGAAAAAATGGAGAAGGAAAGGTCCAGCGGACGCGGAGTTCGCAGGGAGGGGAAAGATCGTTTAACTCCCTCGGGAGGGCGGAGTTTGTGAAAGTCCCGGGCACACCAGACCGACTGCGATCTCAAAGCAGCTTAAACAATACGAAAGGAGGCGCTGACGAACGTCCCGACGCCAGAGTACGTCCAGGAGGGAGGAAAACTCACAGACGGACTGGTCCGCGTAACAAAGTGCATCAAAGGGAATAAAGAAGAGAGTTACGAAAGTGAAAAACAACGTAAGGAAATCGACCTCCAGAAAAAAGGCAAGGGGCAGGAGTCGGACTAATCCCAGACTCGACCATGGAAGGCAAAAAAACAAGAGGGTTAGGGAAAGCCGAGTCGCAAAGCGAAGAAATACAATCAGGGTTGAGAAGTCGGACCAAGGGGGTAGGGGGTACAAATCGCACCAAAAACTCAAATCAGGAAGGAGGCATAGACGGCGTATAGTGCGGCAAGGGAGCTCAGAGGGGAAAATGTTGCCGACAAACGGCAAAGACCAAAAATCGTGATGTCACGATGGGGGGGACCACCAAGAAGAAAGGGAAATAAGAGGACTCACAAACTAACTCGAACCACTAAAGAGATGGGACTGAGATAAAGCCGAAATCAAAACCGCAGGAAAAGAGGTGGTCATAAGCAAGAAAAAAACGACTACATCGCGAATGCGGGGAGAAACGCCAGTTGACAGGAAGTAAAAGAATACTGAGGGAAGTCCAGAGGGAAAGGGAATCCTTGTACCCCCAGAGAGGGGATCAAACCGAGGCAAACGAGGAAAAACAACTAGGAAAAACCATCGACCGCAGGAGGGGGCAGGGGGTCGACGGAAGAAATGCCTGGACTATGCGCAAGGGGGCGGAGAGGGAGAAACCAAGACAAAAAAGCAGTCGGATAATCTCGTGAAGAACAGCTAACGCCGCAAAAAGTGACATCGGCCCGAAGCGCGAAAATGGACGTCCACAATTAAACTCCATTACCGTCGGAAGAGGACACGTGAGGGGGGAATCAGCCGGGGGAGGAAAAGTGAAAACAGAGGCGAATGGCCCAACACTAAATCGCCTCTTTAAGAAGAAAGCGGAATCAGGGGGGGGTCGACATTCGATGGAGAGGAGGCTCAGGGCCACACCAGATGCGAGAGAACGGAGAATAAGAGATCGACGACAGCCAAGAAAAGGTAGGATCAATGTCAGTGAATGACTCAAAGCGAAAAGATCTGCAAACCTTAAGGTCGGAATAAACAGAAAACTCATACCTCAGGAGGAAGAAAAAGCAAGTGGCGAAGATAACGGCAGGTCTATTCGGGAAGAAGGCCTAGAGGTGCTACGACAAGGGAAGTTAAGAGAAACGACGCCGTGGCACTAAGGTCAACTGGGTACAGAATTAGAACCCTGGAGGGCAGACTAGTCGATTCCAGGGGCATCGGGAAAAAGGCTCTCCTCAGGGTTGACTGTTATAGGGTGGATAAGGGGTACTTTCCAGCAAAAATCGGGGCTGCTTAGGGAGAAGGAAATTCGAGCGCGAAGGGGGGGATTTTTGGAGAAAACTTTCTTAACCAAACGGAGAAAACACATCTAAAAAAGGAAGCGGGGAAGCGCTTCTAAAGCGAGGGAAGATCCCAGTCAAACGACAGGCCGAGAGGGGGGAACTAGAGGCCTCAGGTAAAAACTGCTAGGGGGCAGGCCTTCATAAAGACGGGAGGGACTGGGAGCGGTGAGGGAAGCATAGTGGGGAAAGAAGGAAGGTCATTGCCTGACGAGAAGGTAAGGGGGGAACGCGCCGGGGAGCGGAGAGGTGGAAAAGGTGCAATCACCGGGGTTCTCTAGAACAGGAATCCCAAAGCATGAAAAAGAAATCGAACCATATGCGACTATGAACTCGGTCGAGAAAAACAATCATGATAAAAACAAAATCGAGGATAGAGAGAAGTATCCTACCGGGAAACAAGTCGACGACCCTCGTTTGGCCATAAAAGTCTCCTCTAAAGTATCGCGCTGCAGTAAAAGTCGGTAGGGGGGGGGGAAAAGGCCGCACGTCAAAACGGAGAAGGTCCAAAAAGGGAAAACTCTCGGAAAGCCGAAGCGAAAAATAGGAAGGGCGGGCGAGATAAATCATCTGGCGAAAGAAACAACCAGTGGGGAGGAAAACAATGCCATTTCGGACGAAAAAAACCTCGAAAATTCACAATAGACACACAACACAGAGTTGAGCGGGAGGGAAAGGTCACGATCGAGGAGGAGGAAAGTCTGAATCAAAAAAGTCCGGGACAACAAAAGGGGATTCTAAAAAAACAAAGCCTTCAGGCTTCAGGGCCATCGAGTGGAAAGAGAGACCGCACCCCCACATAGAAAGAGCTCAGGTCGGAGGGGGGGGGGAAGGAGGGCAACCGTGAGCCCGGAAATCGCTTGAGTACAGCGCGAGCTCCAGGGGAGAGTAAGTGGGATGGACGAGGAAGAAAGTAAAGGGGGGGTATGGAGAACAAAAGGGGCAATTGCGGAAAAAAGAAACGTTCACGGAGAAGGCGGGGTGTTTGTAATCGAGGTAATTGAGATAGTTAAAATGGCCGTCGAGGCGTGAGAGAGGGAGCACG